>SDBT01016345.1_pt1 | contig 11748 bp, 11 predicted proteins | sample 2277101 | NCBI WGS metagenome assembly SDBT01 (sample SAMN10404973, study PRJNA504765) | marine sediment metagenome | isolation source: marine sediment core GS10_PC15, 103 cmbsf | place: Arctic Ocean: Southern Knipovich Ridge | collected 2010
ACAGGAGTTCATAAAATGGGTAATGAAAAAGGATATATTTCCAGGACAAGAGCAATAAAACGAATGGCTCGATACATGGCATGGATAGTTGATGAAGCATACACAAACCAAGGTGTAAGAAAGTGTAAACTTCTTTTAGAGAATTCCGTAGGAGCTGGGTCCGAAGTTACTTATACTCTTAAGGAAATGAAAAAATGGTGGAAGTATACACAACGCGATGAAGTTCCTCAGTACATTAGATCGAGATTAGGATTTTGTATAGATACTTGTCATCTGTTTGCAGCGGGAGAGTACAATATCTCAACAAAATCAGAAGTAATGCGATTTTTTAGGGATTGGAAACGAGAAATATCCACAAAAGCGTTAGTGTGTTGTCACTTTAATGGATCCAAAGAGGGATTTGGCTCGCACAAAGATAGACATGATAGTGTAGTTAACTCATCTCATCTTAATCCAAAAGGACTAAAGGCATGGAAAAGGTATATTGTGAGACATTTTCCAGAGGTGCCTCTAATTACTGAATTACCAAAGGAAATTTCATTTGTTGAAGTTCTTGTTGAGATTGCACTCATTAGAGATGAGTGGTAACGGTCAGCAGTACACACTTAATCAAAATCAAAATAAAACTAATATGTCAATGTATTAGTGCACTTTTACCTTATCTTACTGTGTGAACTATGTTACTGTGTATTCCTCGATGCGAGACTTGTGGTCAAGTGATTGATCCTCTCTATCGCAAGTATACCAATCGTATTGCTAAAGGAAAAACTCCTAAAGAAATTATGAACTCTAAAAAGTTTAGAAAGTTAGAGATGTGTTGTAAAATGAGAATCCAGACTACAGAAGAAGCTATAGATATGGTACTACAACAACCACAGTCAGTGTAATCACTCAATTTATCCAAAATTGAGTGTATTAAGAGTATATACTTCCTGTTGCACGCAACGGAATCCGCGACGCAAATTAGAAGTATGTATAATCTCCAGGCGCAGGAATCCGTTGTCTTGAATAATCAGGACTGTTAACTGTACTCCATGTCATATATTGTCCTCGTATAGGATCGTATGCCACATTTTGAGCATTAGTAAGAACGGCTGGTTTATTAGGAGGAATTTTTGTACCAATCGTGAGAAAAATAAATGATATAACAATTACAACTACAAGAAGAAGTATGATTCCTATTAGGGCGGAAGACTTATTAGCCATAATAAAATTGATTTCATACAATTTAACTTTTTGGAGCTTTCAATGTTACTGTATACTTAAGATGTCCATTATCAAATTCATACTTAGCTACACTGTACGTGTCATATAATCCTAGTTTTTCAGCATCTACTATTGGATCACTCCCTTCTTCGAGCTCGGCAACACGCTTAGATATAATAGCTGCGCTTTGATATTTTTGCATTTCATGCGAGGAGGCCATTCCTTTTAAACAGATAAGTCATAACTTATCTGTGTTATATCGAAATTATTTAGTTTTGAAACGTTTATATTTAGTATTTAGTAAACTGTATAGCTAGAGTCGCAACAGTAACTATTTCCATCAGCAGTATCAAGTCTTAACTGATTATCTCCACATCGGGAGGTACTAGGGTCTGGAAGCTGATAGCAAGTTTGCGTAGTCTGCTGTGGATAGTTATAGTATGGATAATAGCCTCCTAGGTAAGGATATCCACCGCGAAAGCGTCTACCCCACCTGCGCCTCCATGGACGAAATCCTCTCCCACCACGACCCCGACCTCGACCACGACCACCGCGTCCACGCCCTCCGCGTCCACGACCACGACCACCACGACCACCACCCCGCATACCACCGCCACGCATACCACCGCCGCGCATACCACCGCCACGCATACCACCGCCGCGGCCACCACCACCACGGCCACCACCGCGGCCACCACCCCCACTAATACGGAATCCTTCCGTCACTCCTTCACCAGGACACTTTTGTATCAATTCCCGGAGAGCTTCCTCATCATCTTCATCATCCTCATCATCATCACCCTCATCATCATCCTCATCATCCTCATCGTCATCATCGTCATCGTCATCATCATCATCAACTTCTTGCCCGTCTAGTTCAATTAGGGGCATCATATGTGGTTCTTGTTTCTTTCTACTCTGAGACCACCACCAAAGCAAGAAAATTGCTAAAATTGCTACAATGCCAATAGTTAGCCAATTAGTCTTTTCGTCATCTTTAGCCATGGTGGTATATAAGTCACAACCTCACTACCCTCCATCAAAATTTCTTATTTAAAAAGAAACTAGTCAATCTATGAATACGATAGTATGCTCAAAATGACTACCAAACCACCTACTGACGAGTTGACTGATTCTTTAGATGATCTTCCAGCTGATTCAGTTGGAGATGATGATATTGCAGCTAAAAGCCTACAACAACTTGAAACAGTTGTAAGGACACAACAACGGCAAAAGATGGGTCTTACAGCTAAGGAAGTAGGATATGCTACGATTATATTTATATTTTTAACACTACCAATCTCTGATAAACTATTAGCAATGGTAATGCCTTCAGTAGATGATAGTATAGTAATAAAGACAGCTATAAAGGGAGCAATTTTCTTTGTGTTGCTGTATTTAATTGTTCATCCTTGGAACAAGTAAAAATTTTAGTTAATACTTAATTAACTAAAAGATTAGGAACTAACGGGCCATGTATATATGTACTGTGTGAACGTCTGGCAGTTTAGTAGCTATTTTGTTATAGCATCTAGGATTAGGGCATACAGCTCTAATCATACTAGCACTTTCGAAGTGTTGACCACAGCTACAACACTTATATTTTGGCATTTGCTTCCAGTCTAATCAACATTAACATCATCAGACTCCAAACAATATACACGTTTGATAACTTTTGTTAATGTACAAAAGTGATATTTTATGCCCAATAATTATTGTGAGTAATGGCATTTCAAACTCTCTTCGAAGTACAAGTTCGTCAAAATTCTAAAGGAGAAAAGTGTTTAGTTCTTTCAAAACCTAAAGGCCCTCCTATACAAAGATATGGTTACTCAACTACACGTGCTTGTAATACGCCTTTTGAATGTCCATGGTGCAACAAGTTTTGTTGGACTATCCATAGACCGTTCCAATACTTCGCTGGAGAGGTATGCGCTAAATGTTACCCATTCCTTGACGACACAGGGTGCCGAGATGTAAAGATCACTAGCGAGACCCTCAATACTAAAGTCCAGGAGATGCTAGAAGGGCAAAAATAAATAAAAAAGTTCCATTTACTATTAATCGATTGGAAACACAATGACACTTCCGCGAATGACACAAATTTATTATATAGAAAACTATTCTTCGGTTGAACTGTGTAATGAACAAGTGGTCTTAATAAATATTGAAGAGCTTGGAAAAGCAATTTTTAACACTAATAGTTCTGAAACATATCTCAAAACTGTAATTGATAAGTGGTGGAGAGCAGAAAGAGCATCTATGCTAAGTTATGAGAAAGAATGGATTATAATGAATGCTACGGAAACTCGTAAGATAGTAGTTGAGTGTCTCCAAGAAATTCACTACGATAAATCGAGCCTTATTGATTATGTAATAAACTTAAAGTTAAATTTGTAGTTTCAAAACAGAATTTTGAAACTTATTATTCAATAGACATATTACCTAAAATACGCCCATAGCCATAAGGGAATCCACAACAATAAAGAAAGAGGAAATCCCATCTGAGCAAGAATCACAGTTACTACTAAAACTGCTACAGTTAGAAACCGGTACCTGGGATATTCCCTCCACATAAAAAATGCAATAATTAGACTAGCAATTATAACCCATAGGTTCTGAGGACCTTTAGCAAATTTATATTGAGTCTTCTCATCCCCAGCTTCTTCCTCGACAATCTCTTCTTCACCGAAAGGAGATGCAGGAGACCCTACATCTCCTCCTTCCTCAAATACAAACGTATCCATGTGTATAAGTTAAAAAGATAACAAGAGTTAGTTTGTATGACTAGTCATCAATACCAAGTATTTTTATAATAGTCTTCACCATTATTAGTATTAGTCTTTAGTGATTTCATTCTAATAATGGCGGAACAATGCCCAGCTGATTGTGGAGATGCACTTCGCACTGCTAATATTTCATCCCGACGCAGCTTTTTAAAGTGGTCACTAACAAATCACCCCGATAAAGTAGCGGAAAGAGCTATAAAGGCACGTGATAGTGCGACTGAGATAGAGCGTAAGCGTAAGAATGCAGATGATAAATTTCAAAAAGTAAGCGGTTGTGTAACCGAGTGTTGTGATGATGATAAATGTGTACAACCTCCTGAGTTTTCACCTACTAGAGCGCGCAGATCACCAGGCGGTTTTCGGCGTACCTCACCTCCTAAATGGAGACCTCCTCGTAAATATGACCCGTTTCAAAGAGAACCGTCACCACCTCCACCATCTCCGGAACCTGAAATACCACCGCAAGAGCCTGTAAGCCGAGGAGAAGATATTCACTTAACACCAGAAATTCAGATGCCGGATACACTAGCAATAGCAGATAAAATATATAAGAGGGTATCATCTGTACCTTTGCAACCCCACTATTGGATTTACAGAAATATAAGATCAGGTAATCACTATCTTTTACAAGTCTATGAACGTCAATTTTTAGGAGGGCGAAATATTAAAAGTTCAATGGACCAAATTAAGAATCAAAAGTGGCCTTATATTCTAGAATACTTAGGTCTTTACAGTTTTGAAGTTATAGGACCCCTTGGTGATTCGGTAGTGGGATTTGTTTTCCGGTATGATACAAAGATGATACCATTAAGTAACGTCTTAGTGGAGACAACACCTGATAAAGATCCAGAGTTGTGGTTGGCATTTGCATGGAGTGCGCTTGGAGCACTCCGAATTCTTCATAACAAAATGTTAGTATTACGTAGGATTACGGCTGCCAGTTTTCTAGTTAAGAAGCTTCCAAATGGAGGTTACAGAATAATGTTAGCAGATTTTTCATACCTATACAATTTACAGCTACCAGAATCTCTCAATATGTGTTACAACTATCCTGGAGAGGATCCTACAGTTCCACCTGAAGTAATAATGAAAAATGCACCGCTAGGCGCAAATGACTGTAAAGCGGTGGATATGTGGGCATTTGGAATGATATTATATTCAATTGTTACCCGTTCAGAACCGGGTTTAAAAGGAGGACCCGTTTCTAGAGCTAAAGAGCTGAAAAAATTTGCAAATACTCTCAATATATCTCTACCTCAGCTAGGAATTGGAGAAGCTCCATCACAGATAATATTGGAATGTTTGAAAGCAAAGCCAACTGCCAGACCTACAGCGGAAATGTTAAGACAATATTTGCTGGATAATCAACAAGTGTGTATAATAAAAGGAAAGATTTATTTATCATCCGAGGTGCGGGTACTAAGGGATATATTTGAAACAGTTCTAGCTGGAGACTGTAGACAGCTTCAAAATTGGATAGACTCTAACCAAGCACAGGCACAATTACTAGTAGCTCAGTATATAGCTAAGTATATAAACACTAAACGTAAAGAAATAATAGGACTTGCTGATATAGTAAGTAGACTCAATATATTCACATCTGAAACGTTTGTTAGGGATTTAGAGGGCGTTGCACAACGATCGACCTTCAATCGTGAATCACTTAGATTTTTCTTGGAACAATTAGAAAAGAGTAGCTCGAGATATAACTAACATTAAAAGGAAATTGCCAAACAGGCAAGAACATTTTTTCCCAAGTAGGGAAAAAATTATTCATTAGTTATGAACACTTCCGCTAATTTTATGGAGTTATCCCTACAAGATATAGAGGCAGGCTCAGTTATAAACCCTCCCGGTATAACTTTGAAAGAAGAGATTGGGCGTGGAAGAAGCGGTTGGGTGTATAAAGGAAGTTATGATACTTCCGAACCAGAAGTATCAGTATCTCCTGGAAAGTGTGCTATAAAAATACTAGTAGCAAAAAAAGAGAGACTAGATAAAGAGTCCCTTGAAAAGGAGCTAAAAAAATTGGTATCCCTAAAAAAGGCTCAATTTCCAAAGTACATGGGATGGTATCGATGGGGAAACGAAAAGGAGTACATATATATAATAGTAATGGAACACATAGATGGAGAACCCTTAAGAAAATGCGATATTACTCCGGAAACAGCCCTAAAAATGATAGAACAAATAGCAGGATATCACAAAGAGGGTGTAACCCATAAAAATATTGCGCTTCAAAACTTTTTAATTGATCAGACGGGTAACATATATCTTGTTGATGTTGGATTAGAAGCATATACTCATGAATTTATGGAAATGAGAGAGGAAAAAGAGCTTCCTCCAGAAATAATCGAAGGAACGGTAGATCCTAAAAAATTTGAAAGTGTGGATATATGGGCACTAGGACATGTATTAAAAGGAACTACTATTTCACCTGAGATAGTCAAAGCATTACAAACAAAAGAACCTAAAGAAAGAATGGGACTAGAGGCAGCAAGTGCCGAAATAAGAGAAAGTTTACAAAGTAGTTAAATCTGAATAGTCTGGAGACTTGTTAGTCGAGAGACTTGTAAACTTACTTGATTTTACAATCAAGTAATTGTATTGCATCCTCATGAACTAAACTAACAATCATGAGTATCCCAAGGATTCTATTTTACAAGAACAATAAATTTGTTCTTCAGGATAACGACCCTCTCGGACGTGGCGCATTTGGTGAAGTATGGAAAGCTACTATGGAGCCTATCGATAAGAGCACACCTCCAATCGAAATTGCTTTAAAATTCATAAAAATTGCTCCGGGTAATGCTAATATTCCTGAGCTAAAGCGTGAAGCTCAAAGTATGGTTCGTCTTAGTCACAGTCCTAATTGCTCACCCTACATAGTATGTTTATATGATGTATTTACACAATCTTCTCCAGAGGGGACGTATGTTGTATTTGCAATGGAGTTAGCTAACGGTGGAGATATGAACACATATATAAATTCGTTATATGGAACGCCCGCAATGGAGGGCGGTCGTGGCACATTTCAGGGAATCCCATATAACGAATTTATTCGGCACGCTTCCCATCTTCTTAGAGGGTTGGTTGTATTAAAGAATGCTGGTGTAACTCATCTTGACATTAAACCTGAAAATCTATTAGGATTTAGAAGTGCTGATGGCACTATTACCTTTAAGTATGGTGATTTTGGTTTAGCGTGTATATTTGATAACAGAAAGGAGTGTACATACGGAGGTAGTGTGTCTTATTTCTCAATAGAGTACAGTATAGCTAGGTTAATGGGAAGAGGCTCACAACTTAGTAGTAACGAGCTGTTATACGAAGATGTATATAGTTTGGGTGCAACTCTTTTTGAACTGGCTAATTTTTCTAACTATTTGAACTTGGAACCAACAGTAAGCAAGATTCAACAAAATCTCCCAGGAGTTCCAACATGGAGAATAGTAGCGATAGCCGATGTAGTTGCACTCTTAGATTATAATACTAATGCACCTCGAAATCCACATTCTTCAATTAACAATCTCATCGAAAGTATGACAAGAATGTCAACGCCGACATTTGGTGTTGACCAGTATAGAAAGTTTTGGAATTACGTGGATCAGCTAGCGTTACAAGGAAAGGATATATTTATAACACTTCAACAAAGAATACCAAGCGCCTCGAAGTTATATTGGTATCCAGGACAACCTCCATTTAGATTTACAGCACAACAGGCACTCAACTATGTTTACCAAGAATCTGAGGAATGTATATTAGGGATAACTCCAGTAAATAAATCACAGATTCAAGAAATAATGCGGGAGATTGGTATACCGATGAGCTCTTGCGCGGGAAAAATCGATATGTGTTTAGCTCTTAGAGACAGTGTATGCCTAGTAGGTACACCTGGAAAGAAACCTACAGTGTTAAGTAATGACCAATTAACTAGTCTCGCAACAGTAATGGGAATAGTACTCCCTCCCAGAGCTACAACTGCAGTTATATGTAATCTTGTGGCATCTACAGTGCAAAATCAACTTTCTGCCACACGTGAACGTGTAACCAATTTAATTATCGGCGGAATTAATGCATTACCTCGGGGAGATGAGACACAACGGCAACAATTATTAACCAGATTAAAGGGAATAAGATATGTTCAAGAAATAGGTTTACTAGATGTAAATGCACTAATGATTAATATGGACACGTGGGTAAAACTAGGTAAAAATACAACGATAGGTATTGCTGAGAGAATTGCTAATATTGAAAGTGCACTTACTTTATCTTTGTTATTTATCGAATGGGGGATGCCTATTGCTCCCTCAGTAGAGGCCCTTACAAACAGACTCATGATTTTAAAGAAGAGAAGACAAGAGAAGGTTTAGTGGTGTAACTGATTACATATGAAATTCTGATTCTAGAATCAGAATTTATAGGGATTCAAAAAGTAATCAGTTGGTACAAACTAAAGGGAGCTAGGTTCATTAAGAATTTCTAACTCTCTCATATACTTTATAAGGATCGCACATAATTGAGTCTTTGGACTACCACGTTGTACCCATATATACAGTCTCTGAAGTTTTGACATATCTCTACTCTGTTTCCAATCAAATAAGTATTCTTTCTTAGCCTTGGGATTATCAGGAGCAATAACAGTATCACCTGATGATATAGCCTCGATTAGATCCTTTCTTGTAAAATGTTCAATCTCAGGATAATTTCTAATATTGTACTTAACAATTTGCCTAGTTTTAGGATCATATACGTACGGTGTGTCAAGGACCCATAACACACGTAAAAGAAAGGCTTTATCTTGTGTAGTACACAATCTTCCCTTTGAATGTGAAACTCCTGTAAGTTCAGCACCTTTAGCTTCTGCCGATATACGTTTGTTGTCTTCAGCAATCCTGTCGAATATTCTAAAGATCCCTTTCTCTACATCGCCCGAATATCCATACTCGTCGGCTAAATCATAAAGAGAACGGCGTCTGCCTTCCTTAATCTTTGTGTTGTACTCACTTTCTTCAGTGTCAGACGAAGGATTTCTCCACCTTGGATTTTCGGGATCTGTAAAATCAAGAATACGTAAAAGACCGGTGGCTTCAGTAGTTCCAAGATAACCATACTCAGTACTTCTTCGATTGTCTAATAATAATGAATGAACATAACTACGTTGAGAAGTAGTAGGATCTTCTACTAAGTGATAGTGACGCTTAAAAAAATCTTTCACAACTTGTACTTTCTTAGCGTTATGCGGCTTCTCTGTTATCTCTAATATTAGGGCTTCTTCAAGCATTGCTTGTTGGGCCGTAAGACTAAGAGTGCCCATAAGCTCACTTAATTGTGATGGAGTAGTACATTCACTCTTAATTCTTTTCTGATCATAATTTCCAAGATATCTTGCGACTGTAGACTTAAAAGGTAGTGCTATTTCCATGGTAAGATTGACAGACCAAAAATCTTGGATTGGACATGCCGATTTTTCTTCTGCCGATCCATTTCCCGTATTATCTACTAAAAATAGGAGATCATTGTGTTGTGCTATACGTTGTAATACTCCCCATCTATTAACCGCCACAGTTCTATTTCTAATTAAACTTTCAATAGCTCTAACTACTTCAGGAGTGTCCCACCATCTACCACTTTCTGGAGTAGGAGGAGTATATCGTTTTAGATCTGAAATAAGAGTTTCAAACTTTATTTGCGATGTAGTATTAAATATCCACAGAATCCAGCGAGTAAGATGGTTGACTATATTACCAGAATAGTCATAGAGTCTCCATGTCCTATTATTTATAGCAGAATCAGGTAATTCGTAGCTATATTCTCCAGTTTCAGGATTAACTGTAGGAGTTGCGCCCTCACATTTGTAGTCACAGTCTGTATAATCACATACAGCTGTTCCTTTCATTCTTTCTCTATCTAATCCTTCAGTATTATGCGCATAGTTTACCGCGCAGTCCCATGCTATCTTTTTTAGTGTCCTCATTACAGGTTTTATACGCATATCCTTTGATTCAGTCTTTTTGTAAAGCTCTAAATCAACACTACTTAATCCAGTAGAATGTGGTGGTACAAATGCATGGTTGTATATATGTATACTAGGCTTCAAACCAAGTTGTAAGGAATAGTCGTGGCTATCTTCTCTCCAAATTCGTCCAAGAGCTTGAATAAGAACTGATGGATTCCAATAAGGAGCGAGCGTGTGAGACTGTGTTGTATCTCTTAGACTAACCCCTTCAGCCAACGCCTTAGATCCAAGAAACGTTTGAACGTAATGACCTCCATAATTACGAGGATCATTATATGCATCTCGCAATTTTCGTACACCTGCAGTACTTCCACTCGCTAATATAAATCTTCGTCGCGGTTGTGAAAAGATACCAGATAAATTAGAGGTTGTCACTCGAGTCCACCCAAACATCTCTAAAATGAGGGCTAACGACTGAAGACCACTTCCCTCGACACTAGCACTAAATGCCCAGGCTTTAGGCCAAACTGGCTCCCACATCTGAACATCCACAATTTTCCCATATTCTGTTTTTACAGGTTTTATTGGACCTTTCTCTAGTTCCCAAGTTTCCGGAGGGATAGGTAAATTAATACTAATCAAATCTATAAAACTTTTATATTTAGCAGACCAGAGCCCAATATTAGCTTTTAATTGTCTAAAGACTTCATCTTTAAACGCGTAGCGTTCCTTCTGTTTACCTCCCTCCAAAACTACAACTGTTTTAGTACTTTTTTTGTATCCATCATTTCCCCATACCCCTCCAGGAAAAACAAGATTACTGGCTTCCAAAGAGTTGTGACGTAAGCCTTCATGAAATATATCAACTATCGTAGTAGTTTCAGCACTCTGCTCTCTTTTGTCTTTTCTTAGAGCCCGACGATAAGCCTCAACTTGTGGACTATCAGCAGGCGGAATATCTGGATATACTTTTGTTTTTTCAAGATCTCCAACTATGGATCCAACAACTATCTTTGGAACGGTTGTTAAGCTCCTAGCGACAAAACTAACGCGGCCTCTAAGTTTTTGGGCAATAACTTTCAAAAATGCATCAAGAGGCAACTTCTTTTCCTTCCGAGTAATAGCTTTGTCACTCGGAAGAATCAAATTTGCCAGTCTAACGATTTCACGCTCAGAATCTATCATAGGAGTTGCAGTAAGAAGCATTATTTTAGAATTAGTTAGAGAATGAATAAACTCTGAGTACGTCTCATATAGACTTAAAGTGCCCTCGCGTCCCTTTTTCTTGCTTTTAATACGGAGATGATGGGCCTCATCAATAACTATGATTCTGTCTGAATAATTTCGTTTCTTTTCTAAGACTGACATCTTAGAAATCGTTGATGCAAAACTTTCACGAGTTACGATTTCATAGTATTTATCGATCTTTAAACGTCGGTCTCGATCACGTGCCTTTTCACTACTGGTTTTATCACTCTCATATTTCTTAGGATTGTATTTTACAATTTCATCGTACCATACTCTTGAAACATCTGTATTAGGTGCTATGATCAGCGCACGTTTGAAATATACAGACTGAATATTCTCAATAATGCCTATCACTGTTGCACTTTTTCCTGTACCTGTTTCGTGAAATATTAATTGCGAATTAAAAGGTGTATGAGGACTCATATATCTTTGAGGTCCTATCTGGTAGGGAAATAATCTCGTTTGAAGACCTGTGGCATCTTTATTTTCTCCAAAATCTGCAGATATAAGATAATCAGCATACATTGGCTTATCTCCCATTCTTCC
>SDBT01016346.1_pt1 | contig 11747 bp, 10 predicted proteins | sample 2277101 | NCBI WGS metagenome assembly SDBT01 (sample SAMN10404973, study PRJNA504765) | marine sediment metagenome | isolation source: marine sediment core GS10_PC15, 103 cmbsf | place: Arctic Ocean: Southern Knipovich Ridge | collected 2010
GGTTAATAAGCCTCCAGACTTTTAACCCAAAAAACATCATTCAAATCAAGTATCTCCATTTTTGAATCACCTCTTTGTTATATGTATAATATACATTAGTTAGGTAATATATAAATCTTTCTATATTAGAACTAAAACTTTTAATCAATACTTAAAACTTTTAGAATTAGAAAAACCCCCCACTCATAGAGTGAGAGGCAATCCAGACTTTAGGGGTGATACCTATGAGTATTAAAATGTAAAAAAAGGTTTAAAAAAGTTTATTGTCGTTTCCCAATGAAAAAGCTTAACACTATAAACGCTAGAGCCACTATGATGATTATTCCTATCCAGGTTGGTACAGTTGCTAGTTTGGTTATTATTGATCCTGTGCTATTGAATGCTGCAGATGGTGTAAAATGTGTGTAATCTATAAATGCGTTTCCATCACTAAAATTTAATGCATTTAATGTAATCAATCCAGTAGAAGATGCATTACAATGAGTATTTAATAGTATAGCATCCATACTTGAATTTCTACAGGCACCAACAGAAATAAATAATTCTCCACCCTGACTTAAAGTAGCACCTGTTGTTATGGTTTCATTGATTACTGAAGATGTACCTAGTTCTTTTGCTGTGATCCTTAGCTCATTCAACACAATCAAGCCGATTGCAAGAACTATTGCTACAGTTACTATAGACAGGATAAAGCCCTGTAGGCCTCCTACCTGTGCTTTTCTAAGTAGTTTCATTGTCTCCTTCCTATGAAGAAGGATAGCACTATGAATGCTAATGCAACAATGATTATTATACCTATCCATGTCGGCACAGTTGCTAACTTAGTGATTATTGAAGTTGTTGCATTGTATGCTGCTCCACATCCTGCTATATCTGTTGTTGTCGTACAATTAGTTTCGCCTGTCTTCGTTAGTGTATCTCCAAGTTCCTGTAAAATAATCAATCCAACAGCCAGAACTATTGCTACAGTTACTATAGAAAGGATAAAGCCTTGTAGGCCTCCTACTTGTCCTTTCTTTAGTAGTTTCATTTTACTGCCTCTTTCCTATGAAGAAGCTAAGCACAATGAATGCTAGGGCTACTATGATGATTATTCCTATCCATGTTGGTACAGTTGCTAGTTTGGTTATTATTGATCCTGTTGCGTTTGAAGCTGCAGTTGCAGTTCCACTTGTTGTTCCGTCACTCGTACTTGCGGTTTTTAGTTCTTGTAATACAATCAATCCAATAGCCAGAACTATTGCTACAGTTACTATAGAAAGGATAAAGCCTTGTAGGCCTCCTACCTGTGCTTTCTTTAGTAGTTTCATTTTACTGCCTCTTTCCTATGAAGAAGCTAAGCACAATGAATGCTAGGGCCACTATTATGATTATGCCTATCCATGTTGGTACAGTTGCTAGTTTGGTTATTATGTTATCTGTTGCTGCACTTGCATTGGTTGCATCTCCTGAGGATACTCCGCCCTCTCTTGCTGCTGTACTTAGTTCCTGTAATACAATCAAGCCAATAGCCAGAACTATCGCTACCGTTACAATAGAAAGTATGAAGCCCTGTAGGCCTCCTACCTGTGCTTTCTTTAATAACTTCATTAAAATACCTCCGCCCATATAGAGCTATGTTTTTAATAGGTATTTAGAACAAATCATATATAAATCTTTATACCCTACATGGGACATTAAGGCTAACGCTAGATAGTCTTTCCACCCCATACCCAAAGGATGAATATAGAAATTGGGCTTAAAACACAGAATATAATCAATGTAAACCCAGATATTAAATTCATTGGATATAAAATGATAGTCAGAATCATCATAGCAAAACTTGAGGATGCAAATACTTTAAAAGGGTCAAAACCTTTTCCAATCAAGGATAGAACCAATACTATATAGATTGATATTAACATTAATAAAGCTGGAACTCCATTTAGGAGAGTATTAGTCCCCTCTATAAATGTAAGGATAGTTGTATCGTTTCCTGCATTTGTTAGGTTACTTAAATTATAGTATCTATAAACCATTTTATCAACTCTGCAATTTATTTTTAAGGAATGCTGCCAATAAAATTAAAATTATTATTATGATAATAGAAGCTATTACCCAATTTGTAAATTCTTCAGGTATTCCAAACTGTTCCTCTATCATTCTCATTACATTTGCTACTGGTTTCCATGAGTTTGGAAGGCTCATCAATACTTTTATTGCCCTTTGCAGCATATTTCCTTCTGTTGGTTCTTCAGGTGCATCTGGATCATCTGAAAAACCTTTCATATCGTCTCTTACACCCTGAAAATCATCATCTGCTGTTTTTCCTACAGAAGATATATTTGAGATAGCCTTGTTTGTCTCTTCATTATGGGTTACATTCAAGAAATTCTCGCAATAAATTCCTTTACAATTAGCACCGCTTGTATCAATAAACCCAAAGATTATGACGGTAAATAATGCAAAAACTCCAATTCCAATTAAAAAGTTTTGTAATTTCATTTTGATAATTTATAAATTAATATTATAGCCATTAGGATGAACGAAATCAGATAAAATGGATCTATTGGTAGCATCCCCGTTATCGAACCTATTAATAACCCTAACAAAGCCCCAATCGTGACGCCAACGACGCCAAAATCAATGAGAGCAAAAATGATAACCAAAACCAATAAAAATAAAGGAAACAAACTAGCCAATCTATGAGCCTCATCTGTAAAGAATGGATTATCTGAAAAAATCAAACCTGCTATTCCTACCCCATAAAGTGAAGTTCCTGTATTGCTTTCAATGAAACCTTTTGCTATATAATTTTTTCCTGTTGTGTCCTCAACAATAGTGTAACTTATCGTTCCTGCTGCTGCTTCTGTTGTTTGAGATGAAAGTAAATTATCTGTAAGACCTGTTGTACTCCATACTTCTAATGTTGCATCTCTTACTATATTAGATTCATCACTCCAAGTTATTCTACAAGTCTTTGTTCCCTTAGTACAAGTAACAGATGTAGAAACTCCATGTATTTTGTCCCAAGTATCCAAAACATCCTCTACAAACGATATTCCAAAGCTTCTGGTTAGGCTTAATATCCTTAACACACCAGTATCTAATTTAACTGTTCCAGCAGGGGCTTCTATTATAAACTTATAGAAAACATCCGCTAGAACCATCTTGCCTAAACTTTGCCCTGTTTCATCTGTCTTTGCTATCTCCACTATTCTATATACGTTTTCTCCAGGATAGTATCTTAAAACTTTAATGAAAGCTCCTTGTACTCTGTCCCCTGTTGTTGTGTCAAATACAGTAAAGACTATCTCACTTGCTTTTGAGTTGTTTAGATGGTAGAGGTAAACATTTGCTATGGTAGTCGTATCTATTATAAAATCATTTAGATAATATTTTCTATCTGTGTAGGTTGTTCCATCCCCATATTCCATTATTGCATTTATTCTTAAATCAGTAGTATTTACTTTACTGCAAAAATCATAAGATGTTTGTCCGCTTAATTCATAGGTTACATTCATTTCTGTCTTGTGGTCTGAAGAAGGATACATATGGATATTAAGAGTTAGATTTACATCCTCGTCTGTTTCCTCGTCTCTTCCAGTTATTCTCAAGACTGTTATATTTCCGTCTGAACAGTTATCTAAAAAGAAATCATCATATTCTACTTCTATATTTGAATATTCTAATATTCCTACTGTTGCTGATGTAAAGTTTATAGTTATGTTACAATAATTTCCATGAGATTCATTACAATTATTGTTAATAAAATTTTGAAAGCTTGTTATGTTTAAGTCTATGTCTGTTACTGTTCCATCAAAAACTGATAAGTTTTGGTATGTTATTTCATTGTTTGTACGGATTGTTACGTTTTCTGGGTATCCTGATGTTATGTTCCACCACATTGCTTCTTCATAAAGTCGTTCATCACTTGCCTCCCTTAATAAGTGATTCCATTCACTACTTGTATTAAAACAATAAAAATCTGTATTACCTGAACCATCTGGTATATTAACTAATAAAACTAATTTCGAGCTATCATAATCCCAACATTGATTAGGAACTGAAATATTTTCATAAGCTGTACTATTCCAAAAAGTCCAGAACGAGTTGTTTGAAACTAAGTTTAAAGGTTTAGAATAATTGATATACAGAAGGGCATTGTTTGTTGTACCAGCATAGGTACTTAAATTTCCATCATAACCTAATTCAGCACCACGAGCACCAAAATCTGAATTATTAGCATAACTTCCATTACTTAATCCACCACAAAGTGTAGAAACATTTGCTGTTTCTTGATAGCAATATCCAATATATCTATATCCTTTTAAATCAATCTCTGCCTTAGTAACAATAGCCCAATAAGGCAATGATATATTTTTATATATACTACTTAAAAAAGTCATATTCCCTGTTGATGTACCATCACTAAAAGTATTAATCTCGTATATTGAAGAAGTTCTTACAGTCTCTAAATCTGTTCCTGTTCTGTCTTCGCTGTTTCCTAATGGGGTTGTTGCCCTGCAATCCACTCTAAATGTGTCAGCTAAATCTTCTGGTGAACTTAACTGATAAGTGTTATCTGATGAGAAAGCTTGTCTTTCATTGGAATCTGTTATGTCATAAAATCTGTAATGATATGTTATTGTATCGCTGTCTGCATCTGTTGAGCCTGAACAAGTACCTGTCAATGTGTCTGTGATTATTGGATTGTTTGGATTTAAACTGTCCCCTGTTGGTGTTGTTGGTAGTGTGTCTGCAACTGTGAAACAAGCTCCGCTTTCTGTAAGTAAAGTTTGGTTAATATTATCACTAGAATCGTTAAACCAAAACTGTCCACAGATATAATTATCTCTTACTTGTGTTATTGTAATTGTCTCATTAACAAATTGAGATGTTCCACTTAAAGTTCCGTTGCTTACATTCGTTAGAGTTCCTGAATTATTGTGAGCGAAGAAATAATAACTTAATGCTACACTATCTGATAAGTTTATAGACCAGTTCACTACTCCATTTATCTTAGTTAAGGTAGAAGCGTTGTTTTGGAAACTAGAATTATTATTAAAATACGTTGGTGGTGAATTATCTATTACTAAAAAAGTATAGATATTACTTTGACCTACATTTCCGTTTGTGTCGTTAGCCCATACTCTCCATCCAAATGTTCCTCCAAGTAAGTTAGATATTGTATAATCAAAAGAAGCGTTTACTGAAACACTATCACTTGCATCTATTAGACTTTCATTAGTCCAAGAAAATCCAACTGAATCATTCGTGGATAATCTATAGAAATCTATTGCTACATCATCTATTATAGTTAAATTAATTTGTACGTCTGTTCCGTTATAGGTTGTTAATGATGCGTTTGTTGAATTGAGTGAGAAGGATGGTTTTGTAATATCAGAACTTGTAGTGGCTGTCATAGGAGCTAAACTTGTTCCTAATACTCCTATATTTGTAGCAGTATCGTTTACTTCAAAATAATAATATACTATCTCAACATCAACTATTTCAGATAAATCTACATCTATCGTACAATTATTTGAGATAAAATTCATAACTACTTTAGTATAAGTTTCACTCTCTGGGTATTTCCAATAAAGTCTGCAAGTATCAACATCAAGAAAAGTATCACTAGGGGACATAGTAAATTCTTCATTTGACGTACCAAGTATCGTGCTTCTATTTATTGGTATTGGGTTAGTTATATTAGGTAATGTGAAATCAGTTGTAAAAGTTTTAGTTGAACTTGTACCATTTTGTGTACCATCATCACATTTGACATAAACTGTATGTGTGCTTTCATTAAGCCTAGACATATTTATATCATCATAAGTATTATTTGTTATTGGATTATTTGGTGAAGCTGTTTCATTGCTATCTAAAATGTAATAACAATTTAAGCTTGTATTATAATCATCAGTAAAAGTGTAATTTAAGATACTATAATTAATTTTTATATAGCTGTTATCTGTAGGTGTAACGATTGTAACAACAGGCAAACCTGCATCAGTTACATTAAATTCATAAGAACTATTAATATAATTTCCATTATCAAAAGTTAAAACATTTTCGTTCTTATCTTTAAGCTCTACCAAAACCCTGAATTGTCCTGTTGAATTTGCTATATATGCCCCATCAGCAAACCATCTTGTATCAAGGGCGTAAGGAGCAGTAGTACTCAGATTTATTAATTGATTATCTGTTACTATTTTATAATTACCCCAAACTCCTGCAGTATCTCTTTGTACTTTAAGTGTTAAATATCCTCTAAAATCTTGGTTTCCTGTATTATTAATCATAGATTTAGTAACAGAGGGCACAGTATATGAAGTATTAATTGTAAAATAATATGTACTTGAGACGCCCCAAACACCAGTTGTACTATTAGCATAAAAAGTAATATTATATGTACTATTGTCTGCTAACCCAGTAATATTTTTATAAAAATGAGTAGTATCTTGTTTATTCATAGACACATTTGTTGTTCCATTTAAAGAATATGTAGCATTACTACTAGCTGTATCTATTGTTATATTTACCATTAGCCAAGTATCAGTAATAATACTATTATTTGTAGGAGATACAACTGATATCACTGGTGTAATTGGAGCACCACCTAATAATGTAATATTAATATTTAAATTATTAGACAAATTTATAAAAGTGCTACTATTACCAAAAAGTCCAGTTTTGTTGACTTCAATCTTAGAATTATAATAAGTAATGCCACTACTATTATGAACATATTGTTTAACAGCTATTTTTGTATAGCCACTGCTGTCAGTTGTTTTTGTAGCAACAAGTTCCCAAACTCCTGAATTATTTATATAAGAAGAGACATTAGCATTACTAATTGCATTACCTGTTGAATTAGTTACATTTAATTCTGCCCACCATTCCATTGTTATTGAACTATCTCCAACAAAAGTCACAGATGAAATATTATATGTAGTATTAATAAAAGTTGTATCAGTACCAGATAGATAAATCTCCTCAGTCTGAGCACTCATAATATTATCTTCATGAACTGTATTATTTGCTGTAATATGAGATATTGCTCGCTTTGTTACATTAATAAAATTCCTTCTTGATGTAACTCTGTTTGTTACAGGGTAGGGTATGCCTTCAAAAGCCCAAGAAGTTATCCCAGTTATTCCAAAAATCTCACACCTATCTTGTCCTTGTACTAAACCACAAGGATAATTTGGGTCATATATTATTCTATTATTTTCTATATATATATCAGCACTACTAAATATCCAACCAACAGCAAAACTATTAGTGAAATTATTATAACTAATATTTATGTCCTGTACTCCATAAGCATCAATTGTAAAATGAGTAATGTAAAAATTATTATATTTAATGTCTATATGGGCTACAGTCAAATCTTCGTTTCCTGGTAGTCTTATACCATAACCTGAAGAATTAAACAAATTATATGTTATGCTTGAATAATTACCTTGGACTTGTATTCCATTTGCAGTTGTTTCAATAAATTCATTATTTGTAATATTTGCTCTCTTGCCACCTACCAACATAAAATCTTCAGAATATCTGAATCTAGAATTTTCAATTGTTAAATTTTCTGAATTAATTGCATATATACCTACACTTACATAATCTAAATTACAATTTGTTATTGTAACATTTTTTGCTAAATCCTCAACAAAAATCCCATACCCTCCTCTTCTTTGATAAATATAATCAAAAAGAGTATTATTACAATCTAACTCAACATCAGAAGTATTTATCTCAAGCTTATTTCCACCAATTATATCAGGCATATAACAAGTTCCACCTGAAAGTTCGGTACTTGTTTCATATATTGTTCCAACAGTTGGACACCCAACAGAATTTAGTACTGTATAGATTGAAATAGGAATATTAAATGTACTTGTACTTGACCCTATTACTATTTTTCCATTGTAAAATGAAAAATTACTTATCGAATTATTTATTGACACATTAAACATAACACTTGTAGAATTATATCCACTTAGGTTAATTGAAGTTGTGTTAAATATAGTAGTTATATTATCATTTCCAACAAAACTTATGTTATAACTTGTATTATAATTTACTTTACTTGTTATATTAAAAACATAACTATTATTATATACTAGTATGCTATTATTGTCATTTATAAATAAGTGATTAGTTGGTGATATAACTATGGTTGCATTGTAAGCATTCAAGGCATCAATTCTACCAGCACCTTGCTCACGCACATTGTATCCAATATCCACAGCAGTATTAACTATACTTGACTTTAGTTCTTCTTTAGTCCAATCAGGATGTGCTTGTTTCATTAAAGCTAAAAGTCCAGAAACATGAGGGGCAGACATACTTGTCCCTGATAGCTTTTTTAATCCACTCGCATCACAAAGCGTACAGCTACCAGTAGGTACTGAAGAGTCAACAAACCATCCAGAAGCAACCACATCTGGTTTTAGACTCTGAGGTGTAAGATTACTATCCCAACCATACCCTCTTGAACTAAAACCAGCTAACACATTTGTATCCTCTTTAAACGCACCAACAGAAATTACAAAATCTAGACAAGAAGGACAAGCAATAGTATCATCAGCTTGTAAATAATCATCTCCTTCGTTTCCTGCTGAAGCTACTATTAATATTCCACTATCCCACGCACTTCTAAGTGAAGTTGCAAGTGGTTCCTCATCAACATAATATGCACCACCTAAACTAATAGATATAATATCAACACCTCTTAGTGTTGCATTTTCTATACCTGAAATTATAGCACTTTCTGGACAGCTACCTCCACTACTGCAAACTTTATATTCCAAAAAAGTAACATTTGGAGCTACGCCTTTATAAACACCATTGCCACCAATTATTCCAGAAATGTGAGTTCCGTGCCCGTGGTCGTCAAATGGGTCATTATTATCATTAAAAAAATCATAACCATAGCTAATTCTATCACAAGTTCCATTTGTTAAATTAGTTAAACTACAACTCCCAAAAAATGGATGAGTATAGTCTATCCCTGAATCAAGTACTGCAACTGTGATTCCTTTTCCTGTTATGTTGTCTCCACTAGCATTTTGTTTTGCCCATACTTGGTTTGCCCTCATTGCAGGTATAGTATCACTTATTGTTAAATTATAATAACTCTCTTCACGAATTTTCTTTATATTTTTATCATCTTTTATTTCATTATATTCTTCTTCTGAAAGATTAACTGCCATACCATTCATAGTATATTTGTATCTTGCTATTGGTTTTTTATTTAATTTTTTTAAAATCTTATTTTGATTATCTAGTATTTTTTCATTATGATTTTTTATAAGATTTTTCTTGTAGGTTTCATCTATCTCTTCTCCAAAAATCCATCTTAAAGGTTTTATGAATATAGATTCATTTACTTTATCATCTACTGTGGTTTCATAATTAAATTGACTTGGCTCATTAAATTCTATAATGTAAGTTTTATAGTTGGTTTTTAAAGGTTTATTAAAAAGTTTATTAACTAAATCTTTTATTGATTGTATTAATGGTGGGTCTGTTAAATTGACTAATTGTGTAAGATTGTAAATACTATCTATAGTTTGGATACTAACTACGCCTATTGCAGTAATATTAAAATTTGAAAGTGAACTACTTGAAATATAACCTAATGAATTATTAGCGAAAATTGTAAAATTGTGAATACCATTCTGCCAAGTATCATCTAATTCATAATTATAAATATCAGAACCTAAATTATTCATTGTATAATTTATTGAAGTCATATTAGGGAAAGTTATTTGTAATGTTACATTCTCGATTCCATCATCACTTATTGTTGTAGCATTTATTGAAATATTATAACCATAACCTTGTGGCGAATTTGTAACTATGTTTGATATAAATGGATAGTTTGAAGTATAAGTTATATTTAGAATTGGTCTTTGAACCGAATCTGGATCTTCTTTGGTTGAGATAGCTTCAGATTCATCTACTAACTCGTTATAATGTTTAATCATAAAAGAAATATTTTTTTCATTATATCTCAAAGAATTATTTACAAAATCTGTTACATTAAATTTTACAGAAGTTTCTCCTGTATTAGAATTATTAATAAAAGCACTTATATTACAAGCACCTACATTATCCAAATTAGCTCCACAAGGTTGATTATTCCAAGTAAGTGTTTCTTCGTTCCAAGTTACATTAGAATATACTATAGTTGCATTTGTTGCAAAATCCATAGTACCAATATTCACAGTTAATTGTAAAGTTGCATCAACTATCTGATTCATCTGATAACTTTCGATTGAACTTAAATTAAATCTCACATATGCCCTACGTATATTTCCTCCAACTGAATCTCCCCAAATGTTCATATAAATAGTTGTACCATGAGTTCCATCTGCATCCTGTTCTTGAACCATAGCATCATCTGTGTTCTCACTATCAGCATCTTGTAAAATAAGAGTAGCAGAATAAGTTACCATACTCAAACCTAACAAAAACAAAATACAAATCCCAACTAAGATTAGTTTCTTCATTTTAACATACATTTACTAAATGTCCAAACTCTTTATGTAATCCTATTAATCTTTTTGATGTTGCCTTATAGTTTTCTTTATTATAATCTGGATTTAATGATTTAATTGGAAAGTTTCTTTCTCCTTCTAATGATAATTGCTTTTTTCTTCTGTGATTAATATTACAGTAATTAAATCTATTATCTATTTCTTTTCCACAATATTTGCATTTATTCATTGTAATATCCACCTAAAGGGATACATTATCAAGTATAATCCTAATATATCCCAACCCATTATAATACTCCATCTTAAAATCTTGTTCTTTGGTTTCTCTTTTGCTATGCAATAGTATCCTAACATTATCCCTCCCTCCTAAATTTTGAATATTGCACAATCGTAACAATGAAAACCAAAATTACTGCAATCCACGGAAGCTGGTTCATAACAAAGTTTAACTTAGGAAATGTGCCTGAAACTAAAGCTAACTCTGGAGATTCAGCTATTATGTCTGCATACATATTGCTTAATAGCATACCTAAGAAAGCCAGGAAGAATATACCAAATACGTTTATCACTAGGAAAATAGGATGTGTTGGTATAAAAAAGCTAGTAATGATTAAACCAATAGAGAGAACTACCAATACGAACAAAATCATATTATCAAAGGTAGGAAACGCTACATCCATATCTACCAGAGCTTGTCTGCTTTCTGTTGTGTGCAAACCATCTTCTTCTAAAGCATCATTGAACTGCACTAGGATATATTTTGATAAAAGGAGAGTGAATATTAAAGTGAATACTAAAATTATGAAGAATGCTATCTGTTGGATTTGTCCTTTTTTCCTTCTTAATGGTTTTCTTATCATTTAAATAACAATCCTTTTTTACTTCTTCTTTTCCTTTTAACCTGAAGTAGTATTGGTTCTTTCTTAATTTTCAATTGTACTGCTCGGTTTTGTTCTATTATAAATCTTAAAGCATCTGGTTTGCTTATATTTTTAATTCCTAATTCTTTTAACTTGATGATTTGTTCGTTTAAATACGCTTCTACTTTTTCATCAAACCTTATCCTACTCATTTTTCTTTAGATTATCCCTATAATGATCTACTGGATTACCTGCTATTTTTCTAATTTGTACTGCTTCAACTGTTAGCATAACTAAAACTATGAGTGTCATTAACATACTAATTATTAACATCATCCTATAAATTATAAACATAATAGGTTCATAAGGTGCTGAATTAACATCAGTTATCTTCCAC
>SDBT01016347.1_pt1 | contig 11746 bp, 7 predicted proteins | sample 2277101 | NCBI WGS metagenome assembly SDBT01 (sample SAMN10404973, study PRJNA504765) | marine sediment metagenome | isolation source: marine sediment core GS10_PC15, 103 cmbsf | place: Arctic Ocean: Southern Knipovich Ridge | collected 2010
CACCTGCTTTTTTTATTGGAATTGAAATTGATGGTTCCGAAGAAATAATAAAAGGCAAACCACATATCATGAAATCCCAGATTTTTAGAGGCTCGATAAATTCGGTTGAGCCAAACTTGTCGTCGTACAAAGCAATGCCAATATCACATTTCGCTGCTAATTCTTGCCATTCTAAGCGACTGTGAAGATCTAAAACTTTATATTTTTTTAGCTGATATTTTTGACAGTATTTTTTAATTTTGCGGTGATTACCGGTTGGAGCAAAATAAAACTCGAGATCTGGTCTCACTTTTTCTTGAATCTTTCTTAAGGTTGTAAAAAAGATGTCATACTGTCTCTCGGTTAGAAAGCTGCCTGTCCAGGCCATTTTATTGCCGGTTCTAAAACTCCTGCCTTGTTCGTAAAGCGTATCGTTAAAAATTGGAGAATTGGGGATATAAAATGACTCAACATGATAATTATTTTTTTTGTAGTTTTTAAGAGATTGACAAATAACCCAGGTTTGGTCGCTAAAACGGGTACTAATTTCATCAGCCTTTTCGTATGATTTTTGCAAGATTTTGTTACCAAATCTTTTTTTGTTAAAGTCAACACTATAAAAGACTAACCGATAGTTAAAGATTTTTTTCAAGAATACTAGGGGGAAACAAGATAAAGGATCAATGCCAATAATCAGTTTCTTTTTATTTTTATTGGCCAGATTAAACCTGATTACAAAAAAAATAATGATGAAAATATCAACAAGATATTTTAAGACGGCTAATTTGCCAATAAGAGAAGGAATTTTAAATTTACGCTCCTTTTTCCATTGACCATAAATTAATGGTTCATTAAAACCAGAAAGAGGTATTTGGCAGGTTTCAACATCTTGAAGAATTAATTTTAAGACATGAGAAACAGAACTATATGGTCCTTCCAAAATATCATAAGGAGGAGTTTTTCTATAGATGACGTGAGTGACAACCAGGGCTTTATCGAAATCTAACATTTTTGCGAACTATTTAATTAATACAGCTTATAAATTAGCAGAGAATACTGTGCTTCCATGTTATCATAGCGTGCGATAGATAAAAATTATCGTGAAAGGATAAATGAAAATATCCTAAGTTAAATTTATTACCGCGTTTTTCTTTTGAGTATTTTAAAATATTCTTAGTTAAAAACGAATACGCGATAATATTAGTTATTACTGAAAAATGATATAGTTGTAGCGAGGGACTATCAATGCAGGGAATTATTGTTTCTATAATTGTTGTTAATTTTAACGGAAAAAAATTCTTAAAAAGCTTTTTTGCCTCGCTTAAGAAATTAAATTATTCCAATTGGGAACTTATTTTTGTTGACAATGCCTCAGCGGACGATTCAGTTAAATTTATTAAGGAATTGAAAAGCTTACGAACTGAAAAAAATAACCGTATATCAATAAAATTGATCGAAAATAAAGAGAATTTAGGATTTGCGCTGGCTAATAACAGGGCAGCGGAAATGGCTAAGGGAAAATATCTTTTCTTTTTGAACAACGACACCAAAATTGGATCAAAAGCTCTTTCAGAATTAGTTAATAAGATGGAAAAAGATCAAAATCTTGCGATTTGCGGCTGTAAGATGATGAGTTATGGTGGTCAAAGGCATTTCCACACAGGGATAGGAGTTGATATTTTTGGTTACCCGCTTATTTGGAATGTTTGGAAAAAAATCTTTTACATTGAAGGTTCAGCCTTAATGATAAGAAAAGAGTTATTTAAAAAAATAGGAGGGTTTGATCCGAAGTATTTTATGTTTCATGAAGACATTGATTTAGCGTGGAGAGTTTGGCTTTTGGGTTATCAAGTAGTGGCTTTGCCCGAAGCGGTTGTTTATCATCTTGCTGGTGGAACCGCTGGTGGTGGAGAAAAGATTGAAGGAGTTTATCGATCAAGCCTTTTAAGACGCTATTATTCAGAGAGAAATAATATTAGAACTTTACTGAAAAATTACCGAATTTCTACTCTTTTGGTAATTTTGCCATGCTATTTTTTAATGAATTTAGTCGAAGTTTTCTTTTGCTTGGTACTTTTAAAGTTTAAAGTAGTTTATCTTTACTTTAAAGCTTATTTATGGAATTTAGTTAATTTAGGCGATACTCTGAAAAAAAGAAGAGAGATCCAACGCCAAAGAGTAATATCGGATAAAAAGATTTTGAACAAAATGTATTGGAGTAGTGGCAAATTGGTTGCTCTAAAAAAAGTAGGAATTCCTAGATTTAGTTAAATGTTAAATTATCAACTTAATCGAGCAAAATATGGGACTCATAAGTTAATACTTTTTTGGATAGGCAAAAATAAGTTAGTTTTAGATGTAGGATGTAGTAGTGGTTATTTAGGAGTTCATTCTAAAGAAAACAAATTTTATGGCATAGAGGTTGATAAGGAACGAGCCAGAAAGGCTAAAAGAGTATATAAGAAGGTTTTTGTTGGTGATGTGGAGAAACTAACAAGCTCCTCATTTTCTTTTCCAAAATTTGATGTAATCATTTTTGCTGACATTCTTGAACACTTGGTTTATCCTCAAAAAACCCTAACTTATTTAATTAACAATTTTCTGAAAGACAGTGGAAAAGCGATTATTTCACTACCTAATGTTGCCCATTTTAAGGTGAGGCTAAATTTGCTAATTGGAAAGTTTGATTATACAGAAGCCGGCATTCTAGATAAGACCCATTTGCATTTATACAGCTTAAAATCTGCAAACAAATTGATTAATAAATCTGGATTAAAAATAGAAAGCATTGCTTATAGCTCAGATAAAATGGGAGGGTTAATAAAAAAATGGCCTTTTTTAGGGACGATATTGGGATTTAATTTAATTTTCTTATGTAAAAAAGGAAGAAAATAATGAGAATTTTAATTAACGGAGCAACTTTGGAAGGAGGAAATATTATTCCTCTTCTATTGAAAATAAAAACTTGGCAGAATAAGCATAGCGAGATTTTTGTAATTGGCAACAAGGATCTCAAAAGGCAAATTAAAAGACTTAACATTCTTGAAAAAGGATGTCAATTCATGGAATTAAGTGGTACAAGGAAAATTAAAGGCAAATTCTATTTAATTTTTGAAGGGCTACGGAGAAATTTTAAACTAATCAAAACAGCTAAAAACTATCGTAATTTTGATGTAGTTTATTCAATCTCTTCAGTACTTGATTTAATCCTTTTCCCTTTTTTTCTGAAAATAACAAGCAAAAAGACTAAATGGGTTACTGTTTTTGATAATAAAGTGCCCCTAACCGATCCCGGTAATAAAGTAGTTAGGTTTTTAGCTTGGATGTTTTTCTATTTAAGCTTGATGCTTTTAAGAAGGGCAGATTTTATTTTTGTAATTTCAGAAGACCTGAAGGATTACTTGATTCAAAAAGGCTTTGATAAAGAGAAAATTATTTTAACCGGCAATGCAATTGAAGCAGATTTAATAAAAAAAGCAAAAAGAGATAAGAGATATAATATTGATGCTCTTTTTATTGGGAGAATTAATGAAGCTAAAGGTATTTATGATATGTTAGATGTTTTAGAATTAGTAAAAAAGAAATATCCTAATTTTCAACTAGCAATTATGGGCAAGGGAGATATGACAACAGAAAAGAGGTATAAAAAGGAAGTTAAAAATAGAGAATTAGGAGAAAATGTACGATTTTTAGGATATAAAACTGGTTTAGAGAAATTTAATATAATAAAAAGCAGCAAAACATTTTTATTTTTAAGCAAAAGAGAGAGTTTTGGAATTGCCCTGTTGGAAGCTGTTTGTTCTGGAATTCCTGCACTAGCATACGATTTACGTCAGTATGAGAATATCTACAAGAATAATGAAGTTATTGTTTTTAAAAAGGGTGATTACGAGTCAGTAGCTAAAAAAATGATTCAATTATTTAATAGAAAAAATTTTAAAAATAAAGAGGGAGAACTATTGATTGGGAAGTATAATTGGAATAAAATAGCAAAAATTGAATTTAATAGCTTTACTTCATCTTGATAATTAGATGTCAAAAATTAAAAAGAAATTTTTGAGCAGTAAGGTAAAAACCTTTGTAGATATTTTGCTTGCTCACAAAATATTTGATGTAATATTAATACTTTTTCTTGGCCTGCATGTGTTTGTTGGCCTAAAGGGTGGCTTATTATATATTCATGGTGATAGTGGCATTCCTCTTAACCCAATAAAGAATTTAGATTTGCTTTACCTTTGGCGAAATGTTTACGGTGGGGTTTTTTGGTGGAATTTAGTTTCAATTTTCCAGCTGGCCTTTTTTGCTTTTTTTGAATTTATTGGCTTGAGCCTATCCAACAATCAACATTTTTTCATTTATTTTGCCCATACATTAGCAGGAATATCGATGTATTTTTTAACAAGCTCTTTCCAATTTAAAGGAAGAAGAATAATTGCTCTTATATCGGCTATTTTCTATATGTTTAGCCCTTGGCTGCTTAATTTTCAGGGAATTTATGTTTTTTTGCCTTATTGCGTGATGCCTTTGATTTTAGGGTTATTTATTCGAGGAATTTCTGGGAAAATGGGGAAAATCGAGTCAAGCCTTCTTGTCATGTTGTCTCTTTTGGGGATTATTTTAAATTTTCCACAATACTCGATGTTTGCGATGATAGCATTATTAAGTTTTTTATACTTTCTTTTTTATGTATTTTTTAATAAAAAAGCCTTTTGGTCTGCAACTAAATTCGTTATTATCCTCACTGTCTTAATATTTTTAGCTAGCCTTTGGTATATTTTGCCCTTTGCTTCTCACTTATCTTCCTTTGGGGTTGCGAAAGAAATATCAGTAGCAAGTGTAGCTGGATCTATCCAAAATTTTGGCGATTTTGGCTATTCGACAATCTTGCAACTTTTCAGAATGTCAGGTGCGGCTGCATTCATGGCTGGCACTACTGTTTACAACGATCTCTATCTAGACAATATTCTTATACTTTTTATTAATTATTTGATGCCTGTGCTTGCTTTTAGCGCAATACTTTTCAGGCCAAAATCAAGGAGTGTCTTATTTTTCAGTTTAATAGCCTTAATATATATATTTATTGCCAAGGGAGTTAATGCTCCATTTGGGCAATTACATTTCCTTCTCGTCAATAATTTTCCTTTAGCTAGAGCTTTCAGGACTACATGGAGTCTATCCCTCGGAGCAAATATTGCTTTTGCTTTTTTGATATCGATATCTATTTTTGAAATTGCAAAGCTTTTGTCTTCTATAAAACGAAAGTATTTTATAGGAGTAATCATAATTGGCATTATTTTAATTTTTGTTAATGGCTGGCCTCTTTTAACCGGTGATTTTTTTAAAAGTAAGTGGAATCCTCCAACCTTCGGGGGGCTCAAAATTCCACTAGCTTATTATGAATTAGAAAATTTCCTGTCAAAAGAAAAAACCGATTACCGATTTTTAAAAATTCCAAAAGCTGAAGGAATAATTGGGACTGATTGGGGATATTTTGGATCTGATATTTATTATTCTTTATTCTCCACGCCATTTATCAATGGTCATCCTGCTGCCCTAATGGGAAGTGGAATAATAAAGAAGGCTTATTCGTTAATAATTGAAGATGCAAACAAAAAACAAGAAATAGAAAAACTTCTTGCTTTATTAAATGTTAATCGTATTGTTTTTGATAATTATGATACAGCTTCAAGCCCAAAATTTAAAGAAAAAATACCCAAAAAAATTGCTGTTGATTTCGAAGAAGAATTCGATAAGTTTTATGTTTATAAAATACGCGATGACTATTTGCTTCCTCACTTTTTTATTCCGAAAAAAATTATTTATACCGATATAGATTCTTCAAATTTTGCTGATCTTATTTCTCTTTCTGATTATGACATAATGAATGTTATTCTCCCTCTTGATTTAGAAAAAGAAAATATGGAAATTAGCCATAATTCTAAAAAATTAGTAGTTAAAACAGAATCATCAATTTCTTTAGAGGCTGAAAATGCAAAAGTAAGGGCTTTAGGCAGCTTAAATTTTGATGCAGTTTTTTTTCCCTATGCTCGGTGGAAACCCGGAAGTTTTTTCTATTCTTTAGCTTTGAAAAGAGAAGAGTTAGAATTAAAAAATAGTAATGTAAATCCAGAAAATTATCTAGATAAACACCTATTTCAAGCTTCTAAAAGGATTTTTGAAATTGAAAAATGGGGAGAAGTTTTAAGTTTTAATGAATGGGAAGAAGTAAGTAATCACTATTATAAACTAATGAACGGGGCCTTGAATGAGCTTGAAAGGTTATCCAGGCAAAGTAACAAAACTCTTTTTATTGACCTTTTGGGTAAAACGCGCAACGCTTATTACGCTCATGTAAATAAGATTAATACAAACTTTTTTTACAATCGAGATAGTCGTTATTTTGAAAAAGAATTTCCCCTAGATGAAACATTTGAAAGATTAAAAAGAGAACTCGAGAGTTTTCAAAAGTTACCTGATATTTTTTCAATTACATATAAGTTTAAGATTCCGAAAGAAGGCCAATACACTATCTTTTTCAAAGATAAAAGCAATTATTTTCAAGAAATATTTTTTAATTCCTCTAAGTTGAAAATTAATAATCAGGAAATTTTGCCTGGGAATTTTAAAATAGAAAATGGAATGATTAAAACAATAGAAAAAATGAATTTTAAAAGAGGGGATTATGAATTAGAACTTTCGTTTCATAATATAGAAAACCTGCTTTCCAGTGATTCTTGGCAAAAACAACCCTCTCTTTATAAAGCAGAAGATGATTTGCTATTCTTTCGTTCTTTAAAGCCTTTTTCTCAGCAAGAATGGACATCTGCTCCTCAAGAAATAAAAAATTATTCCCCTAATTCCTATTTTCTTTTAAGCTTTGATTATTCTGCAAAAAATGGAGATGCAGGCTTTTCGATAATTCAAGATGGTGATCTTAATCCAGAAACTGGAAAGCCAAGAACGCTATTATCTTCGACAATGCCCTCATCAAGAAGCAGCGCGTTTCAACATTACGAGGGTTTGTTTAAATCAAAAAATTATGAAAAAGCAAAAATATATCTACTTGCCCGACAACATTATGATAAAGATGCTGACATTAGATACAAAAATGTCCAGATAAAACCAGTTTTTACGCCAACAATTATGCTTGAAAATAACGATTCTGAAGTTTCTAATTTGAAAGAAATACCAAAGATTACTTTTACTAAAATCAATTCGACTAAATATAGGGTTTTAGTGGAAAAAGCGAAAAATCCTTATTTATTAATTTTTTCAGAAGGATTTCATGAGAACTGGAAAGCTTATATTGACCAATCTCAAGGTTTAAATTTAAAACCTCAAGATCGTAAAGTTATAGCCTCTTATTTTGATGGAGAAGTTAATGAGGGGGAGCATAAACATACTTTTTTGGACAAAAGTACTTTTGAAACATGGGGAAAGAACTCACTGCCAGAGGAAAGGCACTTTTTAGCTAATGGTTATGCTAATAGCTGGCTAATAAACCCAGAAGATTCTAAGGGGAAAGAAACTTATGAAATAATAATAGAATTTTTCCCCCAGAAAATGTTCTATCTGGGACTGGGAATATCACTATTAACAATAATTCTTGCTTGCGGATATTTATTATATAATAGGGCATTTATTAAATCATGAGAATAACGTTTATTCAGGGAACTGGTGAGAATCTTGCCATACAATATTTTTCCAGCCTTTTGAAAAAAGAAGGACATAAAGTGTCTCTTATAGTTGATTCTCAGCTTTTTAATGCCGTTAATTTTAAGAACAATTTTTTAAAAAACTTATTTAACGTTGAAAATATTCTTTTGAGCAAAATAGAAAAATCTAAACCTGATCTCATCGCATTTTCTGTTTTTACTAGTGATTATCAATGGGCTTTAAGTTTGTCAAAAAAAATCAAAAAGAGAAATAGTCAAGTTCCTATAATTTTCGGTGGAATTCATCCTACTATTGTTCCGGAGGAAGTAATTAAGCAGAAAAATGTCGACATCATCTGTGTTGGAGAGGGGGAGGAGGCCCTTCTTGAATTAGCTAGAAGTATAGATAAAAAAAGAAATAATTATAGAATTAGAAATTTATGGTTCAAGAAAAACGGCAAGATAATTAAAAATGAAATAAGACCACTCATAAAAAATTTAGATGAACTTCCTTTTCCTGATAAAGATCTTTATTATTCTCAAACTGCCCCATTTATGAAGGGCCATTATTTAATAATGGCGACTAGGGGTTGTCCTTATCGATGTACCTATTGTGCCAATCATGTCAAAGCAAAAGTTTTTAGTGGAAAAGGGAAATATGTCAGGCAAAGAAGCGTAGAAAATGTTTTGAAGGAATTAATTTGGGCTAAAAAGAAGTATCCCCAAATAAAAAAGGTGAATTTGCCGGATGATATTTTGCCTATCAATAAAGAATGGATGCGAGAATTTATAGCCCGATACAAAAAAGAAATAAATTTGCCCTTTTTGTGTTATGCTCATTCGAGAAATATCGATTTGGAAATGGCCACTCTTTTAAAAAAAGGAGGGTGTTTTTGGTTAAATATAGGTTTGCAAACTGCTTCTGAAAAGAACCGTAAACGACTTCTTAATAGGATAGAGTCAAATGATGAAGTAAGAAAGGCAATAAAGAATTGTCATAAGGTAAGTTTGAAATTTTCGTTGGATCACATTTTTGGAATTCCCTTCGAAGGGGAAAAGGAATATGTCGAAGGATTAAAGTTTTATAACGAACTTCGTCCTAGTTCCATGAATGTTTTTTGGTTGGCATATTTTCCAAAAACAGAAATTATCAATCTTGCTAAAAAAGCTGGGATTATCAATGAAGAGGATGAAAAAAAGATCAATCAAGGAAAAATATCTAATTGTGCAGTTTTTAAAGTATCTGGAGATGATGAAGATATTACACGTCAAAAAAGAGGAGAGTTCAGAAATTTCGCTCTTCTTTATACCCTATTGCCAATAATTCCTCAAAAACTGATGGATATAATTATTAAGAAAAAATGGTACGATAAATTTGTTAATCCCCCGAATGTCTTTTTTATTTTTGCCAAGCTTGCCAGTCGTCTTCCTATCGGCCAATTCTATTTATATAGTTTAGAAGTAAAAGGAATTTTTTGGACTGCTCAAAATATTTTAAAATTAAAATGGAAAGAAAGAAGAGAACTTTTATGAAAAAATTTAAAATATTTTTGCAAAATATTAAAATGCGAATTTTGGCAATAACTTTGATAGTAATATTAATAGAGATAATATTTTTCGCAAAAATTAATGATCTTACTATTTTAATTACAACGGCTTTACTAATAATAGGTATTCGCTTAAACAGATTAAACGAAATAGTTCTTATTGGGATCGGTTTAGTTCTAATTATTTTTTGCCCTGTTCTTTTAGCATTTAAACAAATCTTCATTGCAGAAAGAGTGGCTATTTGGGCTTATATCTTTTTGCTTTTGGGAGTAGTGAAAAGAATAATTATTTCCCTAAGACAAAATGGATAAAACAAAAAAAATATCTAAAACGCTGTGGATAATAGCTATTCTGTTAACGATTATCGTTTTTAGAAAATGGTTTGGGATTGGAGTTATTTCTTCAGGAGATTTAGGTTTTTTCTATTCTATTAACATTAAGGAATATTGGCAATTGCCCCTATCATGGGTAAGTTTTAGAAATTCAGGACTGGGCGGATATGCTCTTCCTTTCCAGGGAGCATTTTTTTATAATTTGCCCTTGGGATTATTGGGACAATTTTTTGACTTTAGTTTAGTTGAAAGAATTATTTGGCTTTGGCCGATTCTAATTTTTACTTTCCTTTCTTCTTTCTTCTTGGTGAAGACATTTAAGGTTTTAACTTACCGCTGGCTGCCATTAACGTGGATAGTGTTATGTTTAAACAGCTATTTTTTAATGGTTCTTCTTGGAGGACAGATTACTATTGCTCTTGGCTATGCATTTCTTCCTTTAAGCTTCGCGTTATTTGTCCGTATTATTAATCAGAATAAGCCAAGATTGATTCAAATTGCTTTGCTTTCCCTAATTCTTATTTTTTTAGTTGCTTTCGATCTCCGTTTTGCATATCTCTTTTTTTTAATTGTCTTTTTTTATTTTATCTTTAATCTTTTTTTTAAGAGACTTTCGTTAAAAAATATTCTCAATTCGCTTAAAAGATACGGTCTCGTTTTTATTCCAGCCGGCTTTATCTCAGTGGCTATTCACTTTTACTGGCTGTTTCCTTTATTTTTATTTCGAAAACTTTCTTTGCCAGCAGGTTACGAGAAAGCAGATTGGGTGAGATTCTTAAGTTTTGCTGACTTTTCTAATGCTTTTTCTCTTCTTCATCCTAACTGGCCAGAAAACATTTTTGGTAAAACCTATTTTATGAGGCCGGAGTTTTTAATAATTCCTATTTTGGCCTTTGTTTCTTTATTCTTTGTTAATCGATTAACAAATTTACAAACAAAGAAAAATATTTTGTTTTTCACTTTTCTGGCCTTGATTGGGGCATTTCTGGCTAAAGGTTCAAACCCACCATTTGGAGAGGTTTATTTATGGCTTTTTAACAATTTCCCGGGCATGAATTTGTTCCGAGATCCAACTAAATTCTATGTATTAGTTGCTTTGAGTTATTCAGTTTTGATTCCTTTTAGTGTCACAGAAATTTATAAAAGACTGAGCGCAATATGTAATGCGAGAAGGGTAACGCGCTATTTGCCAAATTTATTCGTGTTACTGGTTGTTTATTGCTTGTTATTGTTAGTTAAGCCAGCAATTTTAGGTCAATTGGGCGGAACTTTTAAGACAAAAGAAGTGCCTCGAGATTATATTCAACTTAAAAGCTTTATTGAAAATCAAAATGAGTTTTTTCGAACTTTTTGGGTACCTAAAAAGCAGAGATTTGGTTTTTATGCCAACAATTATCCAGCCATTAATGCAGAGAGTTTTGTTGCTGATTTTGTTTGCCAAGAGCCATTTTGTTCTTTGGAGAAGGAAATGGCTGAAGAATGGGGCGAGAAATGTTTGCCAAGCGATCGTTGCTACGTGCGCGAGCTTTCCTATTTTCTAAATCCCAAAACAGCAGAAGCTTTATCATTAATGGCGGTTAAATATGTGATTATTCCTTTTGACTCAGAAAATGAGATTTTTATTGCCGAGCGCAAATATAATCAACAACAAAGAAAAGAAGTGGAGGAGTTTTTAGATACAATTTCTTGGTTAAAAAAGATTGATGTTTCAAACAAAATTGCTGTTTATGAAACACCAAGGCATAAAGACCATTTCTTTATTTTGGATAAAGAAATTAACCCCATAGACTGGACAATGATTAGTCCCGCTAAGTATGGAGTTCGTACTTCAGGAGTTACTCAGCCGTTTAACCTTGTTTTTTCCGAAACCTATGATGAACTTTGGCAGGCAAGAATAGGAGGGAAAACAATCACTTCAAAAAAATTTGACAATTTTAATAGTTTTCTTATCAGTCAAACTGGTGATTTTGAGATTTTGGTTGAATTTAAACCCCAGAAATATGTTTATTTGGGAGGTATTGTTTCCATCATAGCTCTTTTGTTTGTAGGCGGCTATTTAATTTATAGCTTTAAACAGACGAGAGCTTAACTTTTTGATTATTGAATTTTTCGTTTAAATGGTCTATTTTGTTGTTGGCTAGACAATTTTTTAGAGGATTAATGAAATGGCAAAAGTAACAAAGAAAAAACCTTACTTGTCAGTAGTTGCTCCGGCTTATAATGAAGAAGGAG
>SDBT01016348.1_pt1 | contig 11746 bp, 9 predicted proteins | sample 2277101 | NCBI WGS metagenome assembly SDBT01 (sample SAMN10404973, study PRJNA504765) | marine sediment metagenome | isolation source: marine sediment core GS10_PC15, 103 cmbsf | place: Arctic Ocean: Southern Knipovich Ridge | collected 2010
GAAATCAAAAAGATTCCAATATAAATTTTATTATTTTCCATATTATCTTTAAATTATTAAAATCTAAACATAATAATATTTTCCTTTTGCTTTTTGTTCTCTGTCTTTTACAGAATTTTCTTTATTAGCTCTTGGTCTATTGCTTTCTGGATCTCTTCTAAAAGTAATTTTCATATCTTTTAAGAAAATATTTATTCCTTCTTCCATTTCAAAAGGCCCTTTTGCTTCTCCTTTAATAGCTGGTTTTCCATCAAAAACCAATAATTTTTGAGAAAGATAATCTAAAAACAATAAATCATGATCAACTATTAAAGCAGTTTTTCCTTTTTGTTCCATTAAATCTCTTATTATTTTTGAAATAATTAATCTTTGTTCTACATCAAGATGAGCAGAAGGCTCATCTAACAGATATAAATCTGCATCTTTTCCTAAACATAAAGCAATTGAAACTCTTTGAAGTTCTCCTCCTGACAACTCATTTAATTTTTTATTTAATAATGGCTTTATATTTAATGGATTTATTATTTGATTTTCATGTTTTTTAATTGCATCTTTTAAAACATTAATTACTAATTCATCTGATTCAGACTCAAGATACTGTGGTTTGTAACTTACTTTTAATTTTTTATCAATCTCCCCTTTATCTGGTTTTATTACATCAGCTAATATTTTAACAAAACTTGTTTTTCCAATACCGTTTTCTCCTAAAATTCCTACTACTTCTTTTTTGTAAACATTTCCTTGTTTTGCTTTTAGATTAAATTTTCCTAATTTTTTTTCAATATCTTTCCATGAAGTCAATAAATTTTCTTCTTGTCTTTTTATTGGTGCTCTTTTTTCAAACTTAATTTTATGGTCTCTAAACCTCATATTCTCTTCCCTTAAGAAGCCCTCTAAATAGGTGTTAATTGCTGTTCTTGTTACTCTTGGTTGTGCAACAACACCATAACAATTTTCTTTTCCATACATTATATGCACTAAATCAGTCATATAATCTAAAATTATTAAATCGTGCTCAACAACTAAAACAGCCGTATTTTCATCTGCTAATGATTTTATGAATTTGCTTATCTTTATTCTTTGTTTTATATCTAAATAAGAAGTTGGTTCATCAAAAATATACAAATTTGCTTTTTTCAGAACAGTTGCAGCAATTGCAACTCTTTGTAATTCTCCACCTGATATTTTTTTAATATCATTATCCAATATATTCCCTATTTCTAATTGTTTTGCTAGTTTATTTAAATTATTTTTTTCATCAATCTTTTTTAACAAATCTTTTACTTTTCCTTTTTCTGCTTTCGGAATTAAATCAACCTGTTGAGGTTTGTAGCTAATCTTTATTTTTTTATTTTTAACCTTTTCAAAAAATAACTGGGCTTCTGTTCCTTTAAAATACTCTATTAATTCGTCATATGTTGCTTTTCCTTTTTTGCCTAAGTTTGGTTTTAATACACCAGCTAAAATTTTAATTGCAGTAGATTTTCCAATTCCATTTACTCCTAAAAGACCCATCACTTTTCCAAAAATTGGTGTTGGTAAACTAAATAACTCAAATTCGTTTTTTCCATATCTATGAATTGGCTTTTCTTTAAGTTCTTCTGGTAAATTTATAATATGGATTGCTTCAAAAGGGCATCTTTTTGGACAAATTCCACAACCAGTACATAATGCTTCATCTATTTGTGTTTTATTTTCAACTTTTGTAATACATTCTTCACCAGTTCTATTAACAGGGCACAGCCTAATACAAAGATAGTCTCCACATCCATTTGGATTACATTTGTCCTTTTCAACAATAGCTAATCTTGTCATATTAGTTATTTCTAAATAAAACTTTAAATAAGTTTGTTTTTTTAGAAAAAAGAAATAAAAAAATTAATTTAAAAATGCCCAAAACATCTTCTATCTGCTGCAGGCATTGCCATATCTAGTTTATTTGCGGTGTCTATTACTAAACTGTCAGATAGAGATCCGAATGGTTGAATTGTTGCACTCACACCAACAGATGCTAAGACTTCTACACAATCTGTAAAAGGGTAAAAAGCATCTGATGAGCAGACTGCTCCTTCAAAAGGATTTACATCTAATCTATGAGAACCCATTATTCCATAAAGTCTATGATATCCTATTCCTTCTCTATCCATAGCTTTTTGCATACCTTTAGTAATTGCATTTGTCACTGCTTCAATTCTAGCAACTTGACCAGAACCCATTGCTACGCTAACACCATCTTTAACCATAACAACACCATTACTTCTAGCACCAGTTATATTAAGGTACCATGCAGTCAACAAATCGTTTACTTCTCTTTTATTTGGATCACGTGCAACAATATGCTTCCCTCCCCTCTTATCAACAATCATTGGATCATTAATAATATCATCAACACTTTTAAGATTTGTCAAGTAAATATCTTGTACACCAAATCTTCCTGTAGGCATTTCTTTAACTGAAAGCAAACCATAAGTCTCATCACCAACAAATTTAGGAAGCATATCAAGACTTGCAAATTCTCCAATTCTTACCATTGCTGCTTTTTTTTGTATTCTTTCAACAACACCTTCTTCATACCCTGGAGCAGCAATTACATCAGGAAACCAATGTCCTGGTTTTCCTTGCATATATAATTCATACATTGCATCCACAGTATCTAAATCAACAGGCATAGTAAATAAAATTGTGCCTCCATAGTTGCTTAATCTATCTGTATCTCTTGCTGTTCTAAAAAGTTCAGCATTTTCTGTAGATTCTTTATAATCTGTTGCAAACCCCGAAACAATATTGTGTTTCATAATAACTACAGTGGGTAATTGAAAAAAATATTTTGCAGAATCCATTGCTCGAGTAATATCACTTACATTTGTAAGAGAAAGGCCACCTTTTCCTTTACCGTCTGCTCTAACAGATTGTAAATTTGTTAACATTGGTATTGTACTTGCATCTAGATTTCCTAAACGATCTAAAGTATACATAGCACCATGTTGCCCAGGATTTTCTCCGTATTTTAAGTCCCATTCTTTTTTAAGCCTAATAACTAATTCTTCTGGAAAATCTCCTTCTTGCCTTGTCCTATATTCAACTTTTCTATCAGTTATATCTGTTCCTCTTGGCATTTTAAATTAGCATCCTCAAAATTCAATCCTGGTTTTACATCTCTTTCATAATCTAAACCATTAAAATATGTAGATACCTCAGTGGCATCAACAGCTAACATTGCTAAAGCTTGTTGTGCCAACCCAAATCTCACATCTGGGCTAATACCACCATTTTCTCTCAAATGATTGATTAAACCACCATATTGATGTTGTCCTGTAACTACTGCAACACTATGCCAATTTTTTCCAGCGGCTCTTATCATTGTAGGTCCTCCAACGTCAATATTAACCCTCGCTTGTTCAGGAGTGACATCAGGACTAGCTACAACATTTTCAAAAGGATATAAACTTCCCACTAGTATATCAAAATATACTCCTCCACGTAAATCTTCCAAATATTGTGCATGTTTAGGATTTCCTCTTTCTCCAAGTAAACCTGCATGTATTTTTGGATGTAAAGTTTTAACTAAACCACCATCCATTTCAGGAAAATCAATAAATTGTTCTACAGATATATAATTTGCAGGAACAGCATCTCCAAGAACTTCTTGAACAATTTTTCCAGTTCCGCCTGTTGAATAGAAAATAACTTCTGGATTAATATCCAAAAGATCACGTACTAAAACATCAAGGTCTGTTTTATCAAATGCGCTCATTAAAACATGTTGTGGTTGTATTACTCTTTGTATTGGAAATTTATTTTCTCTTATTGACATTTTTATTACCTCTAAAATTTTAAGCTTTATATCTTTGTAATAATGCTTGAGTTTCTCTTGCATTATCTATCATTTGTTTTGTATGAGTAATTGCTTTTCCTAACAATGCTTTTCTATCTTCATTTTTATTTGCTGCAGTAATTTCTTTTAGTAATTGTTCTTGTTTTTCAGGTTCTGCTTTATAAAGTTTATCTATATTTCCATTTGTATCCATAACACTATTAAGCATATTTTTTACATTTGCTGCAGTATCTTCATTAATTACTTTATCCCTAACCATCCCATCAATAAACTCTGTAATTTCTTCAGATTGCACTCTTGGTCTCATAACAACATCTTTTAGTCTATCATAAACATCAGCTACTCCTTGTTCTCTAAGATATGTATTTATTGCTGAAGATATAATTTTTGGTCCAGCATGGTAAATTTCACTCTCTAATGCAACAATATTTGGCTCATACTTCTTTATTTCACCAATTAATCTTTTCATAGCTATTATTGACAACATAACAGGATGGAATCCTTCACGTTTTGTAATAGATCTTCTTAAATCTCCCTGTTCTCTATAAGCAACTATCATTTCCTTTATTGGATTTATCATACCTATATAAATTGATATTAATGCTTCAGAACCTTCTGCAAAAAAAGGGTTTGTCTTTTGTGGCATAGCAGATGAACCAGACTCTCCTTTTTCAGTCATCTTTGCTAGTATTTCTCTAGATGCATAAATCCAAATATCTGTTGCAGCTTTTTTCATCACTAATCCTACATTAACCATTGTGTCTAGTGCTTGTGATAAAGAAGCATTACTACAATCCTGATCATTTCCTAGATCAACATAATTTAACCCAAATATGTCTTCAACAATGTCTCTATACATTGGATTAAAATCTACATCTGGGAATGCAGCTTTCATATCAACATCAGTACCAATTGCTCCAGCAATTTTACCATCAAGTCTAAATATGTCTTTTCCTAGAAGTGGTTTTGCATGTAATTTAATTTGTTCTGCTAGATTAGCATATATATGTCCTAGGGTTGTTAATTGTGCATCCTGTCCATGCGTTTCTGCTATACACGCCACATCTATGTATTTTTTTGCTCCTTGTTCAAATTCAGATACAAGATCAGCTAAAGTAGAAGTCCATTCACCTATTGCTGCCATATAAAGCTCTCCTATAACATTAGTATTAACATCAGAAGAAGTTCTTGCAAAATGAGTTATCTTTCTCATTAAATTATCATCTAAACCCAATTGTTGTGCTCTGATTGTTACCCATGTATTTGCTGCAACAATATCATGATTTGTTCTTCTCTCAATAATTTTAGCAGCAATGTAATCTTTAGTACAAAAATTTTTATATATTGATCTCAATTTTGTTTCTTCTTCTGGAGTAAAAGGCCTTTCTACAAGTGATGTATCTGTAGAATCAGGACCTATTTCATGTGCAAGTGCTATAACATACTCAACAGCAAACTTCATTCTTCCTCTGACTAAAGTTTGCTCAGAACTGATATCTTTAAATCTCAGATATCTATTGTATCTTCCTGTTGTAATCTCTTCAGAATCTCCTAAATCTAAAATATTTTCTAATCTTGATTTTTGGGATCTTCTCTCTGCAAAACCCTCATTAGGAATTCGCATTGCTTCATATAAAAATGCAAATTCACCTAACCTAAGATTTTTATCTAAAAGAAAAGAAATACTACCATCTGAAAAATTATATTCTTCTATTAAAGTTCCTGTTACTTCTTCTAGCTTTTCATTATATTCTTGTTGTAATCTCTCTTGTTCAACTTTTTCTAATTCCTCTCTAGGATGATGAGTATGTTGTTCTAATTGTTTTACTAATTCTTCAAAAGATAGTTCTTGATCCATTTTTTACTCCATCCTTTGTATCTGGCTTGCATAAGGAATAAATTCTCCTACCCAACTATCAATTGGTTTTGCATCAAATACCTTTTTACCTAATATCCTATTAGCAACTTCACCTATTGCATCTGCCATTAAATTACATGAATGTTCTGTAACTGCACTTATATCAATTCCTCTTTCATCTAAAACTTTAGGCATGTAAGCTTTCCAATCATCAATATTTCCTGCTGTTTTTGCTTTTGTTTTTGCTTCATATATAGCAACATCAATACCTTCTCTTGTAAATATTGCTCTTTGGATTTCTTTGTTAGATGGTATTGCCAATTTAACACCATCAACCTCTACTTCGATCATTAATCTATTCTCATCAACATTACAAGCAAAATCAGTAACTACTGGCATTCTTTTATAAGCAACACACTCTAATTTTCCATCTATATTTAAGATTCCTCTTTCTTTACAGAAATCTATCTGAGCTTTTGCAATTGTTGGAACCATCTCTTCTGCCCATAATCTATAACCTTTATGGCATAATCCACTATATCTTTCTGCCTCTTCTGGAGGTATATCTCTATCCCCTGCTACTTCAAATTTTGTTGTAGTATCATAAGCAGAATCTCTTAACACAAAACCAGGATTGGGAATAGTTGTTCCAAGTTTAGAACTTTGAAGTATTTTTTCAAGTGCTGGAAACTGAGATAATCCATGATGTTCAACCATTGCTCTAATACTATCCAGAGCTGCAACTGTTTCATCATATGTTGCAATCTTTCCATATTCTTTAAGTCTACCAACTGCTTCGAATATTTTCTTAAATGTTGATGAACCTAATGGAAAACCATTTCTAAATATTGATTCTACATCTGCAACACCACATTGTAATGCTCCTGATGCAAGGGCAGTTCTATAATCATTTAAGTCTCCATCACAAAATGTTTTGGGGGTATGAGCAAGTTTCATAACAACAACATTTGATAACTCTCCCCTATCTAAAAGTGTTTGTGTATCTGTTATATTACCATCTTGATCCATAACACCCAAATAACATGTTGGAATATCTGGATGTTTATTTGCTAAATATTCCAAAAATGCACTTGTAGTCATTGTTAGTGCTTCTGCTTTTTGAAGTATAATAAATGGGGGAATAAGGTCTTTTAAATCCCTTACAGAAAATCTTCCACTTACTCTCCATCCTCCTCTTCCAAATTCATTATGTGCTGGTACAATACACAACTTACCTTCTGGTGAATCATCCATTGCTAAATCTTTTACACTTCCCATTTTTTATATCCTCCATTTATTTTTTAATTAATCTACAAACCTCAAAGCTGGTTTAATCTTCCCTATAATTGCAGCTTGTCTGTCAACTCCTTCAACACTATGTCTAAAATTATCATTAACATATTCTACAGCTTCTGCTGCAATTTCTGGTGATACTGTTACAGTAAAACCTACCCCCATGTTAAATGTTTCATACATGTTCCGCATAGCTTTACCTACATCTTCTGCATGATCTCTAAAATATTCAACAATAGGCGGCAAAGGAAAAACTTGTTTCTGAACATAAGGCCACAAACCTTTAGGAACCATTCTTATTATATTATCTCTTTGACCACCGCCTGTTATATGTGCTGTTGCTTTAATTTTTCCTTCAAATTTTGAAAGGATTCCTTCATAATCTTTATTTCCAAATAAGATATCTGTATAAGGTGTATGTGGTTTTGAAAGTTCTTTTATTATTTCTCTCTTTGTAAGACCGCCTACTCTGGACTCATCTATCATCTCTAAATATTTCCTTGCAAGACTATAGCCATTTGTCATTAAACAATCTGTTGCAAATCCAATTATAACATCTCTTACCTCTAAATCTTTTCCAGTAATCATGTCTTTTTCATCAATAACTCCAATAACTGTTCCGGCAATATCAACTTGATCTGCAGCATATTCTTCAGGCTTAAGTTCAATAGTTGGATCTAATGCAGTTATTCCCAAAGTAGTGCATATTGTCTGCGATTTTTCAACAATAGCTTCAAGCTCTTTTATTGGAACATTTCCTGCAACATACAAAGCAAAAGCAACAGGTCTAACACCAATAGCTCCTAAATCATTTCCTCCATGATAAATTATATCTTCTGGATTTCTCACAATTCTTGTCTTTGTTCCAGTACCATCAGTACTTGCACAAAGAAGTGGTCTTTCCATATCTCTTATTAAATCTGCAATATCTATTGTTGTTCCTTGATGATTTCCATGGTATATTAAATGAACATAAGCATCCCTTTTTCTTTTTTTATAAGTGCCAGGCATTTGTGCACTCTCCCCTCCAATTAGAGGAACCTTATGTTCAAGTCCTTCTATTGCAACCCCTCTTACAAAAGCTGGAACTTCATTAACATCCATACCAGGACTTGCATAATAATCAAGTAGTGCTATTGGAGTTATCCCTTTTTCTATTCGATCAAACACTTTTTCTGTAATATTTATTCCATCTTCCTCTGGTGTTCCATGTTTAAAAATAGAAGAACATACTACACCAATTGGAACACTTTTCTGTCCTATAAGATGTGTTATATCAACTGCACCGCCAAAAAGACCTTCAGCATTTAACCCAAGTTTCTGAAGTTCTTCTTTTATCCTAGCATTAACTTCATTCTGAGCTATAAGTGAAACTCCTGCATCTGAGTAATTTATTTCTGAAATATCTTTTTTTGTCATTTTTATATTCCCATATTTCTTAATTCTGTTTCAAGATTTCTTCGCTTTTTACCATAACTTTTTCTTTTTGCTTTTTTCATATCTATTAATGTTTTTCTTAAATCTGGTCTATTTAAAGAAAGAATCTTAGCAGCATAAATTACTAGATTCTTATCGCCCATAACTTGGATTGTATTTGTAGAATTGTTAATCATTTTTTCTACATCGTTAAAATACCTGCCTTGCATAAGATCTTCATGGGCACTAGCCCATAAGCAAATCTCTCCATTATTAATGCCTTCTTCTAATGGACTAGAATCATAATTTAATACTAAATTACTATCATCTGAAATAGGGATATTGAATTTTGCCAATTGTTCTTCTACTTTTTTTAGATATCCACTTCCTCGTAAAGCTACACCGTCTCCTTCAAAATTAAGTATGTTTGCTCCAATCTTTAATGCTTTTTCCCTTTGCCTTGTTTCATAAATACCTTCTATTTTTCTATCAATACCAACCCCAGCAATAGCTGCATGTCCAGAAGGAACCATAAAAGCAGTATAAGAAACCATGTCTAATGGTACAGATATAATTGGGTATGTAACTTGTGTTGCTTGTAAACTTGGTAATGCAAATAATAACCCACCTTGTAAAACAGAAACAACTCTGTCTCCTGATTTTACTCTCTTTTGTAATTGTCTGCTATATTTTTCCATAAGATCAGGACACCCATGACAAGATTCAATTACTGGATCAAGCACAGTAATTCCTCTTTCACTCATATATTCTCTAAAAGGCGTTCCATTAATTTTAATATCATAACCAGGATCAACCTTAGATCCAGCTCCTACCATTAATATTTTTGCCATTTTTTATTTACCCCCTGATGCAACTTGAAAACCACAATAATCTAATTTTTTATCATCAAGATAAACTCTCCTCCATTCACTCAAAACACTTTTCTCAGTTCCTAAAGCAATTCTACCTTGTGCTATCATTTCCAAAGCATTTGTTAAAGCAGGCCAATCACTCCTTACTTTTTGCATGCTTTGGTGTCCATCAGCATATTCTCTAAAACATTCTTCTCTTTCTGGACCAGTCCCTTCTAAAAATTCTTCCCAAACTCTTAATTCGGGACCTTGTGTTAAAATTTCTCCATGATCAATTCCTCCATCAACCATTATTACTGAAGATTTTGTTGATGTTTCTCCTGCTCTTATTGCATCATAAACAGCATCTTCTCCTACAAATATCCTATAGTATTTTGAAAGGCCTTCAACATATTCTGTATTTAGAAAGCCATCATCAAAATATTCTTCATGTTGTTTTATTATAGATAAATCAGCAGGATGAACATTAATCATCCTATCTCTATAAGCTTCTAATAATGGAGCCTTAATTAATCTCATATAACCTCCTAAAACAATTAAATCAAAAGGGTATTCAAGTCTTTCTTCATATTTATGTAATAAATCAACAATTGCTTGATTGAATTCAAGACTTTTCTCTTCATACTCTGCTTCTAATTGAGGAATTCCTTTTACTTTTTTCCAACTTCCACATGCCTTATAACCATTAATAGATTCATGAATAATTCCCCTCTTCTCTAATAATTGTGGTTGTTGAAATAAAGTGGCTTTTGGGTGTGTTTTTAATCTGTCAGAAAAAATTAAAGATGGTTTTATAACTTTAGCACATTCTCTTAGGTTAGTTCCACTACCAGAACCAAAACCAACCCAATGAAAATCCTCTAAACTTCCTGAATAAATTGGTATTATTTGTTCTGTCATTTTTTATTTTCCCATATTTTGTTGAAAAGCCTTTGCTCCAATATCTCTTCTATAATAAAATACTGGTTTATTATTAAGAGCTGTTGTAGCTTTATCAATTATATTTACTGCGTCATAAGCTAGTTGTTGTGCTCCTCTCAAACCAGCAGAGTATGCAGTAACTCCTAAAACCCTTCCACCTGTTGCTATTATTCTTCCTCTATCATCTAATCCAGTTCCTGCGTGAAATACCTTAACTCCTTCTAATTCAGAAGCTTCTTCTAATCCACCAATTTCAAATCCTTTTTTAGGATCTTCAGGATAACCCTTAGAAGCCATAACAACACAACACGAAGCACCAAGTTTAAACCCAATATTTACTTTATTAAGATTTCCTCCTAATGCATATGATAATGGTTTATATAAACTATCTTTTAACATCATCACAGCAGGCTGAGCCTCAGGATCTCCCATTCTTATATTAAATTCAAGTACTTTAGGTCCTTCTTCAGTCATTATCATACCAGCATACATAAATCCTTCATACAACATTCCTCTACTTTTCATTTCTTGGACTACTGGTGTCATTATAGTATCTGCAACCCTTTTTACCATATTTACTGATGCAATAGGAGCAGGACAATAAGCACCCATTCCTCCTGTATTTGGACCTCTATCTCCATCTAACAAAGGTTTATGATCTTGTACAGAAATTTCAAGTGGAACAACCACATTTCCATCTGATGGTGCAAAAACAGAAACTTCTTGTCCAACTAATCTTTCTGCAACCAACACTTCTGGACCATATTTTTCTGCATGGCCTCTTATCTCTTTTAATGCCTGTTCCATTGTATCACAAATAGTCACACCCTTTCCTTCTGTTAAACCTCTTGCTTTAATTACAATACCTTTGTCTGTTGTCATTTGTTTAATAGCTTTTATTGCTTCTTCTGTATTAAAACATTTTATAGATTGAGCTTGAGGAATACCTACATCATTCATAATATCATATGAAAAGAATTTATCTGTTTCTAAAGCAGATGCTAATTTAGATGGTCCAAAAACCCTATCATCTCCATTTTTATTTAGATAATCAACTAATCCATCTGCTAAAGGACCTTCAGGACCAACAACAGTCAAATAAACATTCTCAGATTGAATTATTTTAAACAAATCAGGAAAATTTTCTTCTTTTAAACCATCTATTGCAATATTTCTTCCTTTTTCTTCTCCTGCTGTTCCTGCATTTCCAGGAACATAAAGAACCTCTTCAACATTTGGATCTTGAGCAAGACTCCAACCTAGTGCATGCTCTCTTCCTCCACTCCCTATAACCATAACATTTACCATTTTAAATACCTCCTATTTTCAATCAAGTAAATTTTCTAAAGCAATTTTTTTGCTTTTTTCATCAGGAAAAAACCAAGTCTTTCCTGTACGAACATTAGTAACAGCACTTTTCAAAAATGTATTTTCCCAAAGCTTTTCTCTAACTTTATGTCCATCTGGATTAGGAAGAGAAACTTCTTCATAAGCAACTGGAAACCCTTCAACAATTTCTTCATGTGATGTAAATTCCCTTACCAATCTACC
>SDBT01016349.1_pt1 | contig 11746 bp, 12 predicted proteins | sample 2277101 | NCBI WGS metagenome assembly SDBT01 (sample SAMN10404973, study PRJNA504765) | marine sediment metagenome | isolation source: marine sediment core GS10_PC15, 103 cmbsf | place: Arctic Ocean: Southern Knipovich Ridge | collected 2010
CTTCCTGAAACGACTTATTGTTATCTCCGGCATCTGTTGTGGCGACAACGCTGCCTTTTAGGAGCCATGAGTCGTTTTACCGTTCAACTTGCAAAGGCGTTGAACTCTTGCCACGTTCTTAAGAACGTGGTTTTTATATCGCAATAAATAACAATGGATTAATTGCTTATTATTCTAATCAAATCAGTTAACCATCAGGGCCCTTTTGCCATTATTATCGGTTCAAAGGGGGCAAATCCAATTGGAGTAATAAGAAGCCTTGGGTATGCAGGCATAAATCATGTTATGGCGCTCCACTTAGCTAAAAGCGGATTAGGAGAGGCAGCATTCTCAAAATATTGTAATTATTCAAAAAAGTTTTATGATGAAAAAGATTTAAAAAAATTATTAATTAATTTTGGGAACGAAAGAGGGTATGGAAGCAGACCTGAAAACAAGGGTGTTCTTTTCCCTACCTCAGATGATTATGTAAATTTCTGTGTTGAGCATTATCCAGAATTGAGTGAATTTTTTCATGTTCCAAACATGAAGGGGAAAAATTTTGCAGATGCAATTGATAAGAGAAAAATTCTTGAAATTGCTAAAGAAAATGAGATAGATGCGCCGCAAGCATGGGATCTCCAAGAAATAATTGCTAATAAGCCTGATTTCGATGGAGAAGTTATACTAAAGGCTAGAAATTCGTTAGATAAAAAAAATTTAGTTAGAGTTAAGCACTATTCTTCATTTGACAAATTGTTAAAAGATATTGAAAAATATAATTCAAATATTTGTTCTTATGTTGTAGAAGAATTTATTAAAGCTTCTATTGAAAATTATTTCCAAATGGATACATACCTTACAACTAAAGGCGAGGTTATCATTGGAGGCATTCAAAAAAGGGACTTGGTAATGTATAACAGGGATGGTGATGTAATCGAAATTGCTGTAAATTATATTTCTGGAGAGATGCCTGAAATTGAAAAAAGGATTGAACCGCTTGTAAGATCATTAGATTATAATTTCCCAATAAATTTTGAGTTCTTTGAAAGAGAAGGGACTGATCTGTTATTTGAGGCAAATTGCAGAACAGGAACAAATGTTTTAAGTTCAACTCTTACAGGCCTTAACATTCCAGCAATATTGTATTTTGATAAGGTAGGCAAGGATTATTCTCATCTTTTAAATAAAAAGCGCAAAGTTGGCCATAACTTGGTTCTTGAAGATGAGGTGATATGGTATTTAGGTCACAACGGATTTTCATTAAAAAACTTATTATGCATTTTCAAGGGAAGTCAGGGAATGTGGTTGTATAAACAACCTGATAAATTGCCTGGTTTGATTAGGATCGGAGATATGGTACAAGATATTCTTTTTGGGCAATAATAGGAAATCCCAATGTGGCCTGCCGCCGAGACACCTCGCGCTCTTCTGAAACTATCGGAGCGCCACTTAACCAACTTTGACGCCGAGCGTCTCGAGATTGCGCCCGACAGCAAGCGGTTCTTGATCGCGGTCGAAACGGGCGAGGATCCTTCACCGACAGAGCTACATGTTAGGACGAACTGGTTCGAGGAGTTGAAACGTCTGACGGGCTCGAACTGAGGACCAACGATTTCACCATGCGCGCGATGGTTATCGTGGAGCAGGGTCGACCTCGTCAATGACATTCTCCTTGCCTTGATGGTATCTTTCTCCGTGATCTTGACCGTCTTCACCCCCACTGCTTCGATCGTCCCCTGGAGCTTAGTGTCGCGATCGTGAATCAGGTACTGACTCGCCTTCGTTCTAAATCTCGAATTGCACCTGTCCTTTTATTGCCGTTGCGCGTCGGGGCTAGCGAGAAACTCCTGCTGTCTTGCCGAGCATTACCTGGATTGGCTGCCAGTCGAGTGGGGAAGGCTCCGTCAAAACCATACTATTAGCATGGAAAAGGAGTAGTTATGATGGTGCACTATCCCTGCGCTATCAAACAAGTGGCATTGTTAGGCGCCTATGATCGTTTTAACTATGGCGATCTACTGTTTCCCATAGTCGTAAAGAATGAGATCGAATCGCATTCCCCGAATATTGATGTTTTGGTTCATGCCTTAGCAAAGAGCAATCTGTCTGAATTTGGTGCGCTTGAGACTCAATCAATGCGTGCTCTTTATCGTAAAGGCAATTTAAGGGAAGGCGATACTGTAATATTTGCTGGCGGAGGTACGATTGGTGTTGATTGGACCTATATGCATGCCAATCTACTTGGAAGGGCTGGGAATTGGATACTTTATTATCTGAAAAGAACTATTGGTGAGCCTGTGGCCGACAAGATGAGTCGATTCTATTTCGGTGCTCGTGCACCATTTCCATGGGTGGCTGGGCCTGAAGATTTTCCTGTGCCAGTGAATGTCGCTTATAACGCTGTGGGGGGATCAGAATTTTCTAAGTTATCACCGACGCAGCAATCATTAACGCTCGACAGACTTCGGCGGGCAGCTTACATTTCTGTTCGTGATGTTGAGAGCAAACGTTTGTTCGCTTCCATTGAATCCTCGGTTTCAGTAGAACTTGTTCCCGATTCAGCAGTACTAATGTCTGAGCAATTTTCGATCGACTGGCTTGATAAGCAGGCAGGTCAGCAACTTAAAGAATTGCTCGGAAAGTCCCCGTATATGTGTTTCCAGTCAAATATAGTGTATGAGAGCAATAATGAGGAACGCATAGTAGCGGAAATAGAGGCTGTTTATGAAAGACATGGACTCAGGGCAATATTGCTTCCTATTGGTCGTTATGTTGGGCTCGATGACAGTCTCGCTCTGCGAAAAGTACTTCATCGAATACGCACCCCAGCCGATCTGGAGAGCGATAAAGCTACAATATGGGAGATTATGTTGACCATTGCGCGCGCGCGACTTTTCATAGGTACCAGTCTTCATGGGAATATTACTGCTCAATCATATGCAGTGCCGCACATTGGAATAGGCGACCGTCGATGTAAAGTTGATTATTATTTAGAAACTTGGGATATACCGGAGCAATCGCGTTGCGCTCGGCTGGAAGATCTATCTGATCTCATTGATATTGTTCTCGCGGTGCCAGGGAACCAACGTCAAGAAAAAAGGAAAGAACTTATAGCAAAATCGAGGGGCAATTTCAGGAAGATGGCGAAGGCCTGTAGTATTGGCTGGAGCTGAGCACACGGTGTGTGGCTGGCCACCAGGCATCCGTTATGACGCCACCTATTAATTCAAGCGATCGCGATAGCACTTTTCCCCTTGAGGAATCTAATCAACGAGGCCACCATTGTCTTGCCTCAGCTGGAAGATGACAGCCTTGAAGATATGATACGCACATCAGAAAGGAGCTGTCATGAGCAATCGTCACCGTCGTCGTCATACCGCCGAGCAAAAGGCGGAGTTGTTGCGCAAGCACGTTGTGGAGAAGAAGCCAGTCTCTGAGATCTGCAACGAGGCCGAGATCCAACCCAGCCTGTTCTACACGTAGCAGAGGGAGCTGTTGGCTGGTGCCCCGTCTCTGTTTGGGAACCGTCGGTCGCCGAGTCGTGAAAAGGAACTGGAAGAGAAGGTCTCCCGTCTGGAGGCCAGGGTTGCGCGCAAGGATCAGATCATCGCCGCAGTCACCGAAGAGTACGTTCAGCTAAAAAAAGAACTTGGGGAAGCCTGAGTGGCGCCTGGATTCCCCCTGACCGTCGTGACGAAGTTGTGGACTTCGTCACGAGAATCGCTACGAAGGTGGAGATACTCATCAAGCAGATCGTCGAGTGGGCCGGGCTCGCCCGGGGAAAGTTCTACGACTGGCGCAAGCGATACGGGAAAGCAAATGAGCATAACGGGCTAGTGCCTCGGGACCACTGGATCGAACCATGGGAGCGGAAGGCAATTATCGACTACTTCGATCGTCATCCTCTGGAGGGGTATCGCCGTCTGAGTTTTATGATGCTTGACGAAGGCGTCGTTGCTGTGAGCCCAGCGACGACGTACCGGGTTTTATCCAAGGCTGGCCGTCTGGACCGGTGGAACCAAAAGGGGTCGAAGAAGGGGACAGGCTTTGTTCAGCCTCTAAACCCGCATGAACATTGGCATACGGACATTGCGTACTTGAATCTGGGCGGGACGTTCTACTATTTGTGCTCCTTTCTGGATGGTGCGAGCCGAGCGGTAGTGCACTGGGAGATTCGAGAATCGATGACGGAAATGGATGTAGAGTGCATCTTCGAACGGGCGAAGGAACTCTACCCCGAAGCACGACCTCGGATTATCTCCGACAACGGCCCTCAGTTCATCGCTAAGGACTTCAAAGAATTCATCCGGATTTCATGGTATGACGCACGTGAGGATCTCACCTTACTACCCGCAATCCAACGGGAAGATCGAACGCTGGCATAAAACCATGAAGTCGGATGCCATTCGTCCTGGCCGTCCGGGAAACCTGAAGGAGGCTCGCCAATTGATGGAACGCTTCGTGGCGTATTACAACAGGGCTCGCCTGCACAGCGCCATCGGGTATATTGCGCCGTTAGACTTCATGGATGGGAAGGCCAACCAGATTTGGTCAGAGCGGGATCGCAAGCTCGAGCAGGCTAGGGAGTTGCGCCGTCAGCGTCGAGCAATCAAGGTGCCGGCATGATGATTCCGTTTCCAGGAGCCCCATTCCGTTCCCTATCGCCCGCACAGATTCAGTACCAGAGAGCGGAAGGCGGGTCCAGGGCGGCCTTGCCGGCGCGCTCGGCGCGCGCTTCCCTTGACGCGCCTGAGCACTCTGGTACGATCACCAGGGCCATGGGGGGGCGTACCGTCACCCATTATTCCGTTAAGATTGAACCACCCTGTCATCTTCACGCTGAACCAATACACCATATGCTTCGGCGGTACCGATGCACATATGCACGCCATCATGGTTATGGTGACAAGTGGCTTTCCACGGTCCGACATTCTTTCTGCCGAGTCAACTCGTGAAAGATGGGGGCCCAACTTCTTCCAGATGTTCCCAAACAGCGTCCTCCGCCGCTGTTTGGGAACAAAGACTACGCGGAACCTGTCAACGCGGAACTTGCAGTCCCAGGATCTGTTCCTTAGACTCTCATATCCCATTCAGTGCGCCATTTGTGTGGATCGCCAAGTTCAAAAAAGGAAAAAGGGCTTCTTTTACACCAAATCTGAATGTCAAACATTGAAGATCTCACCGGTCAAACTAGTGGCTTACCTCTCATCAAGTTATACTCTGTAGCCATCGGCTAGAGGAGAACCCTTGGAAAGAATCCGCCTGACAGTCCAGTGAAAAAAATAGCGTTGCGTTTGCTCGACAAACTCCTCGCCACCAAGTGGTCACCCTCTCTGTGGCTCTGGTTGACGCGTTCGATTCAACTGAAGAGACAAGATGAAACACTTCCTTTCCCGTTCATTCAAAAACAGAGGGATCCCAGGTATATGATTCTGACCTATCATCGTGTCAATGACGATATGGATCCTTGTTTTCCGGCAACTCCTATCACAGCCTTTGCGGTCCAAATGGAGGCACTGACAAGGAGTTATAAGGTTCTGCCGCTTGAGGAGCTCGTCAAGAGGGCGCGGGAAAAGGACTTGCCGGCCGACTCGGTAGCGATCACCTTTGATGACGGCTATCGAGATAATTACGAAAATGCTTTTCCTATACTTCGCAGGCTCGATCTCCCAGCCACAGTTTTTCTCGTATCCGGTGTGGTTGAAAAGAATGAACTTATCTGGCATGACCGCGTTTTCACAATCTTCCGTCTTACCCAGATGACGAAACTGACTTACAATGGCCAGAGTTACCTCATGAGATCCTGGCAAGAAAAGCAAGACGCAATGAGGATGTGTCTACTGAACCTCAGACAGTGTTTGCCGGAGGAAAGGGACTTCAAAATCCAGGTTCTCGGTAAAATCCTTTACGTGCACGACCTAAGCAACCACCAAGCCGACAAGCTTTCTTGGGACGAGATCAGAACCATGGCTGAGCGGCGGATCACTTTCGGTTCCCACACAGTCACTCATCCCATCCTAAGCCGAGTCTCCCCTGAAACCGCATATCGTGAGATCGTGGATTCGAAAAAAGATATCGAGGCTCATCTTGAAAAACCAGTCCTATCATTTGCCTATCCCAATGGACGCGACGACGACTTCAACAAGACAACAAAGGAAATCTTGTCCGCGGCCGGATACCATATTGCCCTGACTACCATTTTGGGGGCGAATGATAGACACCGAGACCCTCTCGAGCTCCGCAGGGTCGGAATGTGGGGAACCCATCACCGTGTTTCGTTGGCCAGAATAGCGCTAACACGCTTGACATCCTGAAACCATTCTCGCATATGCTCTCACGTAGTGATCGACAAAAAGCACTGAGCATCAGCGCCGGTTGTTGCAATGGACTCTGAATCTCAAACCATCCCGCCCCATCCAAAGCTCTCGGTAATCTGTGAACCTGGAAGCAGCAACTACCATTTGCCGCTGCAGAAAGGAACTTGCATTTGATGGCCGACGCTTCCGGGGAGAATCCTTCCACCAGTCGGCACGCTTTTCGTACCAAGATGGTCAGAGGATCTGCTTGGATGATAGCCATGCGTTGGACGTTTCGCAGCATCGGGATGCTCAGTACGATCATACTGGCTCGCCTGCTCACGCCCTCCGACTTTGGCATTGTCGCCATGGCCATGATTGTCGTTGGCATTCTCCAAGTCTTGTCATATTTCAACGTGGACCTGGTACTCATGCAAATCAAAAAACCAGGTCGTACTCATTATGATACGGCTTGGACTTTTCAAGTCCTTGGCGGCCTGGTTCTTTCAGCACTCATTGCTATTGCTGCACCCATTGGTGCAGCGTACTTGAGGGAGCCAAGGATTGTGCCGGTGATTCGCGTACTGGCGCTTGCAGTTTTAATCGATGGATTCATAAATATCGGGCTTGTCGATTTCCGCAGAGAGCTGAACTTCCACAAGGAATTCTGGTTCACAATCATTTCCAAAGCCTTAACCTTTTCTATCACTGTGGGATTCGCCTTCTACTTGCGGAGCTACTGGGCCCTGGTAATCGGTTCAGTCGGGGGACAAGCAATTAAGGTTGTTTTGAGTTACTGGCTACACGCTTACCGACCTCGCTTTTCGCTATCCGAATCGTCACATTTCATTTCTTTCTCAAAATGGATGGTGATTTTTCACATTGGCAATTTCTTGGTCAATAGATTTGATTCCATCGTCGTCGGCCGTTTGGCAGGTTCTGCTGAGATGGGGACATACCATATATCTTCTGAAATATCGACAATGATGCCTAACGAAGTAGTGTTGCCTCTCGGTCGAGCCCTTTTCCCGGGGTACGCAAAGTTGTCCGAGGAGGAGAACGTACTAAGTGGTTTTTTTCTGACGGTTCTGGCTGTTCTATCTGCCGTCATTTCGCCTATTGCCGTGGGAGTTTCTGTATCCGCTAGGGATATCGTGCCGGTGATCTTGGGGAACAAATGGGGTGACGCAGTTCCGCTGATGCAAGTGTTGGCTCTTGTCGGGATTCCAACAGCGCTGATTCATGCCATCGGAACTTTTCTAGTAGCCAGGAGCAAAACGCGAATCAACGCATCTATTCGCTGGGTCCAGTTTGGGCTACTCGTGGCGTGCCTTCCAGCGGCTGGCGCAGTATGGGGCGTGCTTGGAATTGCCACTGCCAGAACGCTGGTTGCCTATACGATATTGCCCTTATCAATCCATTTTGTTACACGAACCGGGCTGGTTTCGGTGGTCGACCTAGCAAAGGCTTTTTGGCGCGGTTGGCTCGCCAGTGGCCTTATGGCTATAGCTGTCATGCTTTCTTGGAGCGTCGAATTCGGTCCTATCGCAACGCTTTTAGTAGACATCTGCGTGGGCGGGTCGATGTACCTGCTCTTCACCTATGTACTGTGGAGAACCTCAGGTCGACCTCCTGGTCCGGAAACTATCTTCATAGAATTTGTGTCCAAAGGTTCACGAAGGCTTCGGGAGGCTGCTACACGGGTCGGAAGATAGCGTGATCCAGGAGTCATCGAAAATCGTTCTTGATGTTGAACCTCAATTGTTCTTGGGCCGCTCTTCTTCGGAGTCGAATTCGGCTAGTTTCCTTTTCAAAAGCTTTGAATTAGGTGCATGTTGGAGGCCAAGGCGTAGGGTGCGCTTGGCTTCTTCGAGATCACCGGAGTCTCGATAGTAATCGCTAAGTGCACCATAAGCAGGAGAGTAGGATGGCAGCACTTTGGTCGCAGCGATAAACTCCTGCGCCGCCGCAGCATCTTCCCCAAGGAGACGAAGAGCGAATCCCTTGTTCAAATGTATCTCCGGCAGCAATATCATAGGCTTATCAGACTGGTTCAGATAATCCAGAACATACTGTATGTCGCCGACGGCTCGATTCAAATAAAAGGTACGGTTCTTCTCATTAGGAGTCAGATTAGCTTTCCTGATGTCGCTGAGTGCCCAGCAATAGTGATGAAGAGAGTCAAATCCCGGCCCGATCATTTTCTGCCAGCGGGAGCGCTCAGCAAGAATGCTGGGTGTTGGGGCAACTTTATTTCTTATGTCAATAAACTGGTGCACACGGCAGTAAGGTGGGAGAAAACGCAACTCGGCTGGCGTCGGCCTTTTATTTGACACCTGCTGAATAGCAAGGGGCAACATCGCGTTGCCCTTCGAATTCATCAATGATAACAAAAATATAAGTATGATCGCCGCCGCGTGTCGGTTTAGAAATCTACTGAGGTTTTTCTTGGTCATGTCCGATTTTAAGATGATGAAAGCCAACATAATACCGCTCATTTCCGGTGTTTCTTAGATCGAACAGAAGTTGCACCTGCATTCTCAACGGCCCAGCGCAGAAAGCCAAAAGGAGGGTTTTCTACTTCAAACACATTTGAAAGGCTCATATCGCTGATCTCCTTCCAATATAGCAGATTTTTGAGATTAGCCCAGCGCAAATCGGCCATGGCAAAGTTCGCTCCTGATACACTCGCTCCCTCAAGAACGGAATTCGATAAGTTGGCGCTTTGGAGATCTGCTCCGTTGAGATTTGTTCCACGCAAGAATGTAGCGCCAAGATCAGCGCCGATCAGTGATGCACCCGTCAAGAGCGCGTTATCGAAGTTCGCGTTTGAAAGAATGGCTGCGTTCAGGTTCGCCATGGAAAGGTTTGCATTCTGCAGCTTTGCGTCATTGAGGTGGGCCTCCTGGAGTTTTGCATGCGACAGGTCTGCTCTCTGGAGATTGGCTTTTGTCAAATCGGCTCCTTGAAGGTCAGCCCTCTCCAGAAGCGCATTTCTCATGTGAGCTTCGACCAGTAACGCCTTTCGCAAGTTTGCTTCAGTAAGCTCCGCTCTCAAGAGATTCGCCATGGATAGGTCGGCATTTGCCAACCTGGCACCTTTCAGTTTGGCTCCGGGTAGATAGGCACGCTTCATGTTTGCGCCGATCAGAGTGGCGCCAATAAGCTCCGCTTGCTCCAGATTCGCATTTTGTAGATTCGCCATACGCAAGTCTGCATCGCGCAGAGAGGCACCTTGGAGATCGGCGTTGGGAAGGGAAGCCTTGTGGAGCTTTGCGTTGCGTAGGTCGGCGCCTCTGAGATTGGCGTGGCTCAGAAGCGTCTCACGGAGATCGGCCCCCGTCAGGTCTGCGTCCTGTAGATCGGCCCGTGTGAGATCGGCTCCCCTGAGGTCTGCATCAGCGAGATTGGCGCTGCTGAGTTTCGCGCCCACAAGTTTGGCGCCCGCCATCATTGACGAAGCTAGGTCTGCAGATGGAAGCTGCACGCCCTCGAGTGAGACGCCGGCGAGGGAGATCCCCCGGAGAGAGACGCCATCGCGGTTCAGTTCCTGCAATGCCTGGTTTACTTCTTTGGGTTCCAGAACTGATTCCGGAGCTTTAAGAATTCTCCACGCCTGTTCGTGCCGCGCTTTTTGCAGACGATCCGCAACAACCACATACAGGACGATTCCCCCAACGATAAACAGTGGAAAAGCGTAAATCAGGTACTTGATGACGGGACTCCTTGATCGATGAGAAGCACGCATGCTGTTTTTGCTACCCGTTGGATCGGTGATTTGGAGCGTCGCTGGAGAAAGACATGGAACACGTCCCACAAAAAACCGGGGATTCACTCAGTCTGGTAATGTATACGCTGATTATCATAATCTGTACCTGTTCGTAGATCCATAGGGATGGCGAACGGTATGCGAATCAAAGCGACAACTAAATGAAAATCCTTCCAAATCAAGAGGAAGCATGACTCTAGGGCCAGTCCTTCGAGCCACTCAGGCGATTCAGGACTACCTCAACACCGGCAAGTCCCCGGAGAAGACAGATTGCATTTTTGTTTTTGCCGGTCGTCCGGAACGAAAACGTTTCGGCCTTCAGCTTTTTCACCAGGGTGTTGCGGATACAGTCGTCTTCAGCGTCGGACGATTCGAATGGCGTCGATTTCTCGAGCTCGGACTAGCGGATAATGGCAGTCTGTACAACCTGGTAGAGAAAACTCCGCCTCATAAGCGACATTTCTTCGTGCACTTAAATCGAAGTACCGTGCGTTGCTCTACTATGGAAAAACACAGATTTGGAACCATGAGTGAGGCATTGGCCTTCTCGAGGTATATCGAAAAGGAAGGCTTTCGAAGTGTTTTGATCGTTTCTTCGGGATTCCACTTGCGTCGAGCCACGGAGTCATTGGAGCATTTTTGCGTTAATTCGAATCCGAAACTGACACCCGTCGCAGTGCCGACGGATTTCGAGCACGGCACGGGGAACACACAAATAGCAACTGGTGAACCACCGTTATCAATCTTGAAAGAGTACTTTAAGTGCCAGCTATATAGGCTATTACGGCATTTCCACTTTTTCATCGCATAAAAGCCGCGGACCCGGGAGCTTACAGGGAAACGTGATTGCCCGAGGGATTCCGTCCTTGACAGTCATACCGGTTTCAGGGCAAACTCATGACTGTCTATCCTTTCCCCAACCGAGGATCCAGGGCGTTCGGCTTCATAGGTCAGCGCCCAAATCGACGATTCAGAAGTGAGAGCCAAATACGCCTCTTGGATTACGAGATCATGGTTGAGTCGGCATGAGCGGAGGCTTTCGATGCTAGTCTTGCGGATGTTGCTCCTGGCCGCTGTCGGTTGCGGTCTTACTGTTGAAGCGGAGGAACGACAATCGTCTCCAGCGCGGAGCAGTCAGCGCCCCGCCAACAAAACACTGAACGCATCACCACTCATTTACGCTATCGGTGGCGGCGACGTTCTTCAGATTCTCGTTTGGAAAGAACCCGACTTCAGTGGGGATTTCCTGGTTCGCTTCGATGGCAGGATAACGATTCCCGTTGTTGGCGATGTGATGATTGCTGGACGGACACCGGAACAGGTCAGCGAACTTCTCGAAGAAGAATTGGGCCGCTATATTGAGACGGCTCGAGTCACTGTGACCATCTCCGAGGCAAACAGTGCCCGTATCTTCGTCATTGGAAAGGTAGCTCAACAAGGCTCCTTTCCTTACATCGGGCCCATTCGCGTCGTTCAAGCGCTCGCTTTGGCGGGCGGCTTTCAGGAGTTTGCTAAAAAGGACCGGATTTTCGTCATAAGGGAAACTCAGGGGAATCTTATCTACTTTCCTGTAGATTATGAAAATCTGATTGACCGGAGAAACCTTAGAGTGAACATCCCTCTTCTACCTGGCGACACCATCGTCGTGCCGTAAAGTCTAGTGTGGATCTGTGCTCGACGATTAGCCATTCAGCTCGTG
>SDBT01016350.1_pt1 | contig 11743 bp, 11 predicted proteins | sample 2277101 | NCBI WGS metagenome assembly SDBT01 (sample SAMN10404973, study PRJNA504765) | marine sediment metagenome | isolation source: marine sediment core GS10_PC15, 103 cmbsf | place: Arctic Ocean: Southern Knipovich Ridge | collected 2010
AGGAAACGGAGCTCATTCGTTGAGCTCTCTCGTCGCCCCCTTCGGGCACCGGATTCTCGATAAATTTCATCAGCAGCTTGACTGCTTCGTCGACCTTGCCGTCCTTGATCATCTGGACGGCCGCCGCCATTGTCTTTATGCCGCGCGAAACTTCTGCGAGGCGATCGACTTCGTCTTCCTTGACGTCTTCCCGCAGGATTTGTTCGGCCCGATCATGAATCGATTCCATGATGCGGAGCGCATAGTCCTGGAGATCGGCGCCTTCGTTCGGCGCCGCGAATCCATCGAGTCACGTCGGCCGGCTCTCCTGGATGATCGTAACGAAACTTTTCCAATCGGCGTTGAAGCTCGCGACCAGGCGAATGACGGCGCCGCCGGCTGCGGGATTGGTGACGACGTCGGTCGATTCGACCTTCGTAATCGTTTCGACCTTGCGAACCTGCTTCCCGTCGATGACGGCCGCGCGCGCACTGCCGCGAGCGTCGATCGAGAATCCGAGAAGGTCGCGCTTTCCTCTTTTCCAGGCATCGACGAGATTGTCGCGGAGCCACTTCGCACCCTCGAGGATACGGAAGCGCGCCATGATTCCCTTGCCCTTGGTTCCGTCGGCTCTCGTAAACTCGGTGAACCGAGCATTCTCAAACCAGCCGACGACGTTTCCGGAGAGTCCCTGCGGCATTGCGCGGACGATCTCTTCCGGGAGATGGTCGAGCTTTTCGCCGAAGCGATAGACGCAGGCTTTCAGGCCCTCGAATAGAGATACCGAACTTTGCAGCGTCGCTTCGGAATAGTACGTGCCGTTTTTGGAGAGTCCCGCCTCGATGAGTACGACGTCCCACTCGGATCCTTCCGAATGAGCTTCGTGCAAGACAAACGGCAGACTTTCGTGAAATACGGTATCGGGTTCCATGCCGGCGTATATAACGAACGAGGGAATCGATCGTCAATACGCGAAAGGAAAATAGTGAAACGGCGTTTCCGATTTGCGTCCGGCAAGATTTTCAGCCGGATCCGCTCTGCGATTGCGAAGATGAACAGCTACAGAAAAAAAGCGCGGCCGAAATCTGCGGAATTTCGGCGCGCGCATTTTGTCTTGTCTGAATCTACTTGTCAGAATCCATCGAGGCGACGATGCGAAAGACGAGTCCCGCGGATTTATCGCGTTCCGTCGCCTTTGCGAGATGGAATACGCGCTCCGGATTCGACAGCGCCATCTCTCGGATCAGGATGTCGAGATCCTCGAGAGGCAGATCGGGCAGATGCAAAAATCCTGCATGACGGTTCCCGCCCTCGATCGCGACCGCCCATCGATCGTCTTCCACCGGAACGACTTCGCGGAGATCGATCGCTCGGAGATTGGCGACGAGACCGCGGCTGTCAGTAAAGAGCTCGCCGACATTGGATCCCCGCAGCCGGACGGATCCATTCTCGCGATCATGGTGCCGTGGACCAAACGTCGAGGAGACGTCGCCGGCGCAAACCGAGATGCCCATCCTGGGATTCGCTTCGGACAAATCGCGGCCGAGCTCGCGCGCGCGCTCAAGCGTCATCTCGCGGATCATGAATGAAACTTCGGCGCCGTCGCAATTGCCGACGAACCGAATCGGACCGGCCGACTCCTGAAACTCGCCGTCTTCGCCGAGCGCCTTCGTTACCTCGGCCCGTGGGAAGGGGAGATGCTCATCGAACCAGGCGATCTCTTGATCGAAGTCTTCCGTCGTCGCCTCGCGGCGATCGCCATTCTCGAGCTCGTAGGTCACCTGGATGAATCGCGTCTCCGGATTTAGGTGGACGGCCTGGTGCTGCCAGGCGTTCGCGCCGGCCGAGTGCATCGCCCAAAGGCCATGCATATCCCAATCGCCCTGCTCGCTCTCGCGCGGCTCGGAGAACGTCCCGTCTGTTTGCATCTCCGCGATCCAAGTTCGCTTATGCCCCTCGATCCATTGATGAACTGGGAAATGCGCGGCGACCACTTTCCGGTACCACTCCCAGAGCGCCGGGGCCTTCTCGCGATTCGCGAGGATATGAACGTGCGCGCCTTCGTCGGTCGGATCGCCGAGATGGAATCCGTCGATCGGATCGCCGTCGCGATGACGATGCGCTCCGCTTCCGGGAGAGCGTTCGTGCTCATGGCCACCGGAATTTGGAGGAGCTCCGAGATGCGAATGGATTCCGTTCGGCGGATGCGGATGATCGTGCAAGCCGGACGGCGCGATCTCGCGGCCGGTCCGCTCGGATGCTTCCTCGCGGAATCGATAGGCGCCGGACGTCCGCAACGGGAAATTCGAGATCAAGAGCTCGCTGTCGTTATGCTGGCTTTTCATTTCGAGCGTTCGCCGGACCGATACCGTCTTGATGTTGAATTTCGCGAACGTCTCGCGAACGGATTTCGTATCGGGCAGCGAGAGGATCCACTTCCCCTTCAAGCCAGAGATCGCCGCGCGGATGTCCTGGTTCGTCAGCGTCGTTTTGAGATTTCCCTGCTGCTCGGGATAAGGCGGATCGAGATAGAAGAACGTCGACGGCCCGTCATGCTCGCTTAAGACTTTTCGGAAATCGATTCCGGAAACCGAGACGCCCTTCAAACGCTCGCGGATTTTGTCGAGTCGGTTCATTTTGTGCGTCAGCGTAATCGGACATCCGCCGTCCTTCTCCTGCCGCGGCGTCTTTCCGGATCCACCGAACGAAAACGCATTCAGATACATGAACCGATGGAAGGTCGAGAGATCGCCGCTCGGTTTGCTATCGCGCAGACGGAAGAAGCGATCGCGTGAAAATTCCGCCGGCGACTTGCCGAGTTGCGCAATCTGCGCCTCGGTTATGGATTGAACGAATCGATACGCCTGCGAGACGCCTCCATGCATATCGTTGATGACCTCTTTATCCGAAGGCCGCTTCCCGAAGAAGACGGCACCGCCGCCGACGAACGGCTCGACGTATTTCGCATGCTCCGGAATAAAGCCGATGATCGTCGAGGCCAGGAACCGTTTCCCACCAGGCGATCCGAACATCGGACGGATCCCTTCCTGGAGCGTCTCGTCATCTTCGACAGATTCGGTCAGGAAGATGGTCTCGTCGGATTCGAGCATCCGGAATAAACGTCCTTCCGGGATCTTGAAATATTTCGCAAATCCTTTCACACATTTATCGTCCGGCCGGTTGACCTCTCCATTCAGAACCGCGCCGACCGTCGATGGCGACATCCCGGATCCTCTCGCGATTTCCGCGAAAGTCAAACCGCCCTTATCGGCGAGTCCCTTCAGAAAGGCGCCGAACTCCGCGCCGGTTTCGCTTTGGCGATCGCCGGAACCTTTCAAGGCCGCGGCTGCGGAATCCGTATAACAGCGCATGTCGCCGTTCGGCGCCTCGCGTTTATTCGGATGGCTGACCGGACAAGTCCCGCTGTCTGGTACCGGCTCCCAATGGGCGCCGCGGATATGGAACGCTTCCTGCAGACGATCGCGCTCGAGATCGACCTCTCCACCGAATCGACGTCCCGGCGGTGGTCCCTTGAGCTCGATCGGATCGGCGAACTTGTCAACCAGGGAGAGCTTCAAGACATAGAGCGCCTGGCCGGACTTCTCGCCGCCTTCGCCGAAGTCGGTCCGCGATAGCTCATCGATGCCGGCGACGCGATCGCCGAGCGTCTCGAGGTTCTCGACCGTCCCTTCTTCTTGCTTGAATTGAACGACGGCGAAGGCCTGGACCGGATCGTCATCGTCCTTCTTTTTGTTGACCAGGACAAACGGCGTTCCCTCGAGACTCTTCCGAGTGACTCGCGTGACGAGCAGCGCTTCCTTGTCGTCGGCCAGACGGCCGAGCAGGAACTCGGGATCGTTGACCTTGAGTGCGCGCGCCTTGACGTTTCCATCTTGCTCGGCCTGGCGATCGGCATCGTCAGCCTGATTCGGTTCATTCTCGCTCATGGTTTGCCTTCCGTTTTTCGTCGACGGATCCAAACAATTAGTTACACCGGTAGCCGAAGAAGTCGCTCGCGACGGCGATCGCTACTTCTTCGGAATCATGATCTTCGGATGTCCCTGGCCCTTGCCTGGACATTTCAGCTTGTAGATGTAGTGGGTTTTCGTCTCCCACTCCCCGACGCACTTGTCGGCCGGCGGCGCGCCTTCCGGACGGCTGTCATCGGCCTTCTTCTTCGCGGCCTTCTTTTTGACCGGCGCCTTTTTCTTGACCGGCTCGGCCGGAGCTTCCGCCGGCGCATCGGCCGTCGTCTCGGCTGCCGGCGCCGCGGCTTCGTCCGCGGTCTTCTTGCTCGCCTTCTTTTTCTTCGCCATCTCGATCTCCTATCCTTCCTGCACCAATTCGACCGCCCGCGCCTGCTCATCTTCGAGGCCGGGCACAACTTCGATCACAAGACAAGTACATGAAATTATGTTTCCCGCACTTGCTGACGGATCCAACGGAAACAGCATATTGTCTACCTTGATCCGTCCGCGCCGTTGATAGGTCGCTACCTTCGCGACCTTCTTGCCGCCGCCGGCCGTTGTCCTTGTTAAAAATTCCGCCGGCCCTGTCCGAGAGTAATCGGTGACCCTGAATCGTTCGCTGATGAGGATCGGACCGATCGATCCGCCGGGAGCGTATGCCGCTTCCGCCTCTCGATGTCCGCGACGCTTTTTCAGTGTCGTTATCCATCTCTTCCGAAGACCGGGAACCGAATTGGTGAGTTGCTCGGCTGCAGCCTGTTGAGCGTTCGAGTAGATCCGCCCCAATTCGGTGCGGACAATCGCTTCGCCCTGCGCTGCGAAATTGATTCGTTGACCGGCGCCGCCGGTTTGTAATAGGTTGATGACATCTCGGATCGCCATGCTCGAAGGCCTGGCCGCGATCGTCGAGCGCCGGATCGTCGCGAGGATATCATTCGACAGTCGCGTTCCGAAGTCGGCGAAGATCCCGCTCGTCGCTGCGCTCGCAGAAGACAGGAGCTCCGGCGTTATCGTCGGGAAGGCGACGCCGAGTCCGACAGAATTCAGCGCATTCGCCGTTACCCGACCGCCGAGCGTGAAGGCGCCCGTCAACGCCGTTCCCATCTCGGCCGACGCGCCGCGGATCAGGATGCCGATCGAACTCTCGATGTCGTCGGCGATAGACGGCAGAAGTCGATCGACGAACGGATCGCCTGGAGATGCGAAAGTCGCGAGACTTGCGCGCATGTCATCCGATACGCCACGCAATAGAAAGGCGATCTGCTCGGTGCCAGCAGCGGTCAGGCCATTTAATTGTTGACGGGCAGTCGCGTATTGGCGCGCGTATTGTTCAATCTGCGCTTGCGTCTGCTCACGTAATTTTGTCGCCACCATCGTCGGTCTCGCCTTCTTCCATCTTCTTCTTCATTTCAGCCCACATCGCGCCCATCGCCTTCGCCACGTGCTTGAGTTCCGCCGGAAGGGATTCTTCGAGCATCGCCTCCAGATCGTCGACGTCCGGAAGTCGAGTGATCTGTTCGAGCACCGTCCGGAAAATGATTCGCGCCTCGTCGCTGGAAACCCATTGCTTGTTGATCGCGACCTCGAGCGCGGTCGTCAACGGAATCAAGGCTGCCGTAACGGATGTCAGATCCCGCAGGAAGACCTGAGCCATATCGATCTCGAAGACTTCACTCGCGTCCTTGTCGAGTTCGCCCGCAGCCTTCGCGGATTGAATCTGGAAATCGAAGATCTTTGTGAGCAGGCGCCGCCAGAAGTTTTGCCGCGACTGGATCATCTTCGCGACCGGCATCGAGAGCTCGCTCGCCGAGGCCCGCGTCAGATCGTCCGCGTCGCCGAAGAACAATCCGGCCAGGCGCATGCCGGCCTGGATCTCTCGCAGGATGAGCTTCGCGACCTTATCGGAATCCGACGCCGCGAGCTCCGGAACCTTGACGCTGATCGATACGCCTTCGTTATGTCCGAAGACGCCACCGGAGCGGAGCGATCGAGTGAAGTCCTTAACCTTCGCGCGGATCTCGGTGTCCTTCGCGCCTTTGTATTCGATATCCCAGACGAGCTCGTTCGTAATCTCCGCGCGTTCCATGACGCTAAAGAGAAATGTGTCGAGTCCTTCGAGCCAGTCGATCGCCGAAAGCATATCAGGCGATCCGCGCGTTCCGCCGGAGAGACGGTTCACCGCGAAGTACAACGCGAGACCGGCCGTCTGTCCTTGATCGGCGATGAGCGTTCCGTCCGCTTGGATCCGGATCAGCTTATAGATTTTGCCGCGATCGCGACTCTCGTCGTCTGGATCCTTCGCGCCGGTACCATCGGGCAGAGATGTCGCGACATCGGTCAGCGTCTCGGCGTCGTCTTTGTCTCGCTTCAATCTGACGATGTTAAAGGGAGAGATACTCGAGACGCGGACCATCCCGGATTCGTCGTCGACAAAAACGGGATATAGCTGTTCACCGAATAGAGACATCGAGCGGATCCGCTCTTGCATCTTGTCCGGCCACTCGTTGAGCTTCCAATGAAGATCGAGCAGCGTCTGGACGTCGTCGTCTTCTGCTTTGAACCGGACGCCGTCGCCGAGAACGAAGTCGGTAATGAGTTCGGTCGCGCAAAAGGCGCGCGCGTTTTTCCGCCAGAGGAAAACCGCGAGCCGCTGCGCCTTCTCAAGAAATGCCGGCGGAAGATCGAGCGCGCCTGACTGCTCGAGCGATCGGAAGTGGCGATCCTCAAACTCGCCGGAGCCGGAATCCACACTTGGGAACGCAGCTCCGAGAAGAACGTTCTCGAGGAACCGCGGCCGTCTTGCCCTCGGAAGCATAGAAACGATCGGCTCGACGTCTTCGTCCTGCCCATGATCGACGCCGGCAGCCGGTTCCGGTTTCGGCGTACTCTTCTCTTCGAGCTCGGCCGGATCAGTCGCGTCAGGTTCGTCGCTCATCAGTTGTCACTCCACATTCCGCTTCGGGATCCGCCGCCGAATAATGAACCAGGCCGGCCGCGACCGCCATCGGCCCGCGGCTGCCGAGTGAACCGCGAGAACTTCCGTTCCATCCCGCGCTCGGCTGTTTCGTCGTTTGGATTTCTCGCGGCCTCGGCCATCTCCTGCCGACTCACAAATACTTGCGCGCTTGATCCGGCCGAGACCATCCCGCGAGCGCGCCCCCAATTCGCCAAGGCCAAGGCGATGACCAGGTCGTCATGCAAACCCTTCGGCGCACCATAAGAGATCCGACCACCTGGTGTCAATTTTGCTTCGTAAGAAAATAATTCAGCGATCAGCGCCTCGTCGATTTCCTTCGCCCAATTTGCCTTGGGGCTGACGAGTTCGATCCTGGTCTGCTCGAACGCCATCTGAAGCGATTCGATCAGATCGTTTTTGACGTCAGGCGAATGCATCGTCACGCCGTGAAGCTCGAACTCCTCGCCGCGCAGATCATCGTAGATCGTCGAGCCGACGTTCGAGAGATCCATGACGACGACGGCCTTCCAGAGCTTCGCGAGATTACGGATCCGTTCCTTCGTCACGCTCCAATCGATGCGCTGCCATCGATCAACATGGAGGACGCGCCCGTCGCCGGTCATAACCACGACGGCCGTATAGTCCTGGTTTTTCCCGAGGTCGAGTCCGATGATCGTATCGCCCTCGAACATTACCGGGAGCGGTTCGAGCGAGAGCGCGTTTTCGATTCCGGAGAAGACCTGGCTCGCCGCCGCCATAAACATCGCGCCGAATTCCTGGTTGAACTGACCGGCTGACATACTCTGCCGCGCGTCTTCAATCTCGGCTGCGGTCACCCAAGGGAAATCCCAAGTGGGACGATGAGAGATCCACCGATTACCGCGACTGAATTCGCCGTAAGGCGCGTCGGCCGGCATCCCGCCGAGGCGAAGTTCCTCGTAAAACCAATCGCGGCCTTTGGGTGTCGTGGTAACTAAGACCTCGGCTTCAGTCGCGACGACACGGCCGCGGAGAATCATCCACGCCTCTTGCGTCATGAACGATCCTTCATCCACCCAGAGGACGCCATCGATTCCAGGACCGCGAAGATTGTCAGGGAGCTCGGCGCTTTGGAGTTGTATGACGGCGCCGTTCGGAAAGATGATCTGTCTTTTGTGGCCGCGCATCCGAATGAATTTTATATTCATTCCTGCGATGACTTTCATGACCTCGGCGAGAGACGCATCGAGATGTCGATTCGTCGGCGCGACTACCCAATTCAGAGAATTTGGTTTTGCGAGCGCCCCGCGAATACACTCGGCTGCGCCGGCGCGCGAATTGTGCGTCACCACAAAGTTGTCGAGAAGGAAGAGTTCGTTTTCCGCGGAAACGGAAATGTGGACGCAGTCTTGCTCGCCAATATCCTTCGATCCTCGAAGGCCGATCCTGGTCTTGTCTCTTGTGATCGGCCGGAGTTTTTTGTATGGGACGCGCGTCGGGAGTTCCCGATTCAGCGTGATGCCCAGACGATACTGTCCTACGTTCCCGTAATTGATTGATGCAAATCCACCAACAGACCGAACCAGGAACTGAACGTCCTTTGCCAGTTGTGGCGACATCGTACAGTACTCGATCATACGATTTTTGCTATAGACGTAGCCATCGGTATCAATCAAGCCGGCGAGCATTTTCAATCTATCAATAAGAGATCCGTGCAGATATTCGCGCGGGATGAATTTGGTGTGGGAGTTTTTTCCTTTGAGGCCTAATCGATCCAGCGTCCGCAGGAGAGGATTTAGATTATGTCCGCCTGCATCACGCATTCCCGCTGAACTCAGATGATGACCGTATTCCCCCATTGGGTTTGATCGAAGGCCCCAGTCGATTGCCAAGTCCGCGACTGCTTCAGCGAGCTCAGGACTTGCAGTCGAGAACTCAACGCAAGAAATAATCGAGCCGTCTCCTAAAAGTAATCCGAGAAAATAGGGATCAATCGCTAATTCTTTTTGAGCAAACTGAACATTTCGCGGCTTGATAAATTTATATTTGGCCTTCGATTTTCCATCACTGCGGAGTATCCGCTCCAACGGCCAAACCTGCACCTTTTTCAGTTTGTAGTTCCAGACCGGAAACTTATGGTCCTTGGAACACTCGACCTTGGAGCCGTCGGCGAACTCGATCTCGTAGCATTCCTTTCGTGCTGGCTCGGTAGCCGTCACCGTCGTCGGCTTTCCCCTCGATCCTTCAAGTCCCATGATGCGATCACCGACGACAAGATCGCCTGCTTTTTTGGTCGATCCATCGGCCATGAGCACCCGCTGAGAAATTTTTAAACATTTGCCGCTCTTGATCCCCCAACAGAGCATCCGGAATCTTTGGATCGCATGATGGAACTCGAGCGCCGTATCGGATGGCCGATAGTCGCTGAAGACTCGCCGGACTGGAAGTGAAGCGCTCAATTATTCTTCCACTCTTGGACTTCGGGAACCTTCCGCGCCGCGGCCTCGGCCCAGGCTTGCAGGATCCCGTCGACGGTAACCGTCTGCCGATTCCGCGAGAGGACACGCGCCATCGTAACGAGACGGCCGGACGGGATCTCGCTGGATCCGTCTTCGTAGTTGCGCCACATCCTCGGCGTAATGCCGACGAGCTCTGCGGCATTGGAGATTGAGAGTCGAGCCTTATTCCGAAGGCCCATCAGCGTTTGCGACATTCAAATGCTCCAATAACTTTCGCGGGCGATTCCAAAACGGAAGTTGATGCGCCGGCTCCGATCCGCCTTCCGGTCCGGCGAATTGCATCTCGATCCGCTCGAGCACTTCGCCGGGATCGCCCAGAGGATTGACACGGTTGATTCGTTCGTTGGGGAGCCAATCGGACTGATCGGCGAGAGGATCGTCTTCGTCATCCGGGATGACGTCGTCGGTTTCTGGTGGAGATGGGGCAGCCGGCTCGTCTTCGGGCAATCCGAGCGCCTCTCGATCGCGCCGGCGAGAAGGCAGTTTTGGTTTGAGATCATCGCCCACGCCAGTCCCTCTGGGGGTTTTGGATTCTGATCCTAACGATGCAGGGCCGTGCCTGGTCCTCTCCTTTTGGGGATTCGGAGCGAAGGCGGATCTTCGCGGTCCTGGGGAAGGCGCCGATCAATACGCCTGGCGATGCCGTCCGTGTGGCGATTGTTTCCGAACATCGGAACTCGTAGTCATAAAAGATTCAGTTTGAAAGGAGATCCTGCGCTGATGGAATCTCCATATTTAGGATCAACGAGCATTCATACTCGTGTCCCAAATCCACTGTGTCCGAATACGTCACAATCAGTTCCTTGACAGCATCCATGAATTTGGATAGCGCCTCGGGATCTCCTTTTCGTGTGGTGAATGTCACTTGCGGAAGATTTGGCACCTCTTCCCCACACTCCTCGGCTTTGGAATCCACCTTCTGCACATCGTTCATGGTATAGTTCCTTTGTTTACTCCAGAAAACTTAAAATTAGGACACTCCCCGAGAGAGAGGAGGGGCCCGAGACGGCGGAGCAACCCTCCCGGACCCCAAGCGATGGATTGGCTGCGCCCAGCCGATTGAGAATTACCCTGCCAGAACTGGGATGCAGTGTCAATGAAAAACGGGCCACCCCTCTCGGAGCGGCCCGCTATCCGGCCTTTTCAAAAGCGCGCGAGACAGTTATTTGTCGTCGTCGCCTTCTTCTTGGTCTTCTTCTTGGCTTTCTTCTTGGCTACCTTCTTCTTCATCAGCCAACGTGAAATCAAGGTAGTAATCTTTCCCCTGCTCGAAATGATCGCCTCTGACCGTTCCGATATTCAGCTGCCCAAATGGAGTGGCATCGAAGAACTTATCGTTCTCCTCACTTCCACTTGTTACGGCGCTGAACTGTGCAGTGAATCCATCACCACTCGGCTCCACGTTGTCACAATGAAACTTTGCTCGTACCAATTTAATCACCTACCTTTCATTTTCCAGAGTCCCGTTCGATTCAAGCGCCGATTGTAGCGGACCACCCGCTGCGGCGCGACTATTTTTTATTCGCCGCGATCTCCGCGCCGATGCGGCCGAGCTCGGCCATCGTCCACGCCAACTCGACGCCGATCCGTTCGTGGTTCGAGTTCCAAGGCCCAGGAAACAAAATCGCATGACCACCGGCTTTGCGGAAGGCCTCGACATTTTCATCATTGTCGTCAACCAGAACGCGATCGGGAGCGGCGAACAGATCCTTTCTCGCTCCGAGCATATATCGATTCGGTCCGATCGAGAAAACCTCGCGAAGCCATGCGGCCTTGCCGCCAGGTGAGTCATTCCCTCTTGTCGGCGCACTCGCAACGAAGACCTGGTCGCCGGCGATCGCGCGACATCCGCGCCAAAGGTCGAGCGTCCACTTGTACCGCGGCATGCGGAACCAGAAATCGAAGCCGCGCTGATTGATCTGATCCCAGAAATCATCGTCGCTCAAAGTCTCCGGCCGTTTTTTTTCTGGCATCGCCTCATGGATCCGCGCCGAGAGTTGATAGTCTCCAGGATGCTCCTTCCTCCATCGACGCAGGAATGATTCAGTACCTTCCTCAACTCGAAATAATTCTAGCGCCTTCGAGGTCAGATCGGATAGGACGCCGTCCATGTCTAAAAATATTTTCATCGCTGTCTCCGGAATTTGAGTCTTCGTCTCCATCGCCCCATTACTGAAACATTCCCGCGCAGATCCATGACGGATTCAAGAAGTACAAACTCCTGCGCCTCCGCGGCCATCTCGAAATACAACGACTGCGGAGCGCAACTTTCGCAGATCGCGTCGCGATTACATTCGAGCGGCCCATCGCAGGACGCGCAGACGCTGTCTTCGTGGTATTCA
>SDBT01016351.1_pt1 | contig 11743 bp, 25 predicted proteins | sample 2277101 | NCBI WGS metagenome assembly SDBT01 (sample SAMN10404973, study PRJNA504765) | marine sediment metagenome | isolation source: marine sediment core GS10_PC15, 103 cmbsf | place: Arctic Ocean: Southern Knipovich Ridge | collected 2010
ATTCTTTTAAACCTTCCAAAGCATCATTCCATCCTTCATTATATGCTTCAGATTCTTTTAGGGTTTTATGGTCTGTTTCTTGAAAATCCTTATTTATTTGTAGTTCTTTTTCAATCAATTCTTTAACCTGCTTATCTTGAGCATCTTGACATTTTTTTATTGTTAGGTCTATTATTTTAAGAAAAGACATTCCAACAATTGGATGCATTTCTATTTCTTTCAAAACTTCTTCTTTGATTGTCATTTTCTATTGCGTTTTTTCTAATTTACTAATTCTCTTTTATAATAAGATAACCTCATATCTACTAATATTTCCAATTCCTTAGATGTAAGTTTTTTAACATCAATTTCACCATTATCTTTAATTTCTATCATTTTTTCTCCTTCTTGAAGATTTTGTCTATTTTTTCTTTAATAAATTCTAAACTAATATACCTTTTCTTAGAATCCTTAATAGGGGTAAAACTAAAACTAATAAGTTTTTTCTTCAATTCTTCAACCTGCTTATCCTGAGCATCTTGACATTTTTTTATTGCTTTTGAAGAAGCTTTTTCAATATGCTTCTCCCAATCATCTTCTCTAATATACCTATATCCATATCTTTTTTCTATATGGATTATATCTTCTACATTAATAAAATCTGAAATAAAATCTGGTTGCATTTCTTCTAATACTATACTTATAATTTTCTTTTCCGTGAAGGCTTTTCTTTCAAAAGGGTTCTCTTCTTTGATTGTCATTTTTTATTTTTGAAGATTTTGTCTATTTCTTTTAATAAAAAAGATTTTCTCATAAAGATACAATCTTCAAACATCTTCTTCAATTCTTCAACCTGCTTATCCTGAGCATCTTGACATTTTTTTATTGTTATGTTTATTAATAGCTTTTCTTCATCCAATATTGTTAAAACTTCTAAATTATTTGTCCAAAATTCCTCCAAAATCTCTTCTATGATTGGCATTTTTCCTCCTTCTTGAAGATTTTGTCTATTTTCTCACAACGTTCATCATAAAATAGCAAATCCCAATCCTCACTATGTACAATTTTCTTCAATTCTTCAACCTGCTTTGCTTGTTTGAGTTTTGCTGTTATTATTCCTTCTCCAAATCCCTTCATAAAATCTTTATTATCCTCTAACTTTATGCTTTTCTTTCGTGAACGTTTCTTTCCTAAAGAAAGGTTCTCTTTAACCTGCTTTCTTTGAACATCTTGACATTTTTTTATACAACCAAGAACATAGAATTTAAAGGCACTTACCATTGTTTCTCTTTTATTATATTTCAATAATTTTTTAAAATCTTCATCTATTTTCTCGTGAACGTCTTTTTCTAAAAGAGGTTCTTCTTCTTTGATTGTCATTTTTTCACTTCCTCAAAGTCATCATAACAAATTTCACATATAAATTTCTCTTCCTTTATTATCTCCTTTGTTTTATCCAACTTATGCCATACTTCTTCGTATAGATGTCTATAATATTTACTATTTGGAGAAATACCATTTCCACATATACAACATTTACCTATATCTCCTTCTAACATCTTTCTTTTTCCGTGAACGCTTCTTTTGGTGAAGGTTTTCTTTTAAAAGCTTCTTTAAAAGGGTTCTCTTTGATTGTCATTTTAAAATACCCTGACCATTTTTAAAATAATATAAATTAATATCATTCCAAATCCACCATATATCAAAATATTTGCTACAATTATTAATTTATCTTTCTTTCCCGAAGCTTTCTTTTTATTTTTCATCTCTCAATCCCTTTACATGCTTACAATTAGGATAATCCTTACAAGGAACATAAGGGCACATTCCATCTCCCCATATTGCTCCTGATTCTTTCTTTATCTTTTTCCGTGAACGCTTTTTTTCAAAAGGGTTCTCTTCTTTGATTGGCATTTTTCCTCCTTCTTGAAGATTTTGTCTTTAAGTAAATCTGCTACTACTTTTAATGAATTATTAATTCCGCTTGATAAATTTTTAACTTGTTCACTATCAGTTGCTCTTTCATATATCATAAGATTTAACTTTGATATATCTTTTAATACTTCAGATAACTTTGCACAAAATTCTTCAACCTGCTCATCCTGGGCATCTTGACATTTTTTTATTGTCCTTTTAATTACTTCATTCACATCAATAAATCCAGAATCGTAAGTTTCTTTATAGACTTCTTTTCTAATTTTCTTGTGAACGTCTTTTGTTGAAAGAGGTTCTTCTTCTTTGATTGTCATTTTTTCTCTGGATTTGTACAATCACTACCATAAGATAAACCAAACAATCCTTTAGATGGCTTATGTTCGAACCAAGTTTTACCGCTACCATTAAGAGCAGTTCTTTTAATTAGTTCGTGTCCACAATTCTTACATACATAAATCATCTTTTCTTTCCCGAAGCATTGATTTTATTTTTCATCTTTTCCTTCTAACCAAGTTTGGTTGTATAATATAGGATAATAACCATAATCTCTCAAAATTTTTAGTAGGTTTTCATTAAATTCTGTTCTTTCTCTTTCTTCTATTTCTGAATTTATAAAACTAAAAATACTAAATACTAATAAGACAACTAAAATTATAGTTGTTAAAATAAAATACTCTTTTGGATATGTTTTATTTTTCATCTTTATCTTTCAATGGTTTAATTCCTATTGGGGCAATGTGTAAATGAAATATTTCATCACAATTTGGACAATGAAATATCAAACCCGTAAATTCTTTCACTTCTTCTTCATATTCAAACTTATTATCTTTTTTAACTTTATTTTTCATCTTTCAAAATCAACATCCAGCTTCCTAAAGATCTTAACATGTGCTCCTTGTCTTTGTAATTGTCTGTAGGTCTGTTCTGTCACTACTTTTATTTTATCGCATTGGCTTACGTACAATAGGTTTTGTTTTTTATTTTTCATCTGTCCTGAATTTTCCTCCTTTTTTATATACTCTTACGCTTCGTTTCAGCCTCTTCTCATTCTTTGATTTTCTATGGTCGTAGGTTGGTTCTTCCTGGTTCATTTTTTCTCCTTATCCATCAAACCTGCTACCAACCAAACAATAGCAAAGACAATCATGATCCAAAAAGGAATTCCTATTTCCTTTGTGGTCTGGCTTACAACCATTGCTCCGACTGCCCATATATTTGCTAGGATTATGTAGTTAAGTTTCATCTTAAAACCCCATAAGAATTAAAAAAAGGAAGGGCCAACTTTGATCGGCTACCCTTCCTTTCTGGAATTTGCTTGAATAAAGCAATATTATTGTTTTTGATTATGTTCTCTGCTGATTTTTTTGTTGTGTCTGTTACAAAGTTTAAGTGTGCTTTCAAGTGTTCTTGTTCTTGTAGCTGCTTTAATTCTATATAAAACCTCTTTTTGAATAATTTTAACATTGTCTTATACCTCCTTTTTTTTCTTGTAATCATATCTTTTACATCGTGGACATTGTTTAGGATCTTCTTTTCTTGAGTCCCATTCATATCCACAAAGATAACATTTGTTTTCCATTGTAATAATATTAATATTATTAAAGTATTTAAACATTTCTATTGTGAAAAAGTATATTTTAGAGTATATATGTTAAGGAATTTTATGATCATATACTATAAATTCATAAAATATAAATACTTAAGTGCATTAACAAATATGGATTGTTTTCAACCAATAGTACCAGGGAAGGAGATTGCCCACTTATTTGAATGTTTCGACTTCTTTAATGACCTTTTCTGGTGCTTTTTTCGTTTGTTCTTTTATATGGTTATATATAACCATATAATTATATGAAAAAGTATAACTATTCATATAATCATATATGATTATCAGGAATTATTTTTCTTTGATTGCTGCTAAAACTTCTTCTAATGGTATTTTAAGGTGTCTAGAGCATTGTTTCGCCAACAAATTCTTATTTTCTGTACGATAATTTTGTTTGAAAAATTCTTTTATTTTTGTTGTTTTATCCTCAAAAATGGAATAAATTGGTAATGATGGCAATGTAGGTAATGATTGACCCCTTGTACATATAGTATTATCTACATTTAGGTATTTCTGTTTCACAATAGCTCTAACTTTACCAACATTACCAACATTACCATCTTTATCATAATTAGTCTTTTCCATGGTAAATACATATTGTTGCCTTGAACTTCTTATTGAACTATCTACAACTTTCATTCTTATATTTGAAAGTACCCTTCCTATAAATTTAATTATTTTATTTCCAAATCTTACTTGATCTGCCCTTTTTCCAAAGTCAAAAAATGCAAAAATATCCTCATCAGCAATTAAATCCCTTATTTCTCTTTTAGTTAATGCAGCATCTGGCCTTTCCCTATAACAATGCTCAAATAATAATTTCATATCAATTGTTTCAGAATCCCCGCCAATAGCTAACTCTTCCTTACTTGGATTACAAGGACTATCATAACCAGCAGATTCCATTATACCCCCACATACTCTGGCCCACTCTGGAAAACTTGCAAATTTAACTTTTCCATCAGGACAGCTTTTATCAACCCAATTTCGTACAAGACCATATATTGCAGAAAGTATTGAATTCCTATTGTCTAAAACCCACCTATGTAAATTTGGATTTTCAAATACCCTTGCATTTGTATCTTCCTTATCATAAAACAACCTAATAACTCTTGAACGATTAGCTAAATCTGGAGTAAAACCAATTCCCACATTTCCAGAAAGACTAAATTCTAATTCATTATCAAATATTGGAGTTTCATTCTTGCCAAGTATTCTGTCTGAATATGTTTTTGCAGTAATTACCCCTTCAAAAACAGCATTATTAATGTAACCCTTGTTATTGGAGAAATGCATTCTTTTCCTACCAGAAAGAAAAGCAGATAATATTTTCTTTCTTAATTCATCATCAACATTTCCTTTATTTGCCACAACACTTAATGGTGGTTCTTCCAATGCAATCCCTTCATAGGTAATCCCATTAATACCAGCAAGATAATCTTTTCCTACTCTTTCTCTATTTCCAAGATAAATAAAAACAGGAGTTCTACAATTAAAATTATTATATAATCCCCTCAAAAAAGGAGTTATCAATCCAGCTACAGCTATAGTATAATCATCCTTTGTTTGAAAGCAAAATTCCTTTAGCATACTATGCAACATATTTTTTGAATCTTCTAAATGCATACCAGAATCAATTATTTTTGGTGAATTGTAAGGTAACCAGGATTTAAATCTATCATCATAACCTATCTTGGGAAAAGTAAGTTCTTCATTATATATGATTGGAATTGGGATTGTAAAAATTCTATATATGTTAGGTAAGGTATCTTCTAAGATATAAGAATTAAGAACAGTATTTGATAGATCCTTAGTCATAGATTTTGATTTAAATATAAAGGAAGTATGGTATCTTTCCTTAACCATAAATATATTTCCAGGAATAAAAAACCTTTCAACTAAGGTGATGAACCTACTTGACTTTACAGGAAGAAACCCAGTAAAAGATTGTCCTTTATCTTCATTATGTTTTATCTTCCCAACTTCGACAATTTGTCTTGCATCATTTCTAAAAAACAAAGTATTTTCTTTACTTAATATCGGGATTATATCATTTATGAAATCAGAGATTAATCTACCAGACTTAGGTAATTTTATTTCTATCCTATTAATCTTTGATGTTTCTTCATTTCCAGGTATATTTGTTTTAATGTGAATTTGACAGTTATCACAAATCTTACCAATTAAATCAGGATGGAATCTTTTTAGATAAGCACTCATTTTTGTACATGAATATTTTGCTAATTTTCCATTTCCTGCCTTGGTTATCCACCCCTGAATTGCTCCAGGACTATGTCCTTGCATCTGGTTAATTTCCATTAAATAATTAACAGAAACTCCACGATTATATCCAAGATCAACAAGCATAGGGTACAAATTCCAATTTTTGGATGTTTCACCCTTAATTTTATTATTGTGCATATAATCAAGAACTCTACAATTTTGAATGTATGAGGTTTCCCTTTTGGTTGTATCCACAGGATATTTTTTAAATTCTGTTGAGTCAGCTGGATTAATATATTTCTTAAACACGTCTCTTATCTCTTCTTCAGAAAATTCTGCAATTGGAATATCATTTATTACTATATAAGAATTTCCAGAAGGATGAATGGAATTAGCTGCAACAACATATTGTCCTTTGCTTCTTACATCCCCAAGATCACCGACTCCTTCTTTTGATAGCCGTATCGGTTTGATTGGCTTATCAGCAATATAAAAATAATGCACCTTGTATTCTTCAGGAGAACCAGTCTTTACAGTAAATGTTGCTGGTAGGTTTTTACATATATCATTAATTTCCTCACTGTCAGAATCAATAAGAATTAAATTACCATAACCACCAATCACCCCATAATTTCCTTTGGAACTTAAATGCTTTAAAAGTTCTTCATCATCATATTGAAAGTTCTTCTGTTGCCATTCTTTCATATCTGATGTTGGTTCTTTTCCTTTCGGTCTTATTTTTAAGAATCTAAATTCCTCTTTTTTTAGCTGTTCAGGAATCATTCTTTATATAATTTTTTTAGATGCCAATTCATATAAAGTCTAGTCCAATTCTTTAATTTATGGCAAGCCGAACATAAAATTTGTAGGTTTTGTAATTCGTCTTTGCCTCCTTTATTTAATTCTTCTATGTGATCTATAGTTATTGTTTCAAACTCACCAAGTTCTTCTTTTTTTCTTAAGCAGAAAAAACAAAATGCTTCTTTTTTATTATAAAATTTAAGAACTTGATCAATCTTATATTTAGAAGTTTTAGTTCTTATCCTTTGGCTATTAGGGTTTTTAATAAATTTATTCCATAGTCCACAATCTCTACACATAATTTTAGCATAGTGTATAGAGTTTGGAGTTTCTATTAGTTCTAAGTTAGAACTACCACATGATTTACAAATACTTCCCAAGGTTACCACCTCCCGATTTACTCTTGGTTTTCTTTTAATAACTTCCTTACAGCTTTATCAACAAAGTTCTTTATTGTAGGATAATCCAAATTACGTTTCTCTACAAATTTTCCAACTGATTGATAAATTTCATCATCTAGATTTACCATAGTCATATTTTTATACCTCCAAAAATATTCTTTATTTTAGAATATATAAATCATATATAAATAGTATGGTTATGTAAAATAGGTTTTTGTTTACAATAACTTTTATATATCATTTATGTATTCTTAACATACAAATAAAAAACAAGGGAGGAAACATCAATAAATGAGTGGAAGAATTGAAGAGATAATATGAATAAAGAAGAAATATGGGATATTTGTAATCCTTCTTGGTCAAAAAATTTTGTTTGTAAATTAAATAATAATGGAAAGTGGAGATTAGAAGAAAGAAGGACTGGAAAAATAGTGTATGGTAAATGGATTTTTACAATAAACCCAAAATATGAAAGAATAAGGGTTCCAACTAATGCTGATCAAAGAAACTTTTTTACGGGACTACTTGAAGCAGAATGGAGAAATGATAACTTTGTATTTGAGGATGGAATGTCAAGACCACCACAAAAAGATATAAAATTAAAGATGTTCCAATCTTTTTTAGATAAAATAAAAGAAAGGTTTAATCAAGGAATAGAAAGAGGAATAGATTTTTACATAAATAAATTAGGGGTTGATAATAATGATAGAAGTAATGATTGATTATATTGAAGAATTACCAGAAATAAAAGCTATAAGAAAAAATCATAGTGAAGAAGCCATAGGAAGATATATGGAGAAATATGAATTTGGGACATCAAAACCAATTCTTGTTAAAAAAATTAACAGACAAAAATATATCTTAATTGATGGGCATCATAGATTAGAAGCTAAAAAGAGATTAAAAAATAAAAAAATTGATATTAAAATATTAGATATTGGTGATAAAGAGGTTTTTGATAAAGCCGTTGAAGCAAATCAAGAACATGGTGTTCCTTATACAAAAGAAGAAGAAAATGAAGTTTTAAAAACACTTATAGAAAGTGGAAAAACCCAACAACAAATCGCTAATATTTTTCATATAGGTCAAAGTGCTATTGCTATGAGAATAAAAAGAGATTCGATGTTAGCAAAATCACTTGGTGATAAAATTAACATATCGACGATAAACGAAGTTCTTAATGGTAAAAAACACGAAGAAGTCGCTAACATTTATGGGGTTTCCAGAAGTAGAGTAACCCAAATATGGAATGATTGGAAGAATGAAGTAATTGAACAATATGAATCCGGGACATCAAAGGAAGAAATAGTCGAACAACAACGAGAAAATAAAGTAAATTTAACATTAGAATCTTTAAATGAATTTTTTGAAGGAGATTATAATAAACTAATCAAAGGAGATTGTTTAAAGGAAATTCCTAAATTAGAGGATGAATCTGTTGATTGTGTCATTATAGATCCCCCTTATGGGATAGAATATCAATCTAATTATAGAAAGGAAAAATATGATTATATTCAGGATGATAACAAAAATACCTTTGAATTATTGGATAAATCATTAAAATTAGTTTTAAATAAGATGAAGAAGAATAGTCACATTTATGTTTTTACATCTTGGAAAGTTATAGAAAAGGTAAAACCGATAATAGAAAAATATTTTGAATTGAAAAATTGTATTGTTTGGAATAAGAATAATTGGGGGATGGGGGATTTAAAGAATAATTATGCAGAGAAATATGAACTTATCTTATTTGCTTCTAAAGGTAAAAGGCCATTGTATGCAGAAACAAGACCTTTAAATGTTATTGATTGTGAAAGGGCGGATACAGAAGAACACCCAACAAAGAAACCTCTTAATCTGTTAAAACAATTAATAATCAATTCAACAAAACCAAAAGAATTGGTATTAGATTATTTTGCAGGTTCTGGTTCAACATTAGATGCTTCAAAAGAATCAGGAAGAAGATGGATAGGAATTGAAGTAAAATAATACTCAAAAAGATGGATCAAAAAGAAATTTGTGAAGGATGTGAACATTATCGTTATGCTAGTCATAAAAAAACACTTCCGCAACAAGAAAAATTATGTTTTAGATTAGAAGGTGAATGTGAGAAATTAGATTTAGCAATAAGAAAATCAGTAGGAGCTAAATCATTGAACGGAAAACCATACCAAAATACTCAAGAAATAATTAAAAATTTAAAGGAGGCAAAAATGGAAGAAAGCATACCTGAAGAAAAGCCAGTCACAAATGAGACCGATTGGTCGGCATACGACAAGGCAAGATCTGAAGAGATGAAATTCGTTAAGTTAGAGTCAGGAAAAACAGCAAAATTGTTGATAGCAAATTGGGGACTTAGAACAGTATTTGACAAGCCAGGACTAGGATTTGATGTACTATCAATGAATGGAGAACAAGTAACAGAAAAAGTATATGAAACTAGTTCAAAACGATTTATAGACCAGATTAGGCCCATCTTAACCAAAGTAGAGAAAGAAGGCAAGAGTAATGTAGAAATTGAAGTAATGACAATCGGAGACAGTTTTGAAAGAAGATACGTTATAAAGGAAGTCTCATAACTTTCTTTTTTTTAAACAGCGAGGTTAGTATAAATATAAATGAAAATAGGCAAACCTAAATCGTTTGAGTGGGCAGTTCGAGAACTCCAACATGTTGGAAACTATCGGCACCCTCTGAAACCATCACCTATGACTTGCAGGTTGGGCTGTAATCCCCAAATTATAAAGATGGGAGTAATATGGAAACCACGAGATTTAGTTAGGTTTGAAGTGCGAGAGGTTGCAAGGATGTTCAGCATGGATTCATTTGTAGATACAGATAACCTCGCTTATGCTCAATAACTCATAAAAAATGACAAAAAAAACCTGCTCAAACTGCGTATGGTTCAAGTTAAAACAAGGTCAGGTTGCAAAATACAAGCAATGCACACGAACATTATATATCCAAAGATTAGATCCATGCCCCTATTGGAAAGCTAAAAATGGACGAAATCATAAAAAAACTCAATAAGATAATAAAAAAGATGGAAGATCAAATAGATGAATTAAGGATATTAAGAATACAGCTTAAACAATTGCTTAAGAAAAAATGAAACTAAAAATAACAGTTATCAATGAAATAGCTTCAAACATCCTGTCATATTTGAAATTAAGGGAATTACAAGTCTTAATGGATCGTTTATATACCCATCTTGAAAGCAGAGGTAGCAATGGAACATTAAAAAAAGCATTTATTTTGAAAAAAGATGAAACTAAAAAGAATCCCTGAACTATTCAGGACCAATGGTTATGATTACAAGCTACTAAAACGTGCCCAACACACAGCGATTTACGAACAATTAGATAAAGGTATAGTTATTCATCACGAAACACATAAACTAAAGATTATGAAGAGTGCGATTATAAAATTACATAATCACGATGGAACCAACAGAGTTGTAAAGATACCGAGAAGAGAAGTTCTTGCAACAAATTCAAATTTCGGATATTTTGGCTGGTCTTTTGAAACATTAAAAGATGCAGAAAGGTGTTTTAACCTGTTAAATCAAGGTTATACGGCACAGCAGCTAACAGATGAATATCTGGAACGAAGCAGCAAGATAAAAATAAAACCTGGAGAATATTATTAAATATGCCTTATATAAATTTATATGGATATATTGAAAGAAAAACTCACGGCAGGCCACATCCAAACAGGAAAACTGGAAATTCATCAACAAGAAACTGGTGGCTGGTCAAGGAATATGGGTATGGCTGCTATGTAGATCTTGGAGACAAGTGCAGGATATATCTTCCAAAGGAATAGGCTAGGAAAAGGGTTAGGTTCAAGATTGAGGTTGTTGAAGATGAAAAATAAAATCCATGAGGAAGTTTTGAGAGAAGTTATACGACAAGTTGAAGCATTTATAGATAATCATAAGGGCAGACTATTGGATTTAATAGATATGTCTGAATTACTGTCTATTCTTAAACCAATATATGAAGAAAAGAAAAGAAAACAGGTTGAAGAATTGAAGAAGAAAATTAAAAGATATTGTAAATTTTGTGAACGGAAAATGACTTTTATTTTGGAAACAATAAAAAATAGTTTAAAGGTAAAGGTAGGAGAAAAAGAAGAAAAAATAGAACACTATGTATGTAAAAAATGTAGGATGCCTTATCTTGAGAATGAAAAAGTAAGGAAAATTCAAATAGGGGACTACTTAATTAAAAGTGTGGACGCTCCTGGATTGTGCTTATGCTCTATTGGTATAAAAAATGAAGAATATCAAGTGTCCAAAATGTGGAAATGATGAGGAGTGGACTATATTCCCAAAGAAAGATAAAAGACTTTGGAAATGCGATTCATGTGGATTTATAATATATAAAAAAAAGAGAGGTCATAAAAAAATAAGGAAAAGAAAGATGAAAAATAAAATCAAAGAAAAACTTTGTATGATCTGCGGTAATGTTATGAATACATCCAAAGGATGTGGAATAAGTACCAATGTAGTTCATAGGTCAAGTAATTGGGTTACTTGTTCCACTAAATGTGCAAAGAGATACCGTAGAATTTATGTTTACTGTTATAATAAAGTGAAACTATCAATCATAAAAAAATGTCAAGATGCTCAGGATAAGCAGGTTGAAGAATTGAAGAAGAAGAAAAAACAAGACGATTATTTTAAATGTTTAGATTGTGGAAATATTACTGATATGGATATTTGTCCAGAATGTGCTTCACGTAACTTAGAAAGAAAGTTTATAATAGATTTTGAAGATGTAGATAAAATCTTCAA
>SDBT01016352.1_pt1 | contig 11743 bp, 9 predicted proteins | sample 2277101 | NCBI WGS metagenome assembly SDBT01 (sample SAMN10404973, study PRJNA504765) | marine sediment metagenome | isolation source: marine sediment core GS10_PC15, 103 cmbsf | place: Arctic Ocean: Southern Knipovich Ridge | collected 2010
GTCTCCGGCGTCGCGTTTTTGCCCGCTATCTCAATCGATATGTCCCCGCGCACAAGCGTAAACAAACAAAACGTAAGCAGCAATACCCCAAAAACAATAGGTATCATATACAAAAGCCGCCTTATTATGTACGTCGTCATTTGACCTTCTTCAAAAGCTCCTTGTAGGCCGCTCGCTTCGCTAAATCTATCCTTCGATATTTACTCAGCCCGTACGCAAAGGCATGCGGCTTGTAATTCTTGTACCAGTCGTGATGTAATACATACGCAACACGGTGGTTCAAAAACGCCGCAGGGCAATCCTCCAGAACCATAAGCTCCATCTTCCGGTAAAGCTCGACCCTTTCAGGACTCTCAAACATCACAGAAACCTTCTCATACAGCCGGTCGTATTCATCGTTGCGATAGTTAAACTTATTAGACCCAGGCGCCCAGTACTTACTGCAAAACAAGCCTAAAAAATCCTCCGCATCCGGAATACTGGCACTTACGCCGGAGCAGAACATCTGGGCGCTGCGGGTATTGACCTTCTCCTGATAAGTGGGCCAGTCCATATATTCAACCTCCACCCGCAAGCCAATCTCAGTTAACTGACGCTGAAGAAACTGTCCCATCTGCCGACCAAACGTGCCCGTCCCCGGCATCGCAAGTCTCAGCTCAGGCAGCTCGCCTCCGTGCAACTCCTCCGCTTCCGCAAGAAGCTGCCTTGCTTCGCCAGGGTCATACCTCGCATAGCCTCTTTCCTTAATCGACGGGTCATACGAATCCATCAATGGAGCAACAAAACCATGTGCAACCTTGTGCCTGCCGTTAAAAAACAGCTCGATAAACTTCTCCCGGTCGATCGCACGGCTCATTGCCAAACGCAGCGGCTTGTTCCTCCCCAAAATAGGGTCCTCCATATTAAAACCAAGCCAGAATGTCGATGGGTCTATAAATGTCTTTAGATGAATATTAAGCTCCTTCATCTTGTCCGTCATCTCACCCGCTTCGGTAAATACCTCACTATAATTGTCTTTCGGAATTGGACTGCCGTCAAGCTCGCCCTGCAAAAACAAAAACCATGCAGGCTGATACTCTTCAATGACTCTCCATACAACCTTATCAGCAAAAGGCATCATCTTTCCCGCGTCCTCAAGATAACCCGCTTCCACGTCACCGGGTTCGCCTTCACTCGGATACGTCTCACCCCTGAAATTCGGATTGCGAACCAGTTCAATGAAGCTGCCGCGACGCCACTCCTTCAGCATAAATGGCCCGGTACCTACAGGCTGGCTTACAATGTCCTTACCGTAATAATCAACAGCCTCCCTTGCTATCGGTGACGTCGCCTGGTCCGCCAAGGCCGTTCCCACAAGCTGAGGCCAGGGCCTGTTTAACTTAATCACCAGCGTATAGTCATCAACCGCCCTAAGCCCTTCCACCTCACGAGAATAGTCAACTTCACCCTCACTCTCACAGCCCTTTGTATACTCACGGAATTCATCCAGACCCACTATCTTGTCATCAAACAACGACCAGTTCTGACTCAGGTATTTAATGTTGGCTATCCTCTTAATGGCATAAACGAAATCGCCAGCCTTCAATTCTCTGCCCCTCCCGCCCGGAAAACACTCATCATCCTGAAAATAAACACCCTTTTTCATTTTGACCGTATATGTCAGCCTGTCATCACTTACTACCGGCATCTCCTCGGCCAGCAACGGCACCAGTTCGTAGGGACGCTTGAGAAAATGATACTGATACAATGTCTCACATATCTGACTAACGACCGTAGCCGAATAAACGTCACGTATATTCCCCGGGTCAAGCCGCGTAATCTTCGTATACATAGCATGCTGCAAAACCATCTCACCGGACTCTGATTCAGGTGAAGACTTCCCACAGCCAGCCAACGCCAAACCCGCGACCGAAAACGCCACTAACAAAAACTCACTCGTATACCTCATAATAGCCCCCTGCTCACTTATACTTCTTCTGATATGCCACTCGTTTCTCAACGTTTACTCTGTAATACTTTGACAAGCCGTACCCGCACGATTCCGGCTTGTACGCATCCGGCTTCAAATTCTCTATCCAGTCATGATACATCGCATACCAGATGCGATGATACAAAAACGCAACCGGCGCATCCTCAACAACAATACGTTCAGCTCTTCGGTAAAGCTCCGTTCGCTCCGGGCTATCTTCCATCAAACGTGCCTGCTCATAAATCCTGTCAAACTCCTCGTTATGGTAATTCGAGCTGTTAGGCCACGGCGAGCTCTTACCGTAAAATATCTGCAAAAAATTCTCAACATCAGGATAATCCGCTATCCAACCCGCACTATATACCTGCAGACTCTTCGTCCGAAGCTTCTCAAGATACGTAGGCCAGTCAAGAAGCTCAACCTCAATATCAAGACCTATATCTTCCATAGCCCGCTCTAAAAATTGCCCCATCTGACGATACGTTGTGTCTGTCCCGCTCATCGTAAGTTTCAACGTTCGAATCTTGCCGCCGGCAAACTCTTCTGCCTGCTTTAATAACTGCCTCCCCTTTTCCGGATTGTATTCGCTTCGCGAGACCTTGCCAATATTAGGGTCATACCCCGGCATATTAGGCGGTATAAAACCATGTGCTACCAGACCACGCCCGTTAAAAAACAGTTCAATCCACTTCTGTCTGTCAAACGCACAGCTAATTGCAAGTCGAAGAAACTTATTCTCACCCAGCACCGGCTCCTCCATATTCATCCCAACATAAAACGTGTCCGGCTCCTGAAAGGTGACCAGCCGTATGTCCCGCCCCTTCATCTCCTCCGTCAACTCCCGCCCCATCGCTATAGCCTGGCCGAAGTTGTCCTTCGGAATGCTCGTTATGTCCGTATCTCCCTGCAAAAACATCAGCCACCTCGGCTGGTCCTCCGTGACTACTCGCCAGATTATACGGTCAACAAAAGGCATCCGCTTCCCCCCATCTCGCAGCAGTCCCTTCTCTACGTCCCCCGCCTCACCCTCAGCCGGGTAAAAATCATCACGATAGTTCGGGTTTCTCACCATCTCAATATAGCTGCCCCGGCGCCAGACCTTCAATTGAAACGGACCTGTCCCAACAGGATGATTTATGATGTCTTTGCCATAGTAGTCCACCGCTTCCCTCGCCACCACAGCCGTCGGCAGAAATGCCAGAATATGACCTATCTGAGGCCACGGCTTCCTCAACTTTATAAAAAGTGTATAATCATCCACCGCCCTTAGCCCTTCCACAACACGACTGTAATCCACCTCCGACGCACTTGCACAGCTCTTCGTATATTCGCGAAACTCGTCAAGACCCACAATCCTGTTATCAAACACCCACCACATCTTGCTCCGACTTTTTATGTCCGCGATGCGCTTCCACGAAAATACAAAATCGCTCGCCTTAACCTCCCTGCCCCTTCCACCCGGAAAACACCGGTCGCCATGGAAATATACACCCCTCTTAATTTTTATCGTATAACTAAGACCATCTTCGCTCACCACCGGCATCTCCGCCGCAAGCTGACAAACTAATTCATAAGGCCTCTTAAGGTAGTGATACTGATACAAACATTCGAAAATCTCCGCCCCAACCGCATGCGACATCGTGTCACCAATATTCGCAGGGTCCAATACCTGAACCTTTGACCTTAACTGGTGATGCAAAACGATATCACTCGATTTGGAACCCGATGACCTCTCACATCCTGCGATAAAAAGCAACGCCGTTGTAACTACAACGCCCAAAAACTTCAATGCAAAATCCTTTTGCTCCCAAGCTGTTGACCCCTTCGAATGTCAAATCTAAAGGGCTCAAAACCTAAAATAGACGCGCCTCTTTTCCCTTTTCGCACCCCTGCCTCATTCATCCCCTCCGCTTTCCGGCGGCTCCGACAACACAAGCGGGGCTATACGTCTGCTCCCATCCGGATTCCTACCGTAGTCAAAGTTCATCTTCAAAGGCAATTGACCGGCTCTCGTCTGGTCACCAAGTAATCTGCTGTGCTCGTACAGCAGCGTTATGTAATTGTCCCCTTCAACTGCCGTCTTTATTACCGACTGTGCCATCCGCAACCGCTTACCAATACAAAATACCTCTACCTCAACCAGTACAGAGGCCAGACGCTCCTTCTGTGTATCACTTAAAATCTCACGCCCCTTAACGTATCTCTGTATCGCGTATGAATACAACTGCCCGAACCGACGTGCCAGGGCCGGATTACCCGCTCCCTCACTCGCTATCTTCGCGTCCAGAACCTTCAAAATCAAACCGTCCAGAAGCTCGTATTCAACCGTCCAGTCCGCATATTCCCTCATTCGCATATCCGCTATCTGAACCAGCAGCTCCTCCCCTGCCTCAATCTCCACCGCGCCGGTAAACCTTACCATCAAAGCCAATATCTCCACACTGCTGCCCTCCACCAGTCCCTTCAGCTCCTCTGCAATCCGCCCCCCCAGTCCCGAACCGACCGCATCACCGGGATTATTCAATTGCTTTACAAAACCAGGACTGGTAACACAATGAACCGCCCAGTACCGAATCACCTCATTATCATCTCTTATCCACTCTAAAGCCAAATCCGCAAGCCGCACATCTTCAAGACCATCCACCAGAATCAAAAGGTTCAGAATCGCTTTGAATCTCCGACCCTCCGGCGTCAATCCAGAGGCCGTCTCAAACGCCTCCGAAATGTGCCGCCTGGCAGAATCAGAAAACTGCGCCGCATACTGCGCCGCCGCGCTGTCCGTGCAGCAAATGCTCCGCGACAAAAGAACCGTGCGAATCTTCGCTATGGACGTGAAATCCAATGTCTGGGCCAGTTCCTCAACACCCTGCGCAACAAAATTGCCAATAATTCCCAAATCCCGCTGGTCAAGCACGCCTTTATTGCGAACCGCGTCCACCTCCGTCGTGCTTACACCCTCCACACGTGAGCTCGTCGCCAATACAAAAAACACCCCCAAAGCTGCAAAAATCGTCCCTTTCACCTTCATTTTTCCACAAACACCCTCAAAAACTACGGTTTCCTGCTCAATTCCGCATCCCAAATATACTCCAGATTAACTTTATAACTGCCTTTTGTCAAGCTAATTTGCCCACCACGACCTCCTATCCTACTCTCGTCAACCAGCCGACTTTTCTTTACTATATTCATAGCACTTCTAAATCCGCCATAACCCTCACAATTTAGTAAAAACAACTAACAAATTATTGCATCTATCACTTTTTCGCCTAAAATATAGCCCGAAATAGAGTTCTTGCTCCAAAAGTTGTATCTATACTTTGCAAAGGGAAACAAAATGGCCAAAAAATTCGTCCCCTTTATAGTCTCGGTAACTGTCTTGTACCTCATCGCGGGCTGTCGGCCAACAAAAACCCAGACCCCACCAACTCCAGAACCAGAACCTCCAAAGGTCGAACCCCAGCAGCCTGAACCGCCAAAGCCCGAGCCGCCAAAGCCTAAGCCTGACACCGCAAAACTCTTTCACCAAAAATGTGAAGGCATCTTGAAAAACTATGTAAATGAAGATGGAATCGTCGACTACAAAAGGCTAAAACCAAAAAAACTCGAGCTCATAAACCTGCTCGAACAGTTCGCAAATCTCGACCAAAACCAGTACAACACCTGGTCAAAAGAGGACAAAATCTCCTTCTGGATTAACGCCTACAACATACAAATGCTCAAGATTATCGTCGACAACTATCCCATTCAGTCCTCACGAATCCACCGCCTCTTCTGGCCCCCTACCAGCATCAGGCACATCAAGGGAATATGGAACAAATACAAATTCCTCGTAATGGATGAGGAATTCACCCTTTTAGCCGTCGAACGCCGAATCTTTCGAAGACAATTTGACGAGCCCAGGGTGTTCTTTGCGCTCACCAGAGCCAGCGCTTCCGGGCCGCCTCTGAGAAACGAGCCCTATTACGGTCACAAGCTCTACGACCAGCTCGATGACCAGGTCAGAAAATCCCTCGCCGGCCCACACGGATTCCAAATAGACCAAAAGGATAAAAAAGTCTATCTCTCCGCTATTCTTCAGCCAAAGTGGTTCGGCTCCGAGTTTGTAAATAAATACGGCATCGACAAAAAATTTAAAGACCACCCCCCCGCCCTACGCGCCGTCCTCAATTTCATCACAAATTATATATCAGAGCCCGACGTCCGCTTCCTCGAACTGCAAAACTATTCCATTGACTATCTAAGTTATGATTGGAGGCTCAACGAATAACCCCAAAAAGCCCTCCGATGACCCCAACAGACACCCCTACCTCTATCGACCGCTTTTAGTTTGACTATGCCTGACATATCCTTTATAATCTCTCCTGTATATGCCACTTAATTAGCGTCTACGGCTTAAAAAAAATATGTAAATGCAGCAAAGGAAAAATCACAAATGCCTGCCAAATCCGCCGCTAAAAAGCCTCGCCTAAAAACCCACAAATACCTTTTCACCTCAGAGTCCGTAACAATGGGGCATCCCGACAAAGTCGCAGACCACATCTCCGATGCAATCCTCGACGCAATGCTCGAACAGGACCCCAAAAGCAGGGTCGCCTGCGAAACGCTCGTAACAACAGGCCTGGTCGTCGTCGCAGGCGAAATCACCTCAAAGGCAGTCGTCGATATCCCTGCCGTCGTCCGCAACACCATCAAAAAAATCGGCTACACCGACCCCGAAATGGGCTTCGATTATGAAAACTGTGCCGTTATGGTCACTCTTGACAAGCAGAGTCCCGACATCTCGCAGGGTGTCACCACAGGCACAGGCCTCCACAAAGAGCAGGGTGCCGGCGACCAGGGACTCATGTTCGGTTTTGCCTGCAGAGAAACCCCGGCGCTTATGCCTATGCCCATCCAGCTCGCGCACGCTATTACCAACCGCCTCGCTAAACTAAGGCAAAACAAAACTCTCCCTTGGCTCAGGCCCGACGGCAAGAGTCAGGTTACTGTCGAGTACGAAAACTCCAAGCCCAGCCGAATTCACACGGTCGTTGTCTCCACTCAGCACGCACCCTCCATACCCTATAAACAATTGCGAAAGCAAATCATCGACAAAATAATTCTCCCCGTCCTGCCCAAACGCCTCGTTGACAAAAACATCATATACCACGTCAATCCGACAGGCAGATTCGTAGTAGGTGGTCCAAAAGGTGACTGCGGACTGACAGGCAGAAAAATCATCGTTGATACCTACGGCGGAAGGGGCAGTCACGGAGGCGGATGCTTCAGCGGAAAAGACCCGACAAAAGTAGACAGGACCGCAAGCTACATGGCAAGATACATCGCAAAAAATATCGTCGCCGCTGGCCTCGCAGACGCCTGTGAAATCCAGCTCTCTTACGCCATCGGAGTCGCAAAACCCATCTCCGTCCTCGTGGATACCGAAGGAACCGCAAAAATCAGCGAGCAAAAGTTAAGCCGAATCATAAGAAAACTCTTCCCATTAACTCCCCGCGAAATGGTCAAGTACCTAAAGCTCGACCGGCCAATCTTCGCCGAAACATCTCACGGCGGACACTTCGGAAGAAACCTGCCAAACTTCACCTGGGAAAAAACAAACATGACAGCCAAACTCCGAAAAGAAGCAGGCCTAAAACCAAAACCCTAAAAGTAACACCATATTATCAGCTCACACGCGCGGGCCAACGGTAGAGGTTGCCAAATGAGCTTCACTTTAAGCTATTGCCCCAACGGCGAACAAATCCTGGACAGATTAAGACAGCTCTACCAAAAACGCTCTCAGCAAATCGTCCTTGCCAAAATGAACACACCCAGTCGAGCATTGGCGGACTTCGCAGCCAAACACCCATCTGGATTTTGTGAGTATCCGGATATCAACGAGCGTATCGAATTCTGGGACGCTTACGCACGAGAGCACATACATATATACGATGATTCCATCCCCACAGCGTATCTGTCGGAAATGGACCAGGGACTATATGGCGGCCTGCTCGGCGGCGACGTCAGGTTCCTGTCCGACGCCACCACAGGCTGGATTTCATCTATGGTCCCGCCAATACTCAAAGACTGGACGCAATTCGACAAGCTCTCCTTCAGCACCGACCACCAGTGGTATCGTCGCTATGTAAAACAGTTAAAAACGTTCGTCGAAAAGTCACAGGGCAGGTTCGGCATCAGTCACTTCATACTCATCAACAATCTCAACTTCGTCTTTGAGCTCGTTGGAGCGACCCAAACCTATATGGGTATCGAAGAACGACCCGAAATGATACGCAAAGCCATCGACCTCGCATACAAAGTCAACCTGCACGTCCAAAGAATATTTTTTGAAATGGCACCACTCGTCTGCGGCGGGACCTGCAGCAACTTCGCACAATGGCTCCCGGGAAAAATCATCTCAGAAAGCATCGACCCTTTTCATATGACCTCCGTGGACTATTTCGAAAAATGGGGACGAAAACCCGTTGAGAAGATTTTTTCTCAATTTGACGGTGGAGTAATCCACATACACGGTAACGGCCGGCATCTGCTAAAAGCCGCTTCAACAATAAAAGGACTAAAGGCCATCTACCTCGGCGATGACACGGGCTTCCCGCCAGCTTTTGAAGTCCTGGCCGACCTCAAAGCCAAGGTAAACGACACACCCGTCGTTTGTTCCATAAGTTTTCCGGACTTTTACCAGGCAATTAAAGAACACCGATTGACCGGAGGTGTCCTTTACAACGTAACCGACGTCCCAGATACCGATACCGCCAACAACTCTATGGACCTTGTCCGCAACTACCGCCCCTGACCCGTCATTATCGTAGGGGCGATCCTACGTGGTCGCCCAAATCCGTACGGGCGGTTCGCGAACCGCCCAAAATTCACCAAAAAAACCTTGACCATACCACCCATTTCTTTTATAATTCTTTGTCTTCAAAGGCAGTGATTCTAAGGAGGATTTCTGTTTATTTAGAAGAGGAAGTAGTCAGAGATGAGGAGCCAGGCGTTTAATATGGGAGATGTCAGTTAATATTTATTTAAAATGGGACTTGCAAGTGCACCACGACCCTGCTATCCTTACTGCGACGAAAGTAGAAACTCATTAAGGAGACCGAAATGAGAACCAGTTCCAGCACGGGCTACGGCCTTTTAGCAGTGGGCCACATCGCCCGAAACCAGGACAAAGGCCTTATCGTGAGCCAGACTATTGCCAAGCAGTATAACATCCCCCTCGAGTATCTCCTCAAGATAATGCTCGAGCTGGTCAAGGCAAACATCTTGCGAAGCAAAAGGGGCCCTCGCGGCGGATTCTCTCTGGCAAGGTCACCCAAAAAGATTACTATGCTTGAGATTATCGAAGCCGTGGAAGGTCCTCTCTCAAGCAACCTGGTACTCTCAGGACATGCACCAAGAGAAAAGTTCGCCGCCAAAGCCGAGAAGACTTCTCAAAAAGCCTTCACCCAGACCCGAAATGTTCTAAAGGCTGTAAAGCTCTCAGACTTAATCTGACCCGCACCAAACTTCATTGGTCTGCTCCCCAAAAATCGGTCCGGTTTTAGGGAGAGTATAATCTAAACCAACAGCTATGGGTTCTCAAAAAGCCATTTTATAGCTTCTGTAATAAGTGATATTGTATCGTCACAATTTGCAATATCAGAATGACTTTTATTAGATGGTACATTCCATCCATGTCGCTGCGTTGCTGCTGTAAACAAATATCCCCTTGGCTTTTTATTTCTCTGATAAATATTGTAGATCCTAAGTTTATCGCCAAAGGTAGTGTCCCACCTTGAGTGCCACTTTAGGTCAGCATGCTTACGGAACGATGATGCATCATCATCACATCTGAAATAGACATAGGTATACCACCTATTACATCGCCCATATCTTCCAGGGAACCCAGGTTCATGAGTGTCAACTAAAACAACGCTTGTTTTATGAAAATCATCAAAAAATGATGCATAATCATATAACATTTTATATGTTTTAGCTGCTCCTATACTTTTGCCTATTAATAATAGCACTATCTGTGATCTATCAACACCATAATCCGAAGCACTTTTGTTAATAAAATATTTTGGGTCAGTCGCTTCTGGCGGTTTACTTGGTCTCCGCGACCCAACTTTATATATACCTTTAAACCAATGAGGCTTTGCCTCAATTACTCCACATGCTTGTAATGCTCTGGTAAAAGCAGCCTCATATGCTTCCCGAATTTTTTGTTGCGACAAAATGCCATCCCAGATGACAACTATCATTGGTCTCTCGGTACTAGGAACAGGAGCTCTTATTGTCTTAGGAGTCGTGTTGTTATTTTCGTTCGACTCGCGTACCTCATTCTCCGGGTCAACCTCTATAACAAACATAAGGGTTGGATGCTCAATAAACGGTTCGGGCCATTCAAAAGCTTGTAAATGCAGCTCTTTTTCTTCACCTACGCCGATGGAGCAAGTACGACCGCTGGCATACACATACTCATGATCGGAGTCGTCATACGCGGTAGGTTCGGACCCATGTAAAATCTCGTAGAAACCGTAATCACCCCATGCAGCCGCTACCCTAAAGAACAACGTGCCTTCAAAATCCGCATTTCCTATATTTTTTACTGTGACTGTAAGTATTATTTGACGGTCACGCACCTCTTGTGCAATACTAATTTCTTTTATCTCAAAGTCAGGAAAAAGAAGGCTTATTGTCTTGCCACCGGGAAATTTGTTATTATTTTCGTTCGACTCGCGTACTTCATTCTCCGGGTCAACTTCTACTAAAAAAACAAGGGTAGGATGTTCATTTTTTGGTGTTGGCCACTGAAAATCAGGTATATGAATCTGTTTTTCTTCACCCTTGCCAATAGATGTACTTGATGGCGCCATGTAATTTCCTATTGCAGGCTCGACTCCTACCAAAATCTCTGGGGGAAAGTAACCGCTCCCCCACCCTTCCAGAACTTGCACCATAAACGACAACCTGCCAGTGAAATCCTTACTACCAACGTTTTTTACCGTAACTACAGGTGTTCTGTGGGCACGATTAAGCTCTTCTTCTGAACAAGTAATGTCCGTTATAATGAAATCGGGAAGAATTTCGAGCACTTTATAGTCTGGCTTTTGAACTGCTGTATGAGTTTGTCCCTCACGTCTAATCTGCCCGCTGGTCTGCTCTAATCGTTCCTGCCGCACCCTCTCACCCTGGCCTCTGGCGGGGGGCGGGCCCTGTATACCTCCTGTGTACGCGGGAGTTTGACTTTCCTGTTCTGTTGTTTGTGTAGTTTCTCCGCTTACTACCCGTTCCGCTTCCCCCGGTCTGCCTGCTCGAGTTCGCCCATCCTGTACGACAAATGGCGTTGTCCCTGAATCCTCTTTATCCTCGGCGCCAATAGTACTATCAGGACATTTCAAAGTCTTTCGGAAAGTGTTGTTTCTCTCATCCAGTTCAGTAACTTGTCGTGCCGAATCAACCTGCACTGCGAAAGTAAGCTGGGGGTATTCAGTAACGGGTTCAGGCCAGGCAAAGTCAACTAAGTTCACGTTCTTTACTTCACCCGTTCCAATGTCTATTGGTCCTGACACTCTCTCATTTAACTTAAAGAGCGGCTCCTTCTGCCGGCCCATAATCCTTGATTCGAGTATTCCTTCAAAAGCAACACCGTTATTCCTTATTCGAACAACCAATTTCCCTTCTGTCGTGTAGGAAAGGTCCTCTACCTCAAAGTCCGGATACACAAAGCCGGTTACGCCCTCTGAAGTACCAGGAGCTTGCCTCACTCTATCACCAACCTGTCGCAATCGC
>SDBT01016353.1_pt1 | contig 11742 bp, 14 predicted proteins | sample 2277101 | NCBI WGS metagenome assembly SDBT01 (sample SAMN10404973, study PRJNA504765) | marine sediment metagenome | isolation source: marine sediment core GS10_PC15, 103 cmbsf | place: Arctic Ocean: Southern Knipovich Ridge | collected 2010
CAGCGGTGTGGGCCAGCGCGTGCTGGGTTCCATCCTGACCTGGTTGCAGGAAGGCACGTCCCCAGTGTTCGTGGTGGCCACTGCCAACCGCGTGGAATACCTGCCCCCGGAAATGATGCGGCGTGGCAGGATGGACGAAGTGTTCAGCGTCCAGATGCCAGACGAAATTGAACGCATGGAAATTCTGCGCATCCACCTGCGGAAGCGTGGCCACGATCCTGATGCCATTGAGGGTCTTGAGGTCGCGGTGTCAGCATCAGCAGAATACGTGGGCGCGGAATTGGAAGCGGCGGTCAAGGACGCCATGATTGAAGCATGGGCAGCCGAAGACCACACGATCACCGGGCAGATGATCGCTGGTCAACTCGGCAACTTGAAGCCACTTTCGCAAGCGTTTCCAGAGCAGTTCCAGGCCATGGCAACGTGGGCGCATAACAACGCCCGGCCTGCGAACAGGGGGGAACCGCCTGCACCGCCCAGGACCCGCAGCCGAGCCATCGCGGTGGACGGCGGACGGGCCATGGACATCGGCGGAGAGGGGCAAGCCCCTTCCGGTGGTGGGTCTAACCTGGACGGATAGGTGCGCGGGGGTCTGGAGCTAGTGTGGTTCCTTCCGTTGGCACCGGACCCCCTGCACCGAATTAGTTTGACAAAGGATCAGTAGGTTGGTAAAGTCACCGTTCGTGATAAAGGAAGGAACCAAGACGTGTTAGTTCAGACCACTTTCGGGCATGAGAACTTCCAGCGGTCCAGCGCGAAGCTGCAAACCTTCGTCTGCGTCACCAATGATTTCCCGAACCCGAACCCGGACAAGCGTGAGATCCCCATGTGGGCTGCGGCCAGGGATAACTGGCACGTGTCCAGGTCCGGGCAACTGACCAAACTTCCGGCGGCCCCAGGTTATCGCGACGAAGTGGGCAAGTGGTCCACGGCGCAGTACGATGTTCCGGAAGGCATGTACGTCAAGCTGTGGGCACAGCGGAAGCTGGAAGCCCAGGTTGCCGGGCGTCACCTGATCGCTGCCATGATGGTCCAGATACGCCCAGACGCGGCGTTGAACCGGGTGGTGGTGTCACTGACTGGCGGCGAGCGTGCCACGTTCCAGGAAGCCGTCTGCTTGGAAGGGCGCTTTGACGTGGTTGACTTGACCACTGCCGTTCATGCAGGCTATCAGGTACAGCGCACGCACATGCAACAGTTCAGTGACTTCAACATTGCAGCCATGTTCCGGGTGGTGGAGTTGGCCAGGCCACTTTCACTGCGGCCCGTGATCGAAGAAAACGTGGTGACCAATTCCCAGGGCCAGCAGGTCCGGGTTCGTACACGCCACCGCAGGCGTGCAATCCAAGTGTGAAGAAAGGACAGTTATGTCACACACAACCACCTTGAAGAACGTTGCGATCCGTGACGTTCAAGCGATGCACCAGGCGGTGGCAGATCTGCAATCGCAGGGCATCAAGTGCCAACTGGTTGAGGGCGGGACACCCCGCATGTATTACGGCAACCAGGGCGAAACCTGTGCCTACGTCTTGAAGCTGGAGGATGCCAAGTATGACGTTGGCTTCCAGGAACAGGAAGACGGGACGCTATCCCCGGTCCTGGACACCTGGGGCGGACACGTGGCTGGCCAGATCGGCGCGGCCTGCCCCATGCCCACCAGTCAAGAGGGCAAGACGCAGGCTGCCATCGGCAAGTTCATGCAGTCATACAGCAAGAACGCTGCCATCAACGCTGCTGTCCAACAGGGTTACAGCGTGGAGAGCATTGAAACCGATGCGGACGGCAACGTCCACGTCACGGTTGGAGGCATCCAGTAATGGACCGCAAGATCAAGATCACGATTGACCCGTTGGGCAACGCCAGCTTTGACGCCATCGGGTTCCAAGGTCAGGGGTGCAAGGACGCCACCAAGGTCATGGAACAAGCCCTGGCGGCTGGGACAGGTGACATGACCACCGAGTTGAAGCCGTCCTGGCATGAGACCGAAGACGTGGCAACTATCGCGGAAGTCGGTCAGGGCTGGTGACGTAACGGGACGGGGTGCGGCCAGACTTAGGGCATCGCATAGGATGGCAAGTCCGCCCTGTATGCACGGGCACAGACCGCCTACCCCGTCCCAACTACCACACGGAAGGACCACGCAGTGGCGAGATACTTAGACGTTTTATCCCTGGAAGAGAAGGCGGCCAAGAAGGGGACCGAGGCTGCGCAGAAGCAGATGCACAAGCTGAACCGGCGCATCCACGAACTGACCACCAGCATCCAGGAAGCGGAAGTCACGCTGCGCAACCTGAACATGACCAAGGACGAACGCATCCAGGCGCGGAAGGACAGCGGGCGGTCACGGGACCAGACTTATGCAATCGAAAAGCCAGACAGGTATGACGTGCACGTGTTCGGCATCCCCGCCAGACGCCACCCTGGGCGGCCCACCGTGGTGGCCACGTACTTCGTCCGGATGTACTGGGGCAACCTGCAACGGGTGATCTTGGAGACCACGCACCAGGCGGAAGCCACCACCCTGGCACACAACATCTGCCGCTTGATGGGGCAATCATCCTTTAACCTCTTTGAAGTACAGTCCAAGGGCGCTATCCACACCGAGAAAGGCGCGAAGGTTGTTGAACGCTATGATGGGAACTAAGACCATGGGCCATGCGGAAATCAAACGAGCCAGCGAAATAATCTGGGACAAACATTCACAGCGGTGGATGGTGAACATTCTGACTGGCCCGTTTAGTGGTCAACAGTTGACTGCTAGGATGTGGAAGGACGCCAGTGGCCAGAAAGACTTGCCGAAGGGGGGTGAGGTGTTGAAGGTTGAAAGCACCCTGCTAGACGGCATCTGGTTGGTGTTCGTGGATTATGACGACGCGGTGGCTGCGGAAATCAAGTTCCTGAACGCTATGATGGGAACTAAGACCATGACCAAGCAAGTGATCACAGTTGAGCCGGACGGAACCACGTCTGGCCTGCAAGTCAAGAAGGGGCGCGGCCTGAACCTGCAATCCATGGGGCACGCCAGGACCGTTCGGATCAGCGAGATCGTGTGGGACGAACACTGGCAGGCGTGGTTCATCAACGTGCTGCATGGCCCGGCGGCTGGACCCATCAGCCTGGCACGCTGGCGGGAAGCCACTGGGGCAGAGAAGTATGCCCGCGTGGAAGGCATGTCCAAGGGGGACCCGAACGGGCGCGTGCTGTACTTCGATGACTATGACCGGGCAGTGGCGGTGGAAATTGAGTACCTGGACGCCCTGCGCACCAGTGGGATCTTCTAAAGAGTTGACAAACGAAAGAACCCCCGGCATAACCGGGGGTTCCATTCTTTGGCCGCAAGTATTTCACGCAAGGAACTTATTCATCCGGTCAGCCGGGCCGCAAGCCGTTGACCGCAACGCGAGGTGCGTTATGCAGACAAATAATCTGCCTGGTGCTGGCTGTCAAGCACAAAGTGAACCTGGGTTCACACGCCAAACACTATCCACCCAAGAAAAATGCTGGCATTATCAGCACGTGATCCGCCGCTGGAACCACCACCTGGATGGGTCCCAGTTCAAGCTGGTGACTGACATTGCTGACCGCACGGTGGGCTGGTCCAGGGAATGGTGCGTGGTGCAGACCAATGAACTTGCCCACGCCTGCGGCCTGTCAGTCCGGCAGGTGCAGCGGGTGATCGGCACCCTGATCCGCCGCAAGGTGGTGGTCCGGGAAAGGAAGCACGGCTGGTCCAAGTACCAGTACAGGGTCAACTTCAAGTGGAGGCCGGAACCGATGGCACTGGGAACCAAACACCAAATGGGGCAGGGGCAGCACACCGGCCTGGCCGAGAAATACCAGGCAACGCCCAGGGTGACATCCACGTCACCCCAGGGTGACACCAGTGACACCCTTAGAAGTAACCTTAAATCAGTACCACCCAGGTTGAACCAATACCACGAACCGGACGATGCCGTCCGGGCTGCGAAGGCGGTGGGGTATAGGACCCGGATGGAACCGGGGACGATCAGGAAGACCTGGGACGTTGCCTGGCAAGAAGCACACGGCCACCAGCCACCGGCCTGGAGCAAGAAAGAGGCCGGGCAGGTGCGGCACCTGATCAAGTGGTGGGGGGACAAAGAAGGCGAACGGTTCCACGCTTGGCTGTCAGACGTGGTGATCCACTGGAAGTCCCTGGTGCGGGGTGGCAAAAACCCACCGCCACCGATGGCACACCTGGGGTTCATCCTGGCGGCACGGTCCATGCTGCTGAACAGGTGGCATGACCGGGAGGTGGGCAACTTCCTGCAACTACAGCACAGCGCGGAAGCCTTGCAGCACAGCGCGGGCCTGACGTATGAAGAGGCGCTGACCGAACTGGGCAAGCAGGACGGGTTCCGGGAGGCGCACGCCAAGCTGAAAGGCATGGCGCAGGAAGTCAGCGCACAAGTCCGCTACCTTGAGCGGTTGAAGATGGAATATCCTGAACTGGCCATCAAGGCTGGCAAGCAAGGACCCGTCCCACAGGTCAAGCAGACGAAGGATCACTGGGGTGCAACTGAATACCAATGAGCGGGACGCCCTGATCCGGGCAGGCATCGGGGCGGCGTACTGGAAGACGTTGGCGGACCAAGGTGAGCCGGGCGAACGGTTGTTGACCTGGTTCCGGGAAGGTAACGTGGAACGGGGGATCACGTTCGTGGGTGGTGGTGAAGTGTCTTGGCGGTTGATGCACGTGCTGGCGGTTCAGATGACCTTGGGGTCCATCCGGACTGCGGTGCACCTGGGTGCACGGGTGGTGACGTTGGTGGAGGTGGGCCAGTGGTTGGCTGACCTGGAAGATCAGCGTGACATCCTGGACGGGGTGTGGTTCATCCCTGACTTCCATGAGAACAACAGGCAGTTCCCCCTGCGGAACTATGAAGCGGGCCTGGTGGTGGACGCCCTGCGGGCACGGATGGCCAATCTAAAGTCCACGTTCCTGCGGGTGGATGATCCGCAGATGCCGTGGTGGCCCACCACCCTGGCGGAACAGATCAATGCGGCGAACGCACAGGTGCGGGTATGAGTGAAGGACTGTGGGCCTTGATGGCGTTGGCAGCCGATCCGAGCCGGGCAGAAATGCGGGACCTACGCCTGGAACTATTCCTGGAAAGCGAGGTGCCCGCCTTCGAGTTCTTCCGTGGCTATTACCGGGACTATGGGGACATCCCCACGCTGGAGGTGCTACAGCAGAACGGGCACGTGGCGCAGACCATGCCCACCGGGGCGTTCCGTTACCACCTGGACAGGATGCGGACGCGGGCGGTGCACAACGTGGCAGTGGATGGGCAGCAAGTCCTGAACGCTGCACTGCAAGCACGAAGCGCGGACCAGATCATGGACGCCATCAGGCAGATGGCGGTGCAAGTTGGCACCGTCCACGCCAACACCAACCTGGAGACGATGACCAACCTGGCCACACGGGTCCTGGAAGACGCGGTGATCGTGCGGAACGTGGACACCCACAACAGCATCACCTTGGGGTGGGAACCAATTGACCGGGTGACTGGCGGCATGCAGCAGTCAGACCTGGTGGCGATAGTGGCACGGCCCAACGTGGGCAAGTCTTACACCATTGCCTGGATGGCGTTGAAGGCGTGGTTGATGGGCAACACCATCCTGTTCGTGTCCATGGAAATGACTGACATCCAGATGGCGCGGCGCATCATCGGGGTGTTCGGGGGGACCAACCCTGACAGGCTGCGGCGTGGCACCATGTCTGACGTTGCCCTGGCACGGCTGTCCAGCAGATGTGAACAGTTCGGCCAGCGTCACCCGTTCTATATGGTCCAAGGTGGGCTGCGGCAAAGCACGGCGGACATTGACAACCTGGTCCAGGAGTTACGCCCGGACGCGGTTTACATTGACGCCAGTTACTTGCTGCGCCCCGAGGGTGGGGGCAGGGGCAACGCCCGATGGGAAAACTTGTCAGACGTGCATGAAGCGTTGAAGTCATGTGCACTGTCCCGGCGGCTGCCCATGGCCTTCACCGTTCAGATGAACCGTGAAGGTGGTAAGACGAAGCGCGGCGGTGGCCTGGGCAACATCGCTGGCACCGATGTCATCGCACAGATCGCAACCATAGTGGTGGACATCCGGGAAGGGGATGCCCCACATCAGAACGACCAGCGGCGTTACACCATCTTGAAGAACCGGGAAGGCCCACTGGGTGACTTCACCACGGCGTTTGAGTTTGAGCCGTTCAGGTTTTCATGGTTGCAGGAAGTGGATGCCGAGCGGGCACGGCGGCTGGCTGTTGCAGAAGAACAGCGGACGGCCCAAGGTAATGCCATGGAAATCTTGACGGGGGGCATGCAGTGACGCGTGCGCTTGACATAGGACCCATCCGGCCAGTTGTGCCGGACCCGATAGATTACAACATCGGACCTTGGACGGCCCCGATGGTGGGCACGCTGTACGCCCCGGTGGTGGTGTTGTGTGACCCTCAGTCATGGATTGCCCAGCGTGAGGGCGCACCCGTTCAGAAGTCCCACATGGACGCCATGCTGGCGGTTGCCGAGCGGCACGGCATGGGTCGCAGTGACTTCCTGTTCATCGGCCTGTGCCCCCCGATCAACGACATGGACGCGGCATCCGCTGCCCGGCGGTGGGCGCACGTGGAGGCGAACGTCCACGCCACGGTGGAACAGTTGAACCGCACCCGGCCACGGATCGTGGTGACCATGGGTGACCTGGCAACCAGGCTGATGGTGGGGCGGGCCATCAAGATCACCAACGCCAGGGGGGTGCCCATCCTGCGGGATAACGGGTGCCCCATCCTTCCGATGATGTCCCCAGGACACGTGGCCCGCCTACCTGACAACGCCCGGACGTTCATCGCGGACATGCTGACCCTGGCCATGATCAAGAAAGCTGGGTGGGATGCTTCGCAGTACCTTCCCGAGGAAGGGACCTACACCTGGGAAACCAACCTGTTGGATTGGTCTGGGCTGCATGACATCGAAGTCATGGCGGTGGACACCGAGACCCAGGGCGGCACTAGGTGGTGGGACCCCAGCGTGGAACTGTTGTCCGTCCAACTGTGCTGGGAACCAGGTCACGCCATCGTGGTCCCAGTCAATGACAGGTGGGGGGGACACGAACACAACGTGGGGAACTATTACGACAACAGGAACGTGCTGCGTGAGATCCTGGAAGACCCGGCCATCAGGAAGATCGGGCACAACCTCAAATTTGAACACCACATGCTGCGGGAAAAGATGGACTGTCACGTCCAGGGGTGGCTGCATGACACGCAGTTGATGGCGTTCAACGTTGACGAAAACATAATGCAGAAAAGTCTGGACGCCCTGGTCCGGATCTTCGTGCCTGAAATGTCAGGGTATGCGGACGTGTTCAACCGGGAGACGGACAAGTCCAATATGGCGGCGGTGGAACGGGAACCCTTCGTCAGGTATTCCGGCGGGGACGCAGACGCCACCCTGCGCCTGGCCCGGCGGCTGCACCCACTGCTGGACCAGGACGCCAGGCAGCGGCGGTTGTACCGGCAGGTGCAGCTTCCTGCTATCCTGTCATTCGCCAACACGGTTGAGCGGCACGGCATGCTGGTGGACCAGGACAGGCTGCGGCAGTTCGGGGTGGACCTGGACGCCTACATGGACCAGACGTACAAGTCATTGATCAGCCGGACCCCGCCTGCCGTCAAGCAACGGCACATGGACCCGAAGAAAGAGAAAGCCAACTTGAAGTTCAGCCGGTCAGCGTTCACGGCTGACACCCTGTTCAGTCCGGATGGGTGGGGCCTGACCCCGAAGATGTGGACGCCATCCACCGCTAAACTGCCGATGGCCGAACGGGTGCCCAGCACCAGCGCCAAGGACCACCTACCCTATTTCGTCACCAGCAAAAAGAAAGCGGCACGGTGCACCGGCAACGCTGGCGAGTTCGTCACGGACCTGATCGGATACCAGAAGGCAACCAAGATGTCTTCCACGTACGTGGGCAAGCAAGACGACCTGTCCGGGTTCTGGAAGTACCTTGACCCACGGTCCCGCATCTATCCGTCTTACATGCTGCACAGGACGGTGACGGGGCGGACGGCATCGGCTGACCCCAACGGACAGAACTTCCCCAACCGGGGGACCTGGGCTGAACAGTACCAAAAAATCTTCATCCCCACCCCTGGCTTCAAGCTGGTCAGTTGTGACCTGTCCCAGATAGAACTGCGGCTGGTGGCCTGGATGGCTGCGGAAGCGGTCATGATGCAGATCTATGCGGACAACGGGGACATCCACGCGGCGACTGCGGCGATGGCCATGGGCATCACGTTGGAAGAGTTCAACACCCTTCCGGACACCGTGCGCAAGGAAGCGCGACGCAATGCCAAGCCCGTAAATTTCGGTTTCCTGTACGGTATGGGATGGCGGAAGTTCATGATTTATGCCAAGACGGACTATGAAGTGGACTATTCAGAACGCGATGCCCAGGACGTTCGCAACAAGTTCTTCGAGACCTATTGGGGCATCCCGATCTGGCACAAAGTCATGCACCAGTTCGCCATGGACAATGGGTTCGTGCGCAGCCTGCACGGTGCGGTGCGTCACCTGCCCGGCACCAAGAGTGAAGACGGGGACATCGTGGCGGCGTCCCTGCGGTACGCGGTCAACAGCCCCATCCAGCGGTTCGGTTCGGACATCGGACTGGTTGCACTAAATCGGTTCTGTGCCCAGGCGGACCCCAACGTCATGCGCATCATCGGGTTCATCCATGATGCCTTGGTGATGGAGGTGCGGGAAGAGGTGGCGGAAGAGGGTGCCCAGGCGTTGCGGTGGACGATGGAAAGCGTGGACTACCAGGGCATGTTCGGCATCACCCCGCCCATCCCGATCTTGGCAGACATCAAGATCGGTGGGGACGAACGCCCGGACCTGGGCGGGTTGAAGCCCGAGTGGTGGAATGACGATGAAGAACAGGCGGCGGCACATTATCTGGCGCATGTCCACCAGGTGGCTTGACAAAGGATCGGTCGTGTGCTACATGTTGGCCTGTCAGATGATAGGAAGGAACCACAGATGACACGCACAAGGACACGCGCACTTGACGTGGAAAGCAACACGATCAACGTTGATCCCCGCGTCAACGATCTAATCCGGACCATGGTTGAAGCCGTCCGTGCCGCCAACGTCTTGAAGAACGAAGCCACCAGGACTGAGAAGGCGGCGCAGGAGAAGCTGGACCAACTGATGGCCAAGGCGGGCGATGGCGCAGCTTGGGACTTCACCCACCAGTTCGATGGGGAGACCTTGGCGGTGGATTACTGCCTGGGCACCAAGGAAGTGGTGAACAAGGTTGCCCTGGCAGACAAGGTTGACGCAGCCACGTTCATGGAATGTGCGTCGGTCACCAAAGCTGCGGTGGTGAAGCACTGCGGCAAGAACATCCAGAACATGGTCATCGAAACCCAGGACGGGACCTGGAAGGCCACAGTTAAGAAGGTGAAGGCGTGATGGCTAAACTATTTGTTTCTTACACCGCCGAAGTGATCCGTCCGGCCAAGGATGGTGAAGAAAGGCGCAGGTCATTCCGGGGTCCGGCGTGGTCCGTAGTGGATGCTGACCCCCCCACGACTAAGGAAGAGATTGACGCCATGCTGGTGTTAGTGGCACAGGATGAACAGTTCGCCCAGGACGAACCTGGTAGCGAGATAACCGTGGTCCCAGTAAATTGGAAGGTACTGTGATGACGGAAGACACACCCACGGGGAAGATCGTGGCGATCAGGCCATTGGACCAGGAGATTTTGGACAACCTGGAGAAGCACGGCGTTGACCCCAGCACGGACATTGACGTGACCCGGCTGTCGAAGAAACTGGACGCCCCCAAGTTCGGGGAAGTCTTCATCCGCCACTTGGAGGATGATGAACAGGCGATCTTTGCGGAACTGAACAAGATTGACGCTGAACTAGAAGACAAGACCCGTGACTTGATCGGGCGGACCCTGACCAAGATGGGTGGGGTGATCCAGGACAGTGACCGCAACAAGCCGTGGTTCGAAGCCTTGCAGGACATGCAAGAGAGGCTGGAGTTTGAGACGGACGAAGAGGAAGAGGCATACTGCATGTTGCAGCAACGCCTGGGGTTCCTGCATTCAATATTTCATTGGACGATTGGTGACAGGACAGGGACCCATTCGTGGAGACTTGGCGTTCGCAAGCCCGAGCCGGGCGGGAATAAGCTGCGGATCGTCAAGATGAAGAAGAGGCTGACCGGAAAGCCTGCACAAGCGAAGGATCATAAACCGAATGAGTGAATGGGGAAATGCAGAAGTGGATGTCACGCTTTCGTATGACAAAACCACAGACGGCGTCAAGCAACTGATCATGGAAATCCGCGTGCCACACGACTTGATGGCACCGATGGTGCGGCCTGGTGACACCGAGGTGCATTACGAAGCCAGGGTTGCCAAGACCGAGTTGGTCACGTTGACGCAGAGTGCACCGGGCAGGGGTACGCCCAAGTTCACGCAGCACGCCAAGCACAGCGGCAAGGTCTTCTGGATGTCCCGGCTTGCGGTGAAGCAAGAGAAGTCACGGGGCAGCAAGTCTTTCAGTCCACTGATCGGCGGCGGCAGTTACGTGCCGCAGAAGAAGCAGTTGATTGGCAAGTCATTCGCGTGTCCAGCAGACATCCAGCGGGGTGGCATGACCGTTCGGTTGGATCGGCAGTTGACCACGGACAGCGCCAAGGGTTTGGTGGAAACCAAAACCCCAGACATCCGCAAGCGCACGCGGAAGGGCAAGCCCATCACAATCCAAAGTGCACGGGACACCATCCTGGATTGGCAGAACGAAGACAGTTTGCAGATGGTGGAGATCCAACCATTGGATGGTATCACCCCGATCAAGGGCCACCTGCGCAGGCTGGTCAAGATACAGTTGGACACCATCGAAGTTGAATGAACGCGACCTGATCCAGATCTTGGGTGGTCTGGGTATACGCATCGAAGAACGAACTGGGACGGGGTGGCTGCATGCGGGCTGCCCCTTTTCCCAATGGACCCACCGCAGTGGTCAGGACCAGCGCCCCAGCTTTGGGGCCAAGGTTGACCAAGGCGGGGTGTCTTCGTACCACTGTTATTCATGCGGCATGCACGGGAGGATCAGGGACCTGTGCCACGCACTGGGGACCTTCCAGGGCAACCGCATGCAGTACCACCAGTTGGCCCTGGAGGCTGACACGGCGGACGCGGCTGGGTTCACGGCGGACAGGTGGGACGCCGAGCGCCAGGAAGACTTGCCACCGGAACCGTTACTGGAAGAGATCTATGACAATTTGTACCCCCAAATCGACGCGGGCGATCCAGGTGGACGATACTGTGCCGGGCGGGGTATCGGCCCCCGAGCCTTCACCGCCGCCGATGTCCGATGGGACGAAGGGCAGCAGCGCGTTGTTCTGCCTGTCCGAGGAAGGGCCAATGCTTTATTTGGCTTCACAGGACGGGCGATTGTTTCGGGTGCTGTGCCAAAGGTTCGAGATTACCCAGGACTGCGGAAACGGTGGCACGTTATCGGTCAGCATAGATGGCATGTTGGACCCCAAGATGGACCAGGTGTTGGACCTGGAAATGTTGTACCTGGAAACGGGCCACGACCTTCGCGGCCCCTGATCATAGTGGAAGGGCTGTTCGGATACCTGTGGCTGCTGGAATTGAACGTGGAGGCGGTGGCGGACGTGGGGTGCATCATGGGCAGCAAGCTGTCCG
>SDBT01016354.1_pt1 | contig 11742 bp, 15 predicted proteins | sample 2277101 | NCBI WGS metagenome assembly SDBT01 (sample SAMN10404973, study PRJNA504765) | marine sediment metagenome | isolation source: marine sediment core GS10_PC15, 103 cmbsf | place: Arctic Ocean: Southern Knipovich Ridge | collected 2010
ATGTTTAAATCTCACTCATTTTATTCTGTAATGAATATGTAATTTATTGGCGGTGGATTTTATGACTTTTTAAGCAAAAGGTCTTATACTAAAATATAATCGTCTATTAGGAGGAAGCAATATGCTTCATATGATTATCATGAAACATGGACCTGATACCTGTGCTGCCGCTGTTGCCGCGTCAGGCGAGATGGCCCGTAATGCTATGGATAAGATGGATGAGTCGTCCAAGAAACTCCAGATTACAATTAAGGGTGGTTGGGTAGATGCCCCAGCTCATGAAATGTACATATTAGCTGACGCCCCGAATGCCCACATTATCCAAAGCCTTATGGCTGAACTTCAGTTCTTCCTCTGGAACACCGTAGATATTCACCCGGTTGTAACGCTTGAAGCAGCCATGAAATGGGCAAGCCCTGCTTAACCGGTTGCGATATACAATGTAGAGCCACTGACCGAGGCATCAAGGATAGTCTTCTACTGCTTAGCGATAATTAACTCTCAAATTAGTGAGGATATACGTCGCAGGTTCGAATCCCGCCGCTGCCACTTTTTTTATTTACTGACATACCTCTCGAAACTAGTCCAGATATTGACAGTCACCCAACCGGGGACTAGACTCAAGCCCTATAGACTAGCCTGAGAAGATGCTAATGGGCCTATAGATGACTAACGGGTAGCAAGCTGAGATGGGCAGGTATAAGAAATGAAAAAATATGGCATTATCGCTGTAGTATTGGCAATCGCTATCTCAACTTTGTTCTCTGGCTGCAGTACACCTCAGAGTAGCAATCTTATAAATGAAATCATAGTAGTAGCAGCTGGTGATTATTATGATATTCCGTTTCTGGTAGATACAAGTGAAATGTAAAACGTAAGAGTAGTAGGTTATTTTGCAGCATCAGGTGGTACAGATAACGACATGGAAGTTGCTATCTTGGATGATACGACTTTTATCAACTGGAGAAATGGACATCAAGGCGCCTCACTATACAATTCAGGCAAAATAATGGCTGTAGAAATTGATGTCAGCATAACTATTTCAGGGAAATACCACCTTGTATTTAGCAATACGTTCTCCACAGTCTCGTCAAAAACTGTATCTTCCAGAGTTGACCTTAATTGGTCAGGGTAATGATACTGACCTGCCCCTATAAAGAATACCACTTGTTAAGTTAGAGTTACTGGTAACATGACTCCAGGCGCAGGTTCGAATCCCGCCGCTGCCACTTTGTTTTTAGCCTTGTTTTTAGTCATCTGAAGGTACCTCCTTTGGTTTTTGCTTACCAAAGTTGTTAACTCAATACTATCAACTATATCAAGGTGCCAATACCTCAAGGGATTTCATCAGACTTGCTATGTCTTAACGCAGGTGGTAGTATCATCGTGCGTTTCTATCAAACTTCCATCGAAGAGTGGCAAAACCAAGGAGGGACTTTGGCTGAATTGACTGGCGCCCAAAAAGACATGTATAGACACTTCTCAGACGTGGCTGTTTTATACAATAACTTAAGGACAACCGATTTAGAGCCGGTTATGTTTATAAAGGATAGGCTTAATGGCAACGGTAATATTGCCGCCGCCGATATCGGTTGTGGTGCCGGACGATACAGCCTGCAATTTCTTAAGCACCTGGGCCTTCACCACCTGGCATGCATTGACGTTAATGAATCGATGCTGGAACAGGTCTCTAGCATCCTGGGGGCCGAGGGATTAACAAATTTCAGCACGATAGAGTCAGCTGCCGAGCGTACCCCGCTGGTGGATAATTCAATCGACCGTATTTTTGCCTTTAATGCTATCCACCATTTCGATTTTGTAGCCTTCATGCAGGAGGCAGCCAGAATTACAAGAGTTGGGGGTAGTATTATCATCTACACTCGCCTAAGAAGCCAGAATGCAGAGAATATCTGGGGCAAACATTTCCCCCTCTTCCTGGCAAAAGAGGACCGTCTCTATGAAATGGACGAACTGGAACAGATGATAAAGCCGATACCGGCGCTAAACATACAATGCGTAGAACAGTTTAGGTATTTGCGAATTGCCTCATTGGGCCAGCTGGTTAATCTTGCGATAAACAGCCACTATTCCACCTTCTCTTTATACGAGAAAGAGGAATTTGCATCTGCGCTAGAGGAGTTCCAGCGCAACATTACCCTGCATTTTAGCGACCCTGGGTGCATAAAGTGGTTTGATGAGTACACCATGCTGGTAGTTGGCAGCAGTTAAGTTCCGTGTGGTTAGCATTGACCTGCCCCCACAAAGGATACCACCTTTTAGGTTAGAGTTACCGGTACCATAGCCTCAGGAACTGGCTACTCTTTTAGGTTCTTTTCTGATTCCACTCCTAAAACTTGTGCTACATCCCTATTGATCTTCTCCTGAGTAGCAGGTTCGAATCCTGCCGCCGCCACTTTTTTTATTTGCCATTAAAAGGTAACTTTTGTTAAGATAAATGACCTTGACTTCGCATTACATAGATACCCATACATAATTGACAGTTGCCTTATGTTCAAGAAGTTATCATCACGGAGCCTGGCCAGCGGATTTGGAGGACATTAAATTGGATTTTTATATTTATGAAAACTGGCAAGCTGATAGTAAAGCAACAATACATAGAGCTAATTGTAGTTTTTGTAATTACGGGCAGGGTACTCGCAAGGATAAGGAAGAAGGGAAACATGGTATATGGCGAGGGCCCTTCGCGCCGTATTTTGAAGCGGTCACCGCAGCAGGGCGACTTCAGGGACGACGTATAATAAGTAATTGTAACTGGTGTCAGCCAAGCTGACCTGCCCCCCATAAAGGGGAAATAATTGGGTCAATGGGGAGTTAATAGTTACAACAAGTTAAGGCACTAATATCCTGGTAGTACAATGTCACCACCACCGCTAGTGAAGTCTGCCTCCCCGGCAGGAAAGCCTATGACTTCTGTCAACGTTACATAGGCAGTCTCCTCGAACATATCAAAACCTTTACAAAATCCGACGACATCAACTTTGGAGCCACTACTTAGTTGACTCCAGTCTTCTGGATTAGCTAACTCTAATTTAACACCTACCAGCATAATGAATCCTTTATCCACGGATTGAAGCAGTCTATCCGTTAGTTCTAGGTTCTTAAAAACAACGCTCTTGCCTTGGAATATGCGGTTGGGTTCTGTCCAATCTCCATGCGACTCGAGCGTATACGCGCCGGCTAGCTCTTCTGGCGTGACATCTATACTATTCAAATATTCCGGCGGTACATAAACCTGTACCTGTACCGGCTGGCTTGCACATCCCGCCGTAAGTAATATTGCTGTAATACTGATCGCCGTTAATATTACCAATATATTATTATGATGGCGCATTCGCCCCACCCTTTTATGAAATATCATTTTATTAACTCTGCTTGCAAACAGTTCACGAACACTTGGCCTAAAAAATCCCATTTTCAAACCTCCTGTAGTCGTTTGTGTATAGCCTATACTCTCATGATAGACAATGCAAGTGATGTTAGTGATATTTTTTCTACTCCTAAAAACAGTACTACATATCTCTTGACCTTCTCCTGATTCTTGGTCGCAGGTTTGAATCCCGCCACCACCACTTTATTCTTAGCCATCTGAAGGTACCTCCTTTGGTTTTTTACTTAACAAAGTTGCTTAACTCCATACTATCGACTCTATCCAGGGCCGATTTCGTGTATAATAGGCTTCAATCAAGCTGTGTAATTTATATCAGTAAGCTTGGTGGCAAGGGGGTATCGAAGTGGACGAAAATGAAATACCAAAGTCGTTAGCAGAAGTGTTTCTGGCAAGAGTAGCACCTGGTTGGGTGCCAGGCCCGGAAATAGATATCACCGAATCAGACTTGAATCGCCTGGACTTCTTCTTGTTAGCCAGGAAGGCAAAGATACTGGAGGAGATAGGTGATAAATCATATATGGTAATTTCATCTTCGCCTGTTTACCTGCGCAATAAGGCTATTTTTAATATACATGATGATAAATTGCGCACGCTATTAGTAAACCCTCCCCAAAAGGCAAAAGGCTATGGAAATATCTTTTGTGGACGGCCCTATCCTACCATTGACGGTTTGAGAGCAGATAATTCAACCCCATATAGAACTATTCAGCCTGCAGCTCCACAGAACTATATAGAAGTATTCACCAACGGTTACGTAGAGTTCGGTAAACTTATGAACCGGGAAAATGATTCGGGCCTAATCTTTGCTTCCGTGGTAGACACTGCCTATATAGTGAACTTCATGCGATTCATTGAGAAAGCATACGGCAGCCAATCGTCATCAACGCCTCTTGCCATTAACTTAGCTGTATATAATGCACAGGGAATGTGGCTCGCGCTTGGCGACAACTATCCTGGCGATGATAAGTTAGTAAAGTGGCCAAAGCAGCATCTTCAGTTAGGGAAATATTATATAAAGAATATCCGTAACCAAGCGAAGCTACTACCTAAGACAATATGTGACCATATGTGGCAAGCCTTTCACCGTGAAAAGGCTAATGTTTTCGATGATGCCGGCACCTTTCGTGTGTGAAGCAAGTTTACTAATGTAATTTATAATTGCCCTGGTAACGGAAGACCGCTTATTATTTGTTTGGCCGAGCCTCATCAAAGAATGTATCTGCTAGTATTGACCTTAATTGGCCAGATTAAGCGGCAAGATGTTGGATGAATAGAAAGCCATGCATCAGGAATATGGCCGTTAGTATTTGATTGCTGCTATACGGTTGTGGCCTGCGCTTTATTACCCTCGCTTTTTGCAACAATGTATTTATCTATTTTAAGGAACCCCCAGCCTGCTCCAAAAAAAGCACCACCGACAAATCCTGGTAAAACGTCAAACAAATACACCAAACCAAGCCTTTCAGGATTTGGAGTATTAGACGGTTGCAAAAAGAGCCCGATAATAAATGCACCTAAGGCAAAACTTAAACCACCTACCAGGGCTAATCTAATAGCTAGCCGTCTACTACTTAAAGCTAGTCCTGATCTTGCCCCTGTGAATGAACCTAATATCCCGTAGTAAATAACCATTGACCTTAACTCCCCCACGTGATGCGCGAGATGCTCCCATCCTGTTAAGCTCAAAACTGCAATACTAAATACAATCCCGAGAGAAAACCCGACACCGCCCCCTATGGTTAAAACCGGTATACGCCTCCATTCTATTTCTGATGCTGCTCCAAGTGTTGCCGCTATAACAGCTCCCGGTAAAGACAAACTGTAAATCCCAATTACGGGATGGGAGGATATTATAGGCGCTGATGCTATGTAATATCCCAGACCAGACACAATTGCTCCAACAAAGGCAAACCCGGCGATTCTTATCCCTCTATGATATTTATACATGTTTAAGCTGCCACTATACCCCATTGCAAGCTGAGAAACTACTTTGGTAGCGTTGAAACTATTGACAAAATCGATTTATTAGTTTACAATATAGTCAATACTGATTAATCTATACTAACTATAATATCACTCATGGAGGTGTGAAAATGATACGACAATTACTACTACTGGGAGTTTTGATGGATGGCAAAATGCATGCCTACAGACTGAACGAGTACGTTAAGCATGCGATGAGCTTCTATACCGACCTTAAAAAATCCACTGCTTATTATATTCTGGAACAACTGGAGAAAGATGGATATGTGGCCTATGAAATGGAGCGTGAGGGTAAACGCCCGGAACGCCGTATCTATAAAATAACAGAGAAGGGCAAGTCTTATTTTTTGAAGCTGCTGCGTGATTATCTGGGCGATTATACCCAGGTATCTTTGGGCGATAACGTAGCCGCTGCATTCATCGATAGACTGCCACCTGAAGAGGTCCAAAAATTGCTGCGGAGCAAACGTAAAAAGATCAAAGCCCAAATTGAAAAGGTAGAAGGGATAACGGGACATGGCGGCAGCTTGCAATATGTAGTAGACCATAATATCGCCCATCTCCGAGCTGATCTTAAATGGGTAGCTGAAATGACAAAAGACATTGGAAAGGAGAAATAGATTAATGACCAATCGACAAAACAATGGTTTAGTCATTGAGACTAAGGGACTGACCAAAGAGTATCCCGGGAAAGTACTGGCTGTAGATGGTATAGATCTATCCATTCGTGCCAATACAATCTATGCCCTGCTCGGCCCGAATGGTGCTGGGAAGACAACCACGATTAATATGCTTACTACTTTGATTGAGCCAACAGCCGGCACAGCTAAGGTACTTGGCTTAGACGTGGTACGCCAGGCTACTGAGATACGTCGTAATATCGGCGTTACCTTTCAAGAAATGGTGCTTGATGATGATCTGACTGGCCGACAGGTTCTAGACTATCATGGGCGCCTCTACAAAATAGGGGCAACAGGCCGTCAGGAAAAAATTAAAGAACTGCTGGCCCTGGCCGAGCTTGAAGAGGCGGCTGACCGGGTTGTCAAAACATACTCTGGAGGAATGAAGCGTCGCCTGGAATTGGTGAGAGGCTTAATGACTGAACCCAGGATACTTTTTCTTGACGAACCTACTACCGGCCTTGACCCGCAGAACAGATCCAGCTTGTGGAAATACATACGCAGTCTTAAAGAAAAAAGTGGCCTAACACTTCTGCTCACCACCCACTATATGGAGGAGGCAGAGGAACTGGCCGATAACGTAGGCATTATGGACTATGGCCGTATCGTAGTCGAGGGCACACCAAGGGAGCTTATAGATAAGATGGGAGCCGACACGATACGTATCGCTGGAAAGGGAAATAACGATAAGTATATTAAAGAATTGAAATCTCAGACCTATGTGCAGGGCATCACAGACACAGGTGGATTAATACAGATCGGTACAGATTCAGGCAACAGGAGACTGGCCGATGTGGTGTCTGTGGCCAATAGAAGTGACTTTACCATTGAGGATATATCAATAGCTAAACCAAGCCTGGGGGACGTATTTCTTAAGTATACCGGGCGAAAGCTACGGGACAAATAATCCCAATATAAAAACAAAAAAGAGGGGGATTAAGTAGATGACTGCAACTTTAACACTCTGGCGCAAACATATGGTAAAGCTTTTCGCCCACAAAGAAGAAAGCTTTGGAATGCTCTTTCAACCTATCCTCTGGGTAGTTCTTTTCGGTACAGGTATGAAAAGTGTCATAAGTACCGGTACGACAGGAGGCGGAGACCTCTACCTGACATTCATGGTGCCTGGAATAATTGCCCTTGCCGCTATGTCTGGTGCTATTCAAGGAGGTTTGACGCTTCTTTTCGAGCGGGTTCAAGGCATCTTGAAGGAGTATCTTGTAGCTCCAATACCACGTATCAGCATTCTTGCCGGTAATGCCATGAGCACGGTTACCAAAAGCTTGTTTCAATCCACAGTAATCCTTGCGGTTGGTGTTTTAATGGGAGCGAAGTTTGTTGGCCTCGATCCTTTAGGCTGGCTTGGTGGCCTTTTGCTGGTTATAGGATACGGATTAGGTTTCGCCGGAATTGGCCTTGCCGTGGCTTCTCGAACTGATAGTCCTGGTGGATACCACATGTTGATATTCATGCTTACACTGCCTCTTCTATTTCTGAGTAATGCTCTATATCCACTGGAGTTATTACCCGCATGGATGCAAGTTGGCGCGAAAATAAATCCAGTTAGCTATGTTGTCGATGGCCTTCGGCAGACTATTTTCGATAGTAGTACTACTCTGTCTGGGGGAGAACTGCTACCGTTGTGGTTATGCTTTGTAGTGGTTCTTGTATTTGCCTCCCTTGGAATGATGTTTGCTTACAATTCGTTTAAGAAATCAATTAAATAGAAAATATCCTCGGACCTGGCCCTCATAAGCCCTTGGTCGCAGGCTCGAATCCCGCCGCCGCCACTTTTTGTGATATAATTCTAGTGTGGAAGTGCACAATGCTGCGACATTCTAGAATATTACATCTGTTCCTTTACCTTCTTGTTCCGGCGGTAATGGTTGCCGGCTGCGTAAAGCCTGCTGCCACTCCTGAGGTCACAGTGTCGCCAACATCAACACCCAGCACGACACTCGCTCCCACGCTGATACCTACTCAATGGACCTTTGATACCGACCCGGTGGGGGGGCCTTCTCAAGGAGCTACGGTGTTCAGCGGTAATTGGTTGGTGCGTGCTGAATCTGATACTCCCAGCGCCCCAAACGCGCTCTGCCAGACCGAGACTGCAACTTTCCCTGCCATGACCCTGGGCGATGCGGTATACACTAACGTCCTGGTGTCGACTAGTTTCAAGCCTATTTCTGGCAGTATCGACCGTGCTGCCGGAATAATCTTCCATGTCCAGGACAGGAACAACTACTATATTGTGCGAGCCAATGCCCTGGAAAATAATGTCGATATCCGCAAGTACGTAAACGGAAGACGCACTACCCTTAAGACGGCGTCGGCAAACGTGCTATCAGGCCAATGGCAGGAGTTACGCGTCGAAGTGGTTGGCAGCCGAATCCGGGGTTTCCTTAATGGCCAGCTTGTGGTTGAGACTAGCGATGATACATTCAAATCGGGCAAGGTCGGCCTGTGGACCAAAGCTGATTCTGTCACATGCTTCGACGGTGTCGAAGTCCGGGCACCATGAGTAAAAGTTTATGAAAAGGACGGGTTTCCCTTTGGCCTTCTCCTGATTCTTGGTCGCAGGTTCGAATCCCGCCGCTGCCACTTTTATCCTTAATTTTGATTCTTCTTAATCTCCCCAGTACGGTGGAAATCTCCAATGCATAGCTTGGTAGCGTAAGCTTGTAGATAGTTACCAATAGTTTTATTATATAAATATAGGCGTTAACCATACGGGAGCCAGGTTCTAATGACAAAAACGATGGAATTATATTTGTTCCCTAAACTGTCTCAAGATAGGTAAAGTACATTGCAGAAAAATATTTATAGACCTCTATTTTTATTGATAACAATCAGCTTGCTACTCGTTATAGCAAGTTCGCCCTGGGTTCTAGCCCGGGGCGAGAATGAGCCTGCAGGATTTAACAATGTGCACCTCTGGATATATCCGGAGTATGATGATTCGCGGCTTCTTGTAATGCTGGAAGGGCAAATAGCAGGTGCGCAGGCTCCGGCAACAGTCAGATTTCTGATACCATCGACAGCCGAGATGACCTGGGCGGGTTCAATGGATGCTCAAGGGGACTATTCAGAGGGACCACCACCAAGGGAACCGTCGCTGATACCGGGATGGGACGAAATCATCTTTGATGTAACAACTGATACTTTTCGGGTGGAGTATTATGACCCCATTATTAAAGGATTACCAGATAAGACTATTTCATATGAATTTCGCCGGCTTTACCCCATCTCCAGTCTTCATGTCGTGATTCAAGAACCGAAGCAATCCAGTAACTTCAGCGTGTCGCCTGAAGGCGCATTATCCAGTGGCAGCCAGGGATTTGCAAATCATAACTATGAGTACCACGATATAGATGACGGGCCACCGATTAATTTCAATATCTCATATACCAAATCAGATGCTCTCCCATCTCTATCTATAGGAGATGATGCATCAACCCCTGTGGCACTGATAGTGGCTACAATTATCGGAACATTCCTGGCGTTTGGCGCCGGGTTTTACTGGGTAAGGAAATCCAGACTCCGGAGTGCATCAGTTCCTATTTCCGCAAGAGAAAAGCACCCTCCCCGCCGCTTTTGCCCCCAATGCGGTCAATCACCGGATGATTCATCACGATTCTGCCGGTACTGTGGAACCGAGCTAAAATAAAGATATGAGCTTGTGCTGGCCTCACCCTACCAACCGCCACCTTTTATTATGAAGGTATAGGCTAAAATGCAGATTAAAGAATACTACGAAGGATTCAGTGATGAACAAATTGCGAAATACCGGCAGGAAGTACGTAAAAGATGTGGTGAAGATACTTTGAGAGAGAGTGAAGACCGCATAACCGGAATGGGCAAGGAACGCTTTGCTGAAGTTCAGGCCGAAGGCGCTTCTATCTTCGAAGCCATTGGTGATGATATGCCTAAAGGATTCGATAGCGATGAGGTGCAGGAACATATAGTTAAGTGGAGGAAGTGGCTGGATAACTTCGCTACCTATTCAGATGAAGCCGTATTGGGATTAGGGCAAGCTTATAGTCAGCACCCGGGATTCATACAGGTATTTCGCGATATACAAGAGGACTTGCCTGAATTCCTCACCAAAGCTGTTGAGTATTATTGCGCCAATAAGAAGTAGACCGCTTTCATTTGGTTCGAATCAAATCACTGCTACTTTTGCCTTTCTACTATAGGTGACCATTGGATTTAACAATATGGCTTTTTGTTACGCTTGGTTTCCGAGAGTTCCTGGCGGTCGTATAGCTTCACCGAGGTCTATTTCTTGTCCAGAACAACAACCCAATTCGCGCCCTGGAGGCGCCGGTACTTTCTCAGGTAGCGGGTTATAAGACGCCGCCGCCGCCCGTTTGGTTCAACGTAGTAAATCTTCACTATAGTTCCCTCCAATAATTCGATTTCACCTATTTATACGATGTGGCGGAAGAAGTATCACACCAGAATCCAATAGATTTACCTGAATAATGCCAAAAAGGGCTATGGTCTGCACAGCAAAGATTATAAACTTCCAAACGTACTTCCCTATCTTGTATAATCCAATGTGATACTTCCCCGGTTGCATCGTATATATTAGTGTGCGAGCCCGCCCTGAGGAGTATCCGAAATATCCGCAGGATTGAGGGGAAACCCAGGTGGGAAGTGTTGCAGGTGAAATAAGTGCCGGGGAGGCTTTTGCCGAGCTTTATGAACAATATCTGCCCAAAGTCTTCCGGTACATACAATACAGGGTAAATAGTATGCAGCTAACGGAAGATCTAACTTCAACAACTTTCGAGAAAGCGCTGGTTAACTTCAGCCGCTATTCAAGCGATAAGGCGAAGTTTTCAACCTGGATATTTTCCATAGCCCGCAACGTAGTTATCGACCACTACCGGGCAAGCCAGAGAAAGCAGACGGCGCCGCTGGAGGAAGCTGGCGAAGTAGCGTCAAAAGACCTATCCCCTGAAGAGGAGCTGTTTCAAGGAGAGGAACTGGCAAGGTTGCAGGGTTATCTGGCGCAGCTCCAGCAGGATGAGCAGGAGATTATCCGCCTTAAGTTTGTGGCTGAACTCAACAACCGGCAGATTGCAAAAATGCTGGGGCTATCTGAATCTAATGTAGGCACCAGGCTTTATCGGGCAGTCAGGAAGCTGAGAGACAGTTTCCGGGAGTCTGAAAATGGGTAAGGAATCAAACGAAGAGAAACAATTCTCAGAAGATGTAGACCGCTTACTTGCCGGCCAGGATGTTGAAGGCGGCAAGGATGCGGGTGAGGACTATCGGGCGGCAATCAACTTTGCCAAAAAGCTAACCGGGTTCCATACCGACCCATCCCCTCACTTTAAGGCCGAGCTTAAGGAACGGTTGCTGCTGGAGCTGGCAAAACAAGAGTCGGCGGCCCGGCAAAAAACAAAGGGGAACCGGTTCTGGGGAGGCTTGAAAAACCTGCTTCCGCAAGAGGCGGTCTGGCGTAACGCAACGGCCACAGCCGTCCTGATGCTGGTGGCTGTCGGCGTGCTCTGGGGGACAGGAGTATTTACACCATCGGCAACGTCTGAAATAGAGCTGGCGCCCGAGGGAACATTCCTGCCCCTGCCAGGCTTCGAATTAGATGCGCCTGTAGATAAAATTATTGAACTGAACCAGGCCCGGACAGCCGGTGGTCTAAGC
>SDBT01016355.1_pt1 | contig 11742 bp, 14 predicted proteins | sample 2277101 | NCBI WGS metagenome assembly SDBT01 (sample SAMN10404973, study PRJNA504765) | marine sediment metagenome | isolation source: marine sediment core GS10_PC15, 103 cmbsf | place: Arctic Ocean: Southern Knipovich Ridge | collected 2010
ACCCCGGACCCTTGAAACTCATCGGAAAATTTATGGTATTCGCGCGGGTTTGCTCTGGCTTTATCCAAGGTCCAGCCCGAGGGATCCACTCCGGTATTTTTGCAGCGTTCACAATCGGACCGGCCTTTCTCTACGTTTCTGAATTGCTCGTATTGCCCCAGGTCTTTTTTATCAACTACGATTAGAAACCCATCCTTTTCCGCTAATCCATACCAGGTCGCCGGCTCGAAGTAATCTGTCATTAGGTCGCTATTGTCGGCTTTCCAGCCGTATATTGTCCAGCCTCTTTTTTCAAGCTCAACGGCTATATTGGTCTTGGCTTCTCTTCGCTCGTAGTAATTCATTTTTCCCGCCCTTAGTTTAGGATGCGGCTAATTATCGCCCGAGCATGGCCTATCGTTTCAATTTTGTTGTGATCGCCGATTGTATCGACTGCGCCGGTTTGGTTGAAAATAGCTTGTGACATCTGGCGGGCTGATTTCAAGGTGCTAAAACCTCCGGCACCATCAGTATCATTAACAAGGTGGTCTATGGGATAGCGACAGATTCCCGAAGCTACAAACTTACGACCGGCGATATTACGCAACTCGACCGCTACAACGTAAATGTCGCCCTTCGGTGGTTTCGGTGGAAGTTGTACCGGGTTGATTTCTCCGAGCATCTTAAAGCCTCCTGGTGGGAAGGTGAGAACGACTAAAATCAATTACACTCTCATTATAGGCGGGGGACAAGTGGAAGTCAAGTAGTATTTTAACTAATCGTGATAATACTTAGATCATCGGCTACGAATAAGGCCTCGCGTAACTGCTCATTACTCAAGACAGCTTGATATAGTCTCACCTGATCCCTTTGCGCATCCTTGGGGATATCCTCGACTAATGTCCAATAGTGGGTACTGGTTCCTTTCCCCGGTCGCTGTCGGAATAGTAACTTGCCTTTAAGCCTGGTGAGATTGATTTCTGTACCATGTCCCTTGACCGTTAATTCCGCGCGGTCTGGTGGGAGCTGTTTCTCCGTCCTGGCCTCCATAGCCTCAAAAGATAGGACAACCCATTTCGGAACAGGATATTCTGCATTCTCCCATCTACGGTAACATGACAGACTCACACCCAGCGCCTCAGCCACTCTCGCTTGTGTAAGCTTATCCTGTCCGGCTTTACGGCCTAATCTCCAGCGTCTATGCTTCAGCTCTCTACCGGTCAGCAATGGGTGCTCCAATCACGATCTGCAAGTCACAACTGAAGCACTTAATCAGGAACCGCTTTATATCGGGATGACTCAACCCCACGACAATCTCCCGTAAACCGTGGAACCGCTCCCTATCATCTCGAAACATCTCACGACCGCAAACCGGGCAAAACCGGAGCAAGCAAGCATACTTCGACCGATTCCCACTTAATAACAATAGCCGAGGACTAACCGGCTTCTTATCACTCAATCCCATATGACGGTACAACCCAAGGATTGAATCCAGTTCAATCAACGCCCGCAAAACCAGTACCATAAAAACACCTCCAAAACAGCCAAAAAACCCGAAAAAACGCCAATACTTCATGGTGACTAACCCATAGTAGTATATTCACTCTGCTTAATAACCTCAATAGCGAAATGTAGTAAAGAGCAGTAAAACAGTCAAGATAGGGGACAGTCGGACCAAAATAGACCCAAAACCGGCAATATTTGCCCCTTTTGACCCTAAGTGTGCCATATGACACACCCCACTATATATGGTAAACTGTGGACAACTCGGCCATATAACGACTATGACCAAATAGCCATAATCAGGCTAAATCCTTACAATATAGCCACTTAGAGTGATAATAGCCCCTTTACATAATGGTAGTTATCAGACGTTGAGGCTTGAATCAGGCCTTGAGGCTCGCGCGAAGGGGTGAACCAGACCGAGGACCAGGACCACCGGCCAAGGTGATAGGGAGAGCTGGACCAGGAGCCGACCAGGTAGGGGAAACGCATACAGGACGGGCGATCAGGCGAGGGGGGGAGGGCGAACGTGGGTCCCATATACCGGGGTGGGTTATAATACCCCCATCAGCATACTCTTAGGCCATAATCCCTCAACCAGTGATATCTGTTATTTTTTTTAGTTTATTTTAATGATCGACGACTTGGGCTAATTTGGAGTTGTTAAGCTTGTAAGTTGTTTATTTATAGCTATTTGGCGTGGTCGATGAGTATGGGGGTTAGTTTTCCTATATTTTTTTTCGACATTTTGCTTTGATTGTGTCTGTGTGGGTGTTTGATTGAAGGTATGAGGTTGTAGGTTTCTCTGGTCGTATAGAGGAGGTGAAATAGAACGGATGAGGCCGAGAGTTTATCGGAGATAGCCAAGTATGAGGCGGGTAAGCCCAAGTGGTGGCATGTTCTCCGTCATCGTTGGTGTAAGCGGGCGCATGACCTGAATCGTCCTTGGTGGCAATGTATGTGGTATCGTTTCCTGTGGGAGGGGTTTTTCTAAGAAGTTGGAGCTGGATCATTTAACTATTAGGGGGTCGTGATGACAGACAAAGAACTGATAGAGCGGCGTTTGGGTCTCTTGGACAAACAGAGGGAACTCGATACCAGCTCTAAGTTGGTTGCGCGTCGGCTTATGAGACAACTTATCGGCGACGAACCAAATTGTGATGCTATCGATAGAATTCTTTCAGATATGAGAGAAATTTGGAGTGAGATGGCTCATATTGAGTGAATAGTTGACATTTCGCCTTTATAGGTTATACTGTGGTTCGGATGCAAGCCCTTCTGTGTTACCGATTGTCGCTACGTGGTTAAAGCGTCTTTCCTTAAGTGGAGGGGCGCTTTTTCCATTTCTGCACAGTCGTTGCATTGTGGGGATTATTTTTTAGATTAGTTTGGTAGAAAGGGGGAATACGGAATGGAGCATATCCAAGGTTGGTTGACACCATCGGGGCATGAAGTTACTCTGCACGTTGATATAATTGAACCTACGGAGGAACGAAAGCCAACTCGGGATGAGATTGACCGTTTTGTGGATTATCTCGAGGAGACGCACCAGAGATCGAAAGGGGATCGCCGTGGATAAGTTTTTATGTATGAGTGATGATGAGAAGAAAAGCGTCGTCACACAAGACGTTGATGCCTTAAATCTGGATTTCAAGTGGGTGAGGAAGATGCCGGTGGTAGTTGCCGCGGTCATTTATCGAGGGGAGGGTATTTGGATACAGACATTAGAGGGACCACTTTTCGCTGAGGATGGTTGCTATATTATCCGTGGGATAGAGGGCGAGTATTATCCCATATCGGCCGAGATATTTGCAAAAACCTATACTGACGTTTAGGAGGTTCTGAAATGTCAAAAGAAAAGAAATCTGCTGGTTATGGTGAGAAGGGCATACATGGAAAGCGGTTAAGCGATGAAAATAATAGTAAAGGGATCGACAAAGTTGAAGTCAAGCTTGACTTTCCTCTTACTGATATAGAGTTTGAGGCGGCTGTCAAAATGACAACCAGTATTGACCATTCAGACAGTATGGTTAAACTACTCGATACTTTCCATGCTTGTTCTTCGGCTATTCGTTACGAAAGGCGGTTACACTGATTGCCGACCGAGTTGATACGCGTAACAGTTGACGGTAAGATATACATCCGTGGCGAGGAAACGACCGATAAGATTAAGATTGGAGCCGCTATGCTGGAGGTTGCGGATATTCATGCGCGTCGGCCAACGAGTATTGTATCGTTATTTATTAGCGATTTAGACCAACTTGGAGGTGAATGATTAATGATACTTGATCCCGTATTATGGGCTGAGATGCACTTGCGGGTTCGTTATCTTGCTATGATCGGAGCACCGCTGCCTGTTTCCAGGGAATTCTATGAGCAGGAGAAGAAGGACCACCCGGAGAGGATCGAGCATTATACTATCATAGGGGGTTTGAGTTGTGATTGACTTTATCATAGAAACGGTTCGTGAGGAGTTAGCGAGTAATCAGTTTCTAAGTGGTGGTTTCATCTTAATGGTACTCGGGTCGCTCCTTGTTATTCTGAGGAAAATACCAGATCGGATACTAAGCTTCTGTAAACGAAGATTCACTGCGAGTATTGAGATAATGGGTGATGATACCTCATTCCGGTGGATCCAGACCTGGTTAGCCTACCGGCAGTGGGGCCGTCAAATACGACAATTGACAGTAGTTTCTAAGAAGCGCGACTATGATGAGGATCCTGAAAAAGAAATGAATGTGCTGTATGCTCCTGCTCCGGGTCATTATTTATCAAAACATTGTGGTTGGCCCGTTCTTGTCGGGGTTATACGAGAAGACAAGAAAATAGATAATATGTTTTTTGGGTTTCGCCACCAAATAACTATCACCACATTGTTCCGCGGCAGGGTATTTCTGGAAAGCATCGTTAAGGAAGCTTTTGAAACATATCAATCGGTTTATGAAAATAACATCGAGATCCTGTTTCCTCTTTATGGCGATTGGGGCGTAATACAGAGAACCCCTCCACGGCCGCTTGAGTCGGTAATTTTGGGCGATTCTGTTAAGGACCGTCTTGTTGCCGATATAGACCATTTCTTTCACAGCAGTAATTGGTACCACGAAAAAGGCATACCATGGAAAAGAGGTTATTTGTTACATGGGCCTCCGGGAAATGGGAAAACAAGTCTTGTGAAAGCTTTGGCCGGCCATTTCAAGTCCAATGTTTATGTTCTCAATTTGTCCGGTATCCAGGGAGATCAGAAGCTTGTGGAGCTGATGGTAGGAATCCCGGCCAGAAGCATTTTGCTGATTGAGGATTTAGACTCTGTTTTCAAAGGTCGTACCTATATCGGAAAAGGCGGTAGTTCCAAAGACGAGAATACGGGAGGGGATATAACATTCAGCGGACTGTTGAATGCGGTTGATGGAATTACAAGCCAAGAAGGGATCCTGTTCTTTATCACGAGTAATCTCAAAGAGTCGATCGATAAAACGCTTATCAGGCCCGGGCGTATTGATGTGCAATTAAATATCGACAATCCGCAGACCGAACAGATAGAGAGACTGGTTTATCGTCTGCTTGATGAGCCAACTGATATTAACGTCAAGAAGATGGTGAAAGAGTTGAGTTTATCTAATTCGAGTATGGCAGAGGTTCAAAATTATTTAATGAAGCACCGTAACGGTTTTGGGAAGGATGCCAAAAAGACAGCGGTAAAATTGAGATGTAAGGAGGTTGCCGATGCCAAAGTATGAAAAGCCAGTATTTAAGCGAGTGAAGGGTTTAGAGTTTATTCTTCGACCGATAAAGACAGGTTGGAGATATGCCTGCCGACAGTGTTCCGGATGCCATGGTTGCAGATAGGAGGTCATTGATGGAAGAAGTTGAAAATTTGAGGGTTGTAGCAGTCACCGAAGGAATTCATGCTGCATTGCGAAAAGAGTATCGCTTTTTCAATGACAAATTCAAAGAGGGGAAAACCCCACAGATTATCATCCAAGTATTTAACGATGGTATGATTGCCATAGAGGATATCGAACCGGACCATGTATCGGTGATACCGGTTGATATGCTTCAACACATGACAGAGATATTCAAATTCCATTCCAAACCGAGGTTTGAGGTTAAACCTTATAATGTAAGTGTTCCGTGCTAATATAAAAAACAGATAGGGTATCGAGATGACGATGGTGAAGCTGCTTAAAAGGGCTGATCGTATAATATCTGAGCAAGAGCGGGAAAACATGGACTGGTTAAAAATGGTGAGTAGGGCGCATGAACGGGATAGGGTGTTTTATGAAAAGATAGCCCTCAGAGCGATAAACGACCACATAGAGGGGTTGTATCCGGGGTATAAACCGAAAGGGGATCGTCCAATGAGTGAGAAAGATAAGGGTTCTGCTACAGGTAGAGTTCGATACGGACAAAAGGGGCCGTTGCTTGGTGAGGACCAGGTTAAGGTGGAAACATTTGAGAACAAAAGTAATGACTCTGCCCGTCACTTTTTAAGTTCCATGTATCCAAAAGCCAAAGTAGAGGTCGAGTGTTATTTCGGGGAAACCGCAAAGGGTGGGGTTGATATTTCTGTGCTGGACAAGACGGGGGTCAATGACGGGGTAATTTCGCTTGATGGCCGATTTCTCCGCACGGTTGCCAATATCCTGTTAGAGCAGGCCGATCGGTATGAAAATGTAACAACATTCATCTTTACGAGCGACGGAGGATTTCGTGTTCCTAAAAGTGATCCAGCCGAGATGTCTGAAATACCAGACCATAAATTTCCCGGGTTAGCTTCATTTCGAGAACGGGAAGGCCTTGAAACGTTAATCGTTGAGGAAGATCCCGATAGTATCAACGAGGGAGCGGTAAAGTCTAAGTTTAGATTTTACAGATCGCCAGAGGACAAACAAGAAGAAAACTATTTTGCGGAGGTCTTTTTCTGCAAAGACGGTGATGTTATATATCGGGATTGCCAAACTGTCAGCCAATACGAGGTTCTTATCCCGAAACGGTTTGTCGGCCCGTTTATTACTCTTTTACAGCGGAAAACTTATCCAGAAGCATTACCATTCACCGCAACCGCTTTAAATTTACTTCAACAGCCTGAGAATAAAGCCGATTTAGAGGGACAAAAGCTGAAAGCCCTGACGGAGCTGACTAAAAGTTATTTAGCGGGGCTTCGTGATGGTGAAGTGCCGGAAGGTGAATTAATACGAACAATGATAGTCTTTCGGCAACAGGTTGGCTTACCGCTGATCGAACCGGATATAGGACATTTCAAAGCGAGTGCTGAGAAGGATGGTCATACCTAACTTAGAATCCGAACAGTTACATCCTGGCCAGATTATTACGGCGCCGGTGGAACAAGCTATCCGCTGGCGCTTTGTTCCTCTCGAAGATATTACCGCTTATGAGTTTGCAGTCCTTCACCCGTACCTTCACGGACTTGCTCCCATTTTCGATCGTACCTGGATAGATTTAGGATCAGTTACCCGACATCTGGAGAAATTATAATGGGCTATGGTATCGCCTTAAAGGATTTTGGTGGTCTCGCTCCGAGGTATCCTGCGGTAAAGCTACCAGCAAACTTCGCACAAATAGTTCGGAATGTTGATCTTTCTACAGGAACTATCCGGGCTATACGCAGAACGGGTGATTATGTATTCGAACCGGAAAATGCTGACACCGCAAGTATGTATCTCTATAAGGGCGTTTCTCCTGAAGTATGGTTTACCCGTCAAGCCGATACCAATTGGGTTAAGAGCCCGGTAGCTGGAGACGCGTTCGGACGAGTATATTTCACCGAGGATGGAGATCAGCCCCAGGTAACGAGTGCCGTTGATGCTATCGATGGGGGTGCAGTTGAATATCCGAAGAAAAGTTATAATTTAGGTATCCCGGTACCGGCCAATACTCCCACGGTATCGGTTAACCTGGGAAAGCAAAACCAATCCCTTACCGACATTGTTGACGATTCTGCTCCAATCCAGATAACTAAATCCTCCCATGGACTCACTACGGGTCAAAGGGTTTATATCGAGAACATATCTTTAAGAACCCCGTCGCAGATGCCGAGGTCAACACCGGTTACTGCGGTAACTTATGTCGGCCATGGACTTACGAATGACATGGAAGTCACCTTTAGCGGATTTACGGCTGGAACAGACTGGTACACTCCGTTTGAAGGTATTACCTTTACGGTTACCAGAACGAGTGATGATGTTTTCACGATTCCGATTGCTACTGATGGTTATTCTGCCGGTTGGGATGGTAATGGAATTTGGAATAATAAGGATAAAACCAGCTTCCGATCGATATTGAATGGCAAGGTTTTCACAGTCACCTACGTTGATGGCAATAACCTCACTCTCGATGGCACTAACGGCGATGGTAAAACGTGGCTTGCGACTGAGGGCGGTCGATATGATCTTATAGCCTTGACTGAGGATAAAGTCTCAACCTCTTACGTTTATACCTATGTCACAGCCTGGGGAGAAGAAGGACCGCCATCCCTTCCAAGTGATACAATCGATGTATCCTTTGAGGAGGGGGATTCGGTTACCATAACCAATACCTCTACCGGGCCGGGTGCCGGATATTATACTGCCGGTATGGTCAAACGTCTTTATCGAGCATCAAGCTCAGGTGGTTATAATCCCGCATATCTGTTAGTTGAGGATAATATAGCGGTAGCAGCGCAACCCTCATCAGATACCGCTACTGACGACGATTTGAGTTCTCCACTCGCCTCCACCAATTATGATGAACCTCCGTCGGATATGTTCGGATTGGTCGCTATGCCGAATGGCATTGTGGTCGGATTTTCCGGTAATCAGGTCTGTTTCTGCGAACCTTATCTACCTCACGCCTGGCCGACCAGTTACCGGCTATCGCTTGATTTTGATATCGTAGGCGGGGTTGTATTCGGTAATTCGGTTCTGGTGGTGACCGAGGGTAATCCCTATGTCATAACAGGTATAAATTCCGCGCAAATGAGTTCCGTGAAGATGGAATTGAATCAAGCCTGTGTCAGTAAGCGATCTATAGCCGATATCGGTACGGCGGGGATCTACGCCTCTCCAGACGGCTTGGTACTCGTGACAAGTAATTCAGCCGTATTGATAACCGAACCCCTAATTAAACCCTCAGACTGGAAAAAACCCTCAGCCGATGGTGGCTACGAGCCATCAAGTATCGATGGATACTATTATGAGGGCAAATATATGGGATTCTATGGATCCGGCGATTACCAGGCGGGATTCATCTATACTCCCGAAAGCCCGGGTAATAAAGCCAGCTTTGTCTCAATCGACACTTTTGCTCTGGCCGGCTTTAACGATCTCGAGAATGACCAACTCTACCTTCATATCGTCGATAAGATTTATCCCTGGGAAGGCTGTATTGGTTATAGTTATGGATCAACAAGCTATGACGATACAGCTTCTCAATATGAAGTAATTGCCGGATTAGATACCGTCGATATTGTCGAGGGTAGAAAAGCTTATGTCCGGATTACGATTACGACTATGGCCGGTTATTTATGGGTTCAGCAATATACCGATCCTTATTCCGTCACGACAATCCAAACACTGACTGAAACCGGAACTTATTACCTGCCATTTGAAGCTGTAGCCAATTATGAAGGCATCGCGTGTAGTGCTCGGTCTGCCGGAGCGTACGATTTCACTTATGAGGTGTTCTTATGCACGACTGATAACCTTCTTTATGCCTATCGATCTAAGAAATTTCTAAATCCGAGTCCTCTCAATTTGGGAGCGGCTAAGGTTTTGGCTCCTGATGGTCCGACATCATTGAATATGGTTATTAATCCCGATTTTGAGGAGAAATGGCTTTATTGGACTAAAGGTAGTGCCAATTCACTCGATGCCTCAATTAAATATACCGGTAGTCGATCAGCAAAGTTGCTATCTAACGGTTCCGCTAATGTCAGCGGCCCCACGTCGGATGCGATTTATATCCCCGATATAGATTATATTTATCGATTTTCATATTATATCAGAAGCGATCAAACCGTTGGCACCACTTATATCCGAGCCCTCTATTACAGCGATTTATATGGTGAGGATTACATAAGTGACGAGGATTGGCAGGTAGCTGATACATCGGGAGTATTTGTCAGAGGAACGAGAACCATATCATCGTCCGGTGCGACTTTAACCCTGCCGGCAACCTGTCAATCGATAAGAATTATGATGCTGCACTTTAATGGTAGTGGAAATCCAAACATAGCATCGTATCTGGATGGGGTTCAACTTGAAATAATCGCAACTGCGACTACAGAAGCCTCAACTTTTTCCAATCCAGGTGGTCGGCCGTTATACTATCGGCTCTATGCTGATGATGTTTTGAAGCATTTTGAGCAGATAATCAGTGGGGATCCATTTCGTTTGCCGGCGGGATACATGGCTGATGAAATTGAAATTGAGTTTACGGGATATACTGAAATAGTAAATTCGTTTTCGGCTGAAACAATGGTAGATTTGAGGAAAATCTAACATGGTAAAGGTGACCTCTACCGAAGATCTTAAATCTCGTTTTCCGTCCATTCCCACTCCAAGAGGTTTAGATCCCGAAATAACCAAATTCTTAAATGCGGTTAAGGAAAATATTGAGGTTGTTACCGGACAAAGAGGTGACGGTCTCGATCGCGCTCTTACCGCTCGAGAACTCGTTGACAGCAATATCCTCATTCAAATCCCCGGAATAAGACGTTTAGCTCCAAATGCTGATTTAACCAGAGAACTGACTGCTCGTGCAATCGTAAATCTTCCCGATATAGCCGAAGGTGAAGGATTAAAGGCCACCAATACCTATCTCGGATATTATAATGGAACCGACTGGATGGCCTATATCGACAATAAGGGCAATTTTTTCTTCGGTGGCGCGACTGATGATAACTATATCCAATGGGACGGCGCACAGCTTACAATCATTGGAACGATTTATGTCTCCTCGGGAACGATTGGTGGATGGACGATAGCTGAAGAGTCATTGTTCAATCTTGATTCTGGTGATTTGGAGGATCGTGATCGTGGAATTGTAATGGAAATTACGAGTGATGAAGCGAGTGATGGGGATCCGCTAATCGCAGTTTATAATGGTGATTCCATGGTTGCCGGTATTGGTAACTTCGATGATGGTTTATATGGTCTATATGGCATTACCGGACAAATAGGCGGCTTCACTTTAACAAGTGGAACCATTTACGCTACAAATTTCACTTTAAGATCGGGTGCAACACCGGCTATTCTCTTGGGTGCTGCTACTGATTTTTTAACCGGGGTAGGAATTTTTATTGGGAAATATAGCACCTTCTACAATATGCACATGGGCGATCCGGCCAATGAACATATTTATTGGAATCAGGATACAGGCAAATTATATATCAAGGGGGTAATAGAGGCAACGTCCTCAACTATCTCCGGGACAACTACCGACACCTTTACGATCAATACCGATGCAACGGACAGCAATATCGATCTAATCCTTAATCGCACTACCGGGGGAGCGGCTACTTTACGATGGAACGGTACGACCACTTCACTCGATAAACCACTCGCTATCACTGGAGCCTTAACTGCCACGTCCTACGGTGGCATATTTGAAGCCCTCCTCGTTGATAAGAATGCGAGTGAGACGATATTGGGGGTTTGGGATTTCACCAATGCTACGAGGGTGAGTATTGCAAAACTCGCTGTCGGTAGTGCATTCAATCCGACACGTGAAGTACATATAGCAAGTGCTATGCCTGGTTTAAGATTATCTGACACAGATGCAGCAAACGACCAATCTGTAGCAACTATAATAGAATTTTACAGGGGGAATAATACTAACAGAGTTGGATACTTGGCTATGGATAGCTCCTCTAATAATATTTTAGCATTAGCAACAGAGTATGCGGCAGGTGAAATTAGGTTAAGGACAGGTAATGGTGTGGATGCCTTAATTATTGATAGCTCTCAAAACGTAGTCATAGGAACACCAACTCTGACAGCCAGACTACAGATTTATGGCGGTGTATTATCCACAACGGGAAACTATGGTTTGAGTTTTGCCACTGCATTATCAACAGGCAGACTGTTTACAAGTGGAGAGAGTCATATAAGTTCAATCCATACTTATTATGATAATGCCGATGTTGAAATATCAGCAGGTTCCAGTGGAACCTATGTAACTGGAATTACTTTGGGCGCACGTTCAAGTACGACAGCTGAAGGTGAAGGTATTGGTTTATGGACAAGAAGTGTAGAGAGAGTT
>SDBT01016356.1_pt1 | contig 11741 bp, 12 predicted proteins | sample 2277101 | NCBI WGS metagenome assembly SDBT01 (sample SAMN10404973, study PRJNA504765) | marine sediment metagenome | isolation source: marine sediment core GS10_PC15, 103 cmbsf | place: Arctic Ocean: Southern Knipovich Ridge | collected 2010
ACCTTTTGCTCTCAATTCAACATCAGTAGCATTTAAAGATAAAGACTTAACTTCACTAATCCAAGTGCCTGTGGTATTTGTGGTTTTTAAAACACTATCTATAACTTCAGTAGTGGAATGTGTTCCTGTATCTGTATCAAAAGTATCTATCCAAGAATATCTCATTTCATTTGGATTTGGCATTTCAGAAAGTTTTTGTTCTGCACTAATTCTTTCTTTAAGGATATGATAAACAGATTTTGGTTCTTTTTCTATTGTAAGAATTGTTTTCATAAATCCTTTGAATTCATGTCTATATTTAAGTATCTTATAATAAGCTGGAGATAAATTTGAATAAGGAGCAGAAATTTGAATATTTTCTCCAGGTTGTATTGTTGCTAAACCAATACTTGTAACATCGCCAACAAGTGGTGGGTCTTTAGCCAAACTTAATTCATAATCTGCTCTTTCTTGAGCTTGAATTTCAGTTTTAATATTTCTATCATTTATAATCAATTCTTTAATTTCATATTCAGTTTGAGAAGTTGCATCTTCTGCTGTAGCAATAATATCCATATCTTCTATTTTATCTCCATAAACAATTATTCTATTTTTAATCAATGATTGGTCATAAGCAAAATCTCCAACACTAAATAAATTAGATGTGTGAATTACTGCTTCATTTGTATTATTTACAGTTCCACTTTCATAATAATGGGCATCAAGATTAGAATCAACATAAAAATCATATCCTGTTGCATTACAAAGTTCTCGAATACATTCAAACATAGGCTTTTGATACCATGTAGAAGTCACACTCGTTGTTTCAGAAGACACATTAGTATAAGTAAAATCCACATATTTATCAAAAAGGTCTGTAATTATTGAACTTGTTCCAGTGGAAGTATATTCTTGAGTAACTGTTATATCAAGAAGTTTTTTAGATTCAGAACGACCATTTATTCTAATTTTATTATCTTGATAAGAAACTTTTTCAATCCTTCCTCTAAATCTAAGTGTAGTTGCAGTTGTTGCATAATCTATGTATATTTTAATAACCTCATTTCCAGTCCAAACACCAGTATAAGTTTCAGCAGAATTATCTATTAGAAAATAAAAATTTCCAATAGTATCAGTCACCCCATCAACAACTTCCCCTTCATAAATAATATTAGTTATATCATCTGTACTATCATCAGAACGAGTTATTTCAATCTTATAAAGTGCTCCATATGTTGGAGGTATCCAAACTTTTACAGGAATTTTTTTCATACTTCTAACTGCCATTTAAAACCTCCGAACACACATCTACATCTTCTGCACAAGTCTTGAAATAAAATTCTGGGGAATACCAACTCCAACTTGTATAGTTACAAGAATAATCTGCCCACATCCAAAGTTGGGTATTATTTTTATAAGGCATATTTGTAGCCAAATCTAACCAAGAACTATTTAAGATAGTTCCATCAGAAATAACATTTGTAACACTCATTGTAAGATTAACGCAAGAATGAGTTTCATTTGAATAAACTGAAAAGTTCATATTTTTTCCACCATAATTGTAAGTAGTTATATTTAAGATTGGTCTTGTTGATGTCTGTCCATAAGGAGTAACATTTTTACTTGTTGCAGTTGATGGAATAAATTCAAGATAATTTATATTGTTTGGAAAATTATAATCCCAATCAGAATAAAAGTGTAGTAATTCAATATTGACATTGTTTGAAACATTCACATCTTCATAGGCTACAAGAGTTATAGTACTATTCCCTCCAGCATAATCATATCTTATATCATCTATAGTAAGCGTTCCATTTAAAGATGATTCAAATTTAATTGGAATATCTGTCTCATCTGTTGAATTTCCCAAGAACGCAATAATTAAATTATTATTAAGGTCTATTGGGTTTGGATTATAAGAATAAATAACATTAATATTAGAAACTTCAATTGTACCTTTTCCATCTGAAGTAAGATAAAAAGGCACATCACAATATCCATCTGAATCAGCAGTACATCCTATAAGATAAGTATTTATCGAGGTATTAAAGTTTCCTGAAGAGTTTGTATGTTCAAAAATTCCTGTAAGATTCCATTCATAAGTTCCATCAATACTCCCAACTTCTAAATAAGGGTTATTAATAAAATCATCTGCATTATAATAAACATGACCAAAACTTCCAGCGGCAGCACCACCAGAACAACTCCCAGTATTAACAGTTACATGAATTTTTATTATATTATTAAGAGCAGATATTTGACTATCAAATACCCCGTCATTAAATACATCAAATTTATTTATTCCATTAGTTTCATTTTTAACAATATCCCACAAATCAAAACTTTCACCAGTAGTTGTATCAACTATTTCTTTTACTTTTCTTCCAAAAACCCAAAATTGAGAATAATGAACACATCCTGTTCCAAGAACTTGACTTAATGAAACATTTAAAGTTAAATTATTTATTTCAGAAAGTGCTGGGAGGTCTTTTGATTCAATAGTTGCAAAAGCCCCTGATGGAGCATGGGCTTCTAATTTATGTGTTTCAATTACTGTTCCTGTTCCAGTAGTTGTAGTTTTCCAAAGAGTTGTATTAATATAACTATCATCTATTTCATCATAAACTCCTGCAGGATATAATCTTGTAAAATTAGTTCCTTTTAAACTCATATTAGCAAAACTAATTGAAGCAGATTTAGGAATTTTAAAATAACTTCCATTTGTTTGAAATACATCACTATAAGAAAAATTCAATCCAGTGTTTGAATCATTAAGAGTATTTAATTCTTCATCTCCACTAAATATCAAACCCAAATCATTACTAAGAGAATCATTTATATAAATCTTAACTGAAGTTGGATTTGTCCCATTAGAAACAACCCCAGTAACATTTAAAGTTAAATTAATTATTTCATCATATTGATGGGAAGCAAGATAAAAAGTAAAGTTTCCACCATCTATCCAACTCATATCTTGTGAAGTAGAAGAATCATTTAATTCTACTTTTCTAAAGTAAGAAATGTTAAAAGTAAAATTAGTCCCAAGAGTACCACAACTATAATTTATTCCATAACTTGGATGGTCTACATCAACACAAACAGTCTTATAAGTTGTATTTGCAATAATATCTAAACTAGAACCAAGTTCTAAAGATTGGTTATTTTGATTAAAAGTAATATTAACAGCAAAATATGAAGTAAAACTAACACTATCTTGATAAATAATTCCATTGGTGTCGTTAACATAAACACTCCAATTATTACTTCCTAAATCAGAAGCTAATCCTGTCCAATTTAATCCACAAGTTTGTGTTGAAGAATTCGTAGTTCCACCATCTGTACTATACCAACAAGCACTAGCAATACCAATAACAGTATAATTAAGTGTTGTAACTTGGTCTGTATAAGTATCATTTAAAGGAAAAGTAACATTAATAGTTATCCCAAAAGCATCTGTATAAGTTATTGCAGCACCACCATTATATAATTGCGTAATTTCGGTCTGGCCTAAACTTCTATTATAAACTGCAATTTCATCTGTCATTCCAACAAGTCCTTGAGTTAAATCCTGTGAATTTCCAAAAGAAAGATTAACAGCATTATCAAAGGGAGTAGCCTTTGTAAATGGGTCGCTGTCTGCTTGTTCAACCCCATCAACAAACATATTCATACTTGTTGTATTCCACCTCATTATTACATGAATCCATGCTGTTCCATCATTTGTAACTGCACTATCAGACCAAGTATTCGTATTCCCAGAAGTATTTGTTGCATAAATTTCAAGTAAATTACTAATATCTGGTCTATAATTAAGGACATATCTATCTGTTCCTGCACCAGAATCTTTATTAAGAATGGGCATGGCACCAGAACCCCCAGTAATATTAACCCATAAACTTATTGTAAATTCAGTAAAAGTGAAATCATCATCATCAGCAATAGTAAAATAATCTTGTGGAACATATCTTAAACCATTTCCTAAAATTCCAGGGTCCCAAAAAGGTTCATCTACTGTTGAACCATTATGCTTTCCTCTTACATTATCCTCTGCATTAGTTCCTGATATTTCATCAAGATTATAATATGTAACTAAACCAACGCTTAGTGATTCTGTCCAAAAACTAAATTCAAAAATTTCAATTCCCAAAACTGTTGGAACCCATTCAACTTTTTCATCAGGATAAATATCTGTTATTATTGCAAGAGTAGTATTTCCAATAGGTAATTTATCAAAATCAATTAGCCTTGTTCTTTCAATTTTAATCTCTTCCTTAATATCATAACAATCATATTTTTCTAAATAAGTATTTGTTCCAGATTCATTCGTTATAGTAGTGTTTCTTTCCTTACAAGATTGAACCTTTTTAGGAACGATTACTTGATAAGTTTCTTCTATTTTAAAAGAAAAATCCCTATCTATTAGATTCATTCCATCTAAAATATTATAAGTATCTATCTTATCTACAAAGTTTTCAATAGAATATTCTCCAACATAATTTTCAATAAACAATTTTGCAATAGTTCTATTAGCACCTCTAATTACTAAGTTATTTTGTTCAGTAATTAACCTCATCTTTAACTGGTCTTCACCAGATAATTTATCGCTTATAGTAACTTCATTTATTTTAGAATCATAAGTTTTTTCAAGATTGTCTGAATTATATCCTAAAAAGACAGGGTCTACTGGACCGAATCCCCACTTAATATCATCTCCAAAATTCTCTTTTAATATTTCATATTTAAGCTGATAATCAGAATTATTTCTAAATACATAACTGAATTTTGCTGTGTTAGATTTACTACACCAATAGCATCCACACCAAGCACCATTACAAGGTTTGCTTAAATTAATCTCTCTCCAATACTTTCCCCAAGAACGATACATCCTTACAGATTTAGGTTGTACATCTGTATAGAAAGGCGTAGAACTCCAATCCTCACTGGGATAGATAAATATGTCTTCTTTTACTGAAATATTAATATAAGCAACGCAAGGGTCAAATTCAGTACCTGCACAGAGGACATCACCTGAATATCCAGTTACTTCAATAGAACCCATAGAAACAAGAAACCAAATAAGTAAAACTGCTAAAGGAACACCCACAAGTCCAGCACCTATTGCCCATTTCTTAGTTCTTTCTGATGTTATTCTTTTTGCCATTAGATTTTTTCCCCTTCCATTAAAGTTAAACTTACATCAAATTTGGAAATATTTGTATCTGAACTCCCAGGGTCAAAATCTCTTGAATTTTCTGTAACAATACAAGATTCACAATATACTTTTGCTTCTGTTGTGCTTGAAGTATATGTTGCTTCACCAATTGCTTCATAAGTCATAGTTATCGGACCTCCAGAAGTATTTGCTCCCTTACAGATTTGAATCAAATATTTTTTTACTTCATCTGCTGTTCTTGCAGAACCAATTGTCTGAGGAACTATATATCCTTTAATTGTGAATGTCCTAGTAATGACTAACATATCGATAAGTTTTGCTTGGGTTGGACCATTTGGTTGGTTTTGATTTGGGGTTGGTGGTTGTATCATTGCCATAAATTTATTTTTAAACCCATCTACTACTTGGTCTGCATAAATTGTAACAGTAATTCCTCCTTTTGAAAGTGTTATTTCAGTTGTCAAAATCTCACCTCCATTTTCATTTGTTTATATATTCCGATAGGCATTTTAAATTGCTATAGCTCTTTTTACTTCCTCTACTAATTTAATATCATGTTCTCTAAACATAGATTCTAATGCATCTCTATCTGCTACTTCTATATTATAAACAACATTTAAACTTATATTTCTTTCGGAACCTACCTGATTTATAGGAATAACTCTTTCTCCCCCATGAACTATTGCTGGAACAGGAGCCCCAATTGGTCCAGGAACTACCCCTCCTTGTTGGAAATATTTAGGGGCCACAATTTTTCCAAGAATGTCGGCTATTCCACCCATTTTTCCAATCCCTCCTGTAAGTCCTCTTATTATATATCTTGTTTCATATTCTTTTGGAACAGTTTCCCAAGCTTTTCCTATTTCTTCTACCTCTTTTTTCCATTCCTCATGTACAACCTTTGCAAAATCATAAGTCCTTTCTAAAACTTTTCTTTGTTCTTCTAATGCTTCAATTTGTCTTGCTGCATCTTCTTTTACAACAAGCCCCCCAAATTCTATTTGTTTTTGCAATTTTGTTATTTCTTCAGTTATTTTCCTTATACTTTCTATTGGCATCATAGGCATTATATCTTCTTCTTCTAAACTTAATTCTTCCGCAGCTATACGAAATGCTCTTCCAAAATCTGCAAATCCTTTAACTTTTGTTATATCAAATTCTCTTAAAGTAAATCCAGCCATCATAGCTTCTTTTACAATTGAAGATATAGCATTTCCAACTTTATACATTATTTTTATTACTCTTATCAAAAGTTCTTCATCCCCAAATAATATTAATGCGGCACCAATACCAATTCCAATTTTTCCAAGCTTTCCAAATTTACCAGTAATCATATATCTTGATAATCCTGCTGCAACCAAAAGTTCTCCCATAGCTTTAATTTGATTATCTTTTGCATCTTTAATTCCTTGATAAATTAACCAAAGTGCTGCTCCACCCGCAGCAAATCTTGCTAACTTTGTCATTTTTCCCATAACACTCGCATATCCTGCTTGAGAGAAAACTGTTCTAAATTTTCCCTTATGTTTATCCCATGCAGTTCCTATAGAAATTACTCCTAATGCAGTTTGTCCAAGAATAAAAAGACCTCCACCAAGAACTGCTCCAAGAATTAAAAACCAACCAAGTGCTTTTTGTATAGCTTCAGGTAAATTATAAAATCCTGCTGCTAAATTAATTATATTATCTAAAAAAGGAGTAAGAGCAGTAAGCACCATATATTTTAGACCCTCTGTTAATAAATTATTTACTCCAAGCATATCAAGAGTGCCTTTAACATATTGCCCAAACATACGATTAATAGCCATACCAAAGAACATAACACCTAACCACTCCATTTGAAATCTTTGAGTTGATGCTCTTCCAGCATTCATTTTAGAAGTTAAATTCTTTACACTTCTTCCTGCATGGTCTGTTATTTCTCCAAGCTTTCCAAAAATCATTCCCTGACTTGACATAATTTGATTTACCCTACTTGTATTAACACCTAATTTATCAGACCATGTTGCATAAAATCTTTGTTTTCTAGCAAGAACATCTAAAGCTTGTTGTTGTTTCATAGCACCAGAAACAACTTTTCTTGTAACATCTCCAAATTGACCTCCTTGTTTTCTAAGGCCAACAGTCATTGCATCAACTTTTTGTTGATTTTTTATAACATAATCTACAAGAATTTGAATTTTTTGAGTAACATCTGCCATTATTTTTTACCTTTTCGGGAAGTTTGCTTATTTAAATAAGCAAGATAATTCAGAACTTCGTTTAAAGCTGGTATAGAAAGATTCATAAGTTGTTCATAACCTCCCACTTTTTCCATTACAGCACAAAGAGAATAAACTGTGTCTTGCTCACTTTGGTCCTGTTTGAGCAATCTTTGCTTTAATAACATCAAGTCTTGCATCCTTAAAACCATTCAGCTTATTAATTTCATCCATTATTTTGCCAAAAGAATCCACAGTTAAATTATCAATTTCTTCATCTGTTGCATCTGGAATAGATAATTTAAACATTTCTCTTCCAATTTCTTTTGTTTCTTCATCTGTTGGTTTTTCTTTAGAAAACTTTTCCATGTCTTTTACTTTAAGTGGATGTATTGTTATTTTTTCACCATTTATCACTATCTCTTTTGGTGCTCCCAAAAATTTACTTAGACTTCCCATCTGAATTTTTTTCCCCCTTTTTGATTTTTCTCCCAGAAAGAAGAGTTATACTCTCCTTTGATTCTGGTTCCTTTTCGTGAGAAATAATCTCAAGAATATTATCTAACTTATAATTCATATTTTCAAAGAACATTTTCCACATTTTAAAATTATCCCATACATATTTAAGACACATCCCATAATCTTCTTCAAATTCTTCATTAGCAAATTCTATAAATTCTTCTTTAGTTTTTTTAGGCACACGACTAATTGAAAGCCTTCTTTCTTTCTCTCTTAAAACTATATCATTAAATGTCATTTTTTCTTTGTACAAATTCAAGCTTTTCAGCATCTGTTGGTCCGAATGCTAATGTAAATCCCCCTTCTCTTTTTTGTGGACCTTTTTTAACAAGACTATCCCATTCAGTATTTTTATGAACACACTGATAATTACTATCACACCAAAATTCAAATCCCTTTTCATTTGCTTCTGCAAAGTACCATAAATCTTCTCCATAAACAAAAGTTTTATGAGTTCTAAATTGAATTTTTTCTACTACTTCTCTTTTAACCATAAGACAACCAAGATTAACAGCATAAGGTCTAAAAAGCTGTGGGTGATGTGGTTCTTTAATAATAAAAGGTATTAAATTTTTTTCAAATTCAGTTAATTTATTTTCTTTTAATCTTTTTACATAATCTTTGTAAGAATCTATTTCATCCCAATTAAAATAGTTAAGTCCCTTTCCCATAATAATTTCTCCAGATTTTAAAATACAAGGAAGTGTTTTTGGTTCAAAATAAACATGAACATAAAATCCTACATGGTCTTTATTATAAGAAAGTAATCTTTGAATGCCCCATTTGGGAAGAAAAACATCATCATCTAACCACATAAGATAATCATAATTTCCTTTTAAAAAGTATTCTCTTATTTTTTCTCTGGCAAAAGCCATCCATTGAACTGCTAACCATTCTTTATAATCCCATTTATGCCTAAGAACAATAATTTCTTTTCCTTTAACTTTTTTAGTTTTAAGCAAATTATAATAATCTTCATTATCCGGAGAAGTATCAACTAAACAAATTTCTATATTTTCATAGTCCAAACTATCTAAACTTTCTAACCATTCATCTAAAAGATGTTTGTGTCTTTCGGATGTTGGTGTTGCTATTAGTACTTTAGGTATTAAATTTTTCAATTTTGCTCCCTACCATTTAGTTGAACTGGTATATGAAGCCAAAGCAGTTAATGTTGCTGTTGCTGCGCCTGAAACAGATTCTATTTTTACATTTGCACTTCCACTTGAATCGAATGGTGGAACTTTATAAACTACAGTAAACTTCAACTGACCGTCGGTATAACTTGGTTTTACACTTGTAAAATAACCATCTGCTGCAACAACTCTTAAACAACTATTTGTTGGTGAAACTACTTGTACTGTTGCATCTGTTTCTGAAGCACTATCTATCCACATAATTGCAATCCTATGTTTATTTCTATTTCTATCTACTGCTATTACTAAAGGTTGTGATTCATCATAAGTATTCATTAAGTCAAAGAAACCTGCTCCTGTTGTTGCAGTTGTGAATCCTTCTGTTGCTGCTCTAATTGGATATGCTTCAAGTGTAATTGTTGTAGGTTCTTGAGGTGTGAATTTTACAAGTCTTCCACCAGATAATGTAGCCATTACATCAAAATCTTTATCTCCAATATCAATGTCTATAGTTTCAGTAATACTTGCAAACTTAACATCTGTACCACTAGGTGCTGAAATTCCTATTAATGCTGTTTCACTCCATGCGCCATCTAATTGTGCCATCTTATTTTTTCCTCCTTATATTTGTATACTTTTCTACTTTTCTGCTTTTCTTCTATTCTACCATTTAGTTGTACTGGTATAACTTGACAAAGCATCTAAAACTGCTGTTATGTCTGTTGATTCTATTTTGAAATTTGGATTACCAGAATCATCAAAAGGTTGAACTTTATAAGTTATAGTAAATTTTACAACTCCATCTGTAAAGCTTTCTTTAACACTTGTAAATTTTCCATCTGCTGCTATTATTCTCATAGCATTCTTTTCACCCAATATTGAATTACTTGGTCCATCATTATTTGGGTCATCTGTCCATAAAATTACTAATCTATATGGATTTCGTATTCTATCTGCTGAAACTTGAACTCCTTGTGAAGTATCTACTGTATTCATTAAATCAAAAAATCCTTTTCCAGTTGTTCCTGTATCTGTGCCTGCACCAATTCCATAAGCTTCTAAAGTAATTGTGATTGGTTCTTGTGGTGAAAATTTAACTACTCTTGCTCCACTTAAAGTAGCTATTACATCAAAATCTTTATCTCCAATATCAATGTCTACTGTTTCTGTAATTGACTGATATTCTATTTCTGTTCCACTTTGTGCACAAATACCAATCTTACAAAATTCACTCCAAGTTCCATCAATTGTGCTAGCTGTATTAGTAACTCTTATACCTTGTACATTTAATGTTTCCGTTAGTTCTTTTGGATATGCTACCATTATTTTTTACCTCCCTTCTTCTTTTTAGGTTTCTTTTCAATCTTTTCAATTTTCTTCACTACTTTTTCTATCTCAAAATCCCTATGTTCATATATTTTACTTGCTTCTATTTCTTTTGTTTCTTTGGGGGCAAATAAAATATTTGCATATTTTACATAACTTTCTGTTTTATTTGTTACTTTCATTTTACCTCCTTGCATTATTTACAGCTTGTTTAGTTCCTTGTTCGAACATCATAGGTAATTTAGCAAGATTAATTTCTAAAGCAGGTATAAGAAAAGGCTTGTGTTTTGAAACAAAAATACTTCCCTTCCAATCTCCAACTCCTTTTGAAGCTGCCCAATCTGCTACAACCCCCCCTACTCTTGTAGGTCTCCATAATTGAACATAATGTGGTCTAAACCCAAATTCCTGAAAATAACCATAAGGAGAATCAACAATTATTCTCCATTGATTTTTTCCCTTAGTGTAATGAATGCTTTGTGCTAATGCTCCAGTCCATCTTGGAGCCCTTAATTTAGCAGATTTTTGAGTATTTCTCACAAAAGTTTCTGTTTGTTTTCTCATTTGAACATCTATTTCTTTTGGCAATTCAGTCATTAATTTATGAACTTGATTTATTCCTTTAACTTGAATTTGTATCATTTTAAGTTTTAGTGAATTTATATTTAAATCCAAAAGTGCAACTTCGCATATGTATTTTTATTCCTTCACGCATAACCATATCATAATCAGTAGATTCTAAATTTACCCATACAATCTTATAAGTATTGCCTAAAGTGTGTCTATATGTCTCTATTGACTCAATAATAGCATCCATGAAAAGGTCTGCACTCTCAGATTTTTTTGTATAAATATCAATAGTAAGGGTTCCATTTACTTGTTTTTTAGTCAAAGTAAATTCTTCCCAAGAAAGGTTTGGAGAATTAACAACAAGAATTGGATATTTGGAAGAATCATCTATATCTTTATCTGGGAATGCTCCAGTATAAGTTTGAATCGTGGGTGTAGAACTATCCGTAAGAGTGATAGTCGTTACGTCAGCAACCATTCTATCATAAATAAGTTCCCATACCCCCGCTATAACTGTAGATTTACTAAGTGCCATTTTTACCACAGGTAAATTTTTAATTGTCCACAGGACAATTAACAATATAAGAAATATAAAATATATAAACTTATCGGTTATTTATATTTTTTCTACTCTTACATCTTTAGCAAGCGTTACACCACCAATAATTAATGGAAGAATGTTTGTTACTTGATACCATTTAGAATCATATTGAACTCTATCTCCACGATTAATTGTTTGGTCGCCTTTAAACCAGAATCTTATATCTCCCACTTTGAAAACTCCTTCTTTTACTTCATCATCATCTTGGGACATGAAATTGATGAAACATTTAACAC
>SDBT01016357.1_pt1 | contig 11741 bp, 9 predicted proteins | sample 2277101 | NCBI WGS metagenome assembly SDBT01 (sample SAMN10404973, study PRJNA504765) | marine sediment metagenome | isolation source: marine sediment core GS10_PC15, 103 cmbsf | place: Arctic Ocean: Southern Knipovich Ridge | collected 2010
TCAATGCTTATTATCATGTGTATAGTCTATATTGCTTTCCTGGTTTATGCAATTCTATAGTGTTTGTTCTTTTTATCCAATTTCTCTATTCTAATTATTCATTTTTCTTATAGTGTCTAACGCCCGCATAACCTGTTTGGCTCGAATTTGTTAGTCTTATAATGATAGCGTTTTGAGACATTCTTTTAAAAACCAATACAGCCAAATCTGGTTCATGCGATTGTTAAATGCTATTTCCCCTTAATTATTTCTAGAAAATATTTATATACCGTAACCAAAACTGATAATAATTATCAACTTTCATATAGTCTAAACCTTTCATCAATTGGTAAGCTATTTAAAGATTGTGAGAAAAACTTCCGAATAATGAATGAATCAGATTCAAATGCGAATATGAAGTCATTTGATAATGCGGAAATCCATTTGAGTTCGACAAAATCATCTGATGGTTTTTCACATCCAGATACGACGCTTGCAGTTAAAACAACAACTAATGTTTGTAAATTGCTTGAAATAACATTTGAGACAATATTACATATTGAATTTATTTGTATTTTTAATCCGGTTTCTTCTAATACTTCTCTATGTGCAGCATTCAAATAATTCTCATTATACTCAATAAATCCACAAGGTAGAGACCATTTGTCTTTTCCATTTTTCCTTTTACCAGTTAGGACTGAATCATTCTTAATAATTAATACTGAAACTCCAGGGCTTGGGTTTAGATATTGATGATATTTACATGATATACAATTCATGTCTTTCATTATATTACCACAGTAAGGGCAATAAGAAAAACATTGAGAATTCAATTCAACTTTTGTTTGATTAAAATATTGTTTCATTTTATTTTCCGATACAACACTATAATTTTGCCTGATAATTATCCTTTACACAGCAATATGAATTTTTGTCTTATCATTAAAATTCATTATAATACAAACTGTTTAGTTCATCTACCTCCTGAAATTCACTGAAAATTCCTTAACCCACAAAATATGTTCCTTCATATTTTCATTGCGAAAAGACAATAAGATATTCTTACCCCATATCTTTGCTTCCATTGGGATTTCTTCCTCTGAGAATTGTTACTATTACCACCAGAAGTTCTAAAACATTTGCAAGATTTATATTATTCATAATTTCAAAGCCCTCAACCGAACACTACTTCCAGAGTCAAATTCCACCCTTGAAAGTTCTTTCCTAATAAATATACTTTACCTCCTTATTTGCCTGTAGCTGTTGGCAATGTCCATTTTTCGTACCTTTTGCCATTTAACGCTAAGCTCACGAGCGCCCTCGCAGCGACCGAAGGGAGCGAGAAGGCGTCTCCGTGCAGCGCCATGTTAGACCCACTTTCATATTCTTTAGCCTTTTATTACGTTAATTTTATTACTTTTGATTTCTAAAAAAAGACCTTGCAAATCAAATGATCTTTCCGACAATGCTTCTACTAATAAGTGATCCGGAAGGCATTTCGCAAATTTAGAAAAATATACTATCTTCATATTGCTTTCAATTTTTTTCATAAGATTACTCGTTTTATCGAATTCAATATTTTGTATATTTGAAATGAATTTTATAATAGCTTCCCAATTTAATTTTTCTGTATTTCTAACCGATTTAATAGTTATAAATTTATAATTGGATGAACTTTGGCCTAACCCAAATAAATCTAATAATATTGCTAATGTTCGATTTATTTTATCACCAGCAAACGTCCAAATCTCGATTTCTAAATTATCAACAAGTACAACCCAAGTGCATTTGTTCCAGTTTATATTTTTGATTTTATATTGAGCAGATTCAAAACAATTTTTTGCATTATGATCTAAAAAAGAAGATATCTTAGCGGAGAAGAGATTTTCACCTGCTTCTTTTGCGACTTCATATGGTACATCAAAGCTGTGAAAGGTTACCCATCTTGGCGCACTCCCTGCCTTGGTTTTTCTAGCAAAAACCTGATGTGTATCTATTTTAACCTTGTATGCTTCCCATTCAAGGCCCCCAAGTACAAATAGAAAGGGAATGTTTAATGATTCTACAAAAGCAGAATCTAAATTGCCAACATGTTTTTTCTCATTATAAACTTCGTACATAGGACCACTGTCAAAAACCGCAAATAGCTTTTGCCAGTTCGCACCTAAAAAATATTTTTCCGTTTGTTCACCTACGACTAATTCGCCATCAACTTCCCTAAAATAATCCATGGAAAGCATATAGGAAATCAACTGCTGTAATTGAGTAACATTTATTGAGGAGAAACAATAAGCACCTGATAAAGTTTCCCATGCTTGACCTTGAGAAATACCATTGTTTTGCAAACTTAAACAAATTAACTGATGAGCTAATATGTGGAATGCCTTTTTTGGAAACATCAAATTTTCGGAGATGCCTTGCAATCCCAGATTAACCACAGCATTTAAAAGAATAAGATCTTCTTCTTTTAAGAGCATTCCTCGAAAATACTGAGGCTTTTCAGGTCTTCGACCTGTTCTTCCAACTCTTTGAAGAAATGAACTTGAACTCGAAAGTGAATCTAATTGGATAATCTGATCCAATTCGCCAATGTCAATTCCTAATTCCAAAGTTGAAGTACTAATAATTCCATCAATGCCGCTTTCAAAGTCGTGCTTTATTTTAATTCGGTTCTCTGCTTCTTCCCTATAGTGTTTACTTACTGATGAATGATGAGTACGGACCTTAACCGGGATACTCCGTTTTTGCATTGTATTATATTGGATTATTGCAGATGCCACAGACTCGCAATTTGTTCTTGATCCACCGAATATGATAGATTTCTTCTTAGGAATAGAATCATACAGAGCAGTTAATCTTGTATATGAAGACGGTATTTCTTGGCCATTCGTAGATTTTCCATCATTAAAAAATTGTATTTTAAAATCTTTTTTTTTATTGGTAGTTGGATTAACAAAAATATGTTTACCCTTTTTTCTCCGAGTACCTGCTAACCAATGTAACATTTCCTGAGGATTACCAATTGTGGCGGTAACTGCGATCCTTTGAGGTTTGATAATTATTTTAGATTCAACACGTTCAAGGAGAGAAACTAAATGACTTCCCCGATCAACACAAGAAAAATTATGAGCTTCATCAATGATAATCGCTTGCAGGTCCGAGAAAAAGAGCTGCCATCCAGCCTTGCGAAGTAAAATTGCTTCGAGTGATTCTGGGGTTGTTAATAAAACCTGAGTAGGATTTTGAAAAGTATTAATCTTTGCCTTTTGACTGACGTCGCCATGCCACTTGAAACTGTGCAGACCGCAGACTTCAGAATACTCTTTCGCTCTATTCTGAATGTCATTTAACAAAGCACGCAAAGGAGCTAAATACAAAATCTGAACAAAATTTACTTTCTTTTGAGCCGCCATAGTTAGAGTTGGGAATAGAACTGCCTCCGTTTTACCGCCTGCTGTTGGTGCTTCAATGATACAATCTTCACCACTTAGAATTACTGGAATTGCTTCGAGTTGGATTTCGGTTAAACCTGTTTTCCAACCTTTATCTTGAATTAATTTCTGAAGACCGGGATGAATTAAATTAACGATATCAGATTGATTCAATTCAATTCCTATCCCTGACTAAGAATATCTGTAATTTGTGTGATCGTTTCTTTCTCAGAGGAATCAATATGAATAAGTTCTTCGTGAGAGATATTCGGATTTTCTTCACACAAATCTAAAATATGTATGAACTCTCTGATGATTGGCCGTGGCTTCCTGTTTACAGAGCCTTCCCCAAAGGCTGTCCAATCTTGTACAAGTTTTTGAAGTGCACTATCCGGAAATCTCCTTTTAGCGTCCCAGTTATATGCGATACCATGGATGTCTCTCACTCTGCCAATAACTGCAAGTAATTTTGATTGGTCAAAGCCCTGAAGTAAAATAACCGGTTGTCGAACACTCATTAAGCCTTCAGGACCATTTGGAATTGATATACGATCCGCAAGGGCTTCATAGCTTTTAAGACCTGCCCGGTCATCTTCAAAAAACGTATCGGTCCCAGTAAAAATTAATAGACAACCTGGAAAACCATTTTTACCAGACTCATCAATTAAGAGACGTAAAATTTCAAGTGCTTGGTCCCGTTGTCGGGCATGGGGGAACTTCCGAATAAGTTCAAGTTCATCCACTAAAAGAACAAGCCCATGATAACGTGACCCTTTGACTACTTCGATTAAGGCACGAATCCTCGGGAAAACTTCATTAGCTTCAAGATATCCTCTCACACCAATCTCATTCAACATTCTTCCGGACATCGATCGGCTTCCACTTAACCATGCGATAGCAGTAGAGGCAAGAATCGGATTATTTGTACTTTTAGCTCTATAAAATGCTCTAAGTGCCGGAGCAAATTCTGTATCAAGATCAGATAAATATGCCAGTTCGGATTCGACTCTCTTTTCAACGATTTTTGACAATTTTCTCCGTGAATCAAGATCGAAAGATGTTAAGCCTTCGATCTGTGCGGTTTTCCGATGAATCGTGAGAAGCCAGGACTCTAAAATATCAGTTAGAGCACAAGAATCTGTTTTCTCAGGAATTCTTAATCCATTTATTAAACCATTATAAAAAATAGGTAAATCCGACAATGGTTGATCCGGTCCAATATTTACCGTGGAGACAACAAAGTCTTCTTTCAAAGCGTGCTCACGTAGCCATGAGCTCAAAAATGTTTTTCCCGCCCCGTATGGACCTCGAATAAACTTGAAAGGTGATTTATTGCTTTTAGCTTGAATCAAAAGATCTTTTAAATGAGTTCTTGCTTTGTTTTGGCCGATGATGATCAAATCAATATTTTTTTCTGGAACAACGCCCTGTCTTAAAGCATCGATTACATCACGGGCGGCGTGTTTTTCAAGTAATTGTATATTTTCTGATTTTTCACCAATCCATTCATAAATATTTATACTTCTAACACTTCTAACTCTAAGTGGATTAATATTTTGGTTTCGCAATTTACAAACAATCTCAGCCATATGGGCTTTAGTCAAAAACCATCCCAATCCATGAGTACGACTGGCTCTTTCAATATCATATTCAGTTAAAGATTTTGTTTCTTTTATCAGAGCTAAAATGATTTGCTCATCCACTTCTAAATTAGGATAATCCAATTTTATAGCTTGAAACCCTTTTGGAGGTGTTGCTTCCTTTCTATCAATTATCTCAGCAACATCTGGAGCTGTTTCTTCGATTTCGATTCCTTTTGCATCAGCATGAGATTCCTGATCTTTAATCACTGCTTTCCTTGTTGATTCGCTATACCTAATGATTGAACCATCGATGAGCCTGTCGATCAATTCACTCTTAACTCCGGATACTTGGATCCCTAATTTCCTACACAGTGCTGATAAATTACTCTTCCTTAAACGATTAATAATAGAAATATCAGACCAAGTGCTTTCGAGTAAACGTTTTATTTTTTCCTCCTTAGCGCCACTTGTTTTAAGAAAACTTTGAGATAACACATCATACAATTGATCATTAGTAAAGTTTAGTAAAAGGTTTGTGAAAACATCGTCGGAAAGTTCTCTTTTTTCACGTTCTGAAGGCAGGGGAGAAATTTCTTCTTCAAGAATATCTTTTTGTAAGTCGTGACCTTGATTAAAAAAATCTATGATATTGGATATGACCTCAGATTTTCTACCTGAGACTTGTATTCCATTATTTCTGCAGAATTCTCTTAACTCTTCAATCTGGAAAAAGTCCAAAAATTCAGTTGGTGGAATTAAAGCGTTAACAATTCTATCAATACGTTCATCTTTTGTACCACTTAATTGAAGACTAGTACTATTTAAAACCATATGTAATTGTTCGTTTTTGACCAAATTAAGTAAACGCGTATAAGGTTCCCTTTCTAAACTAATGCCCCATGAACGCCTAATCTGCAAGGCAACTTCATCTGCAATCACATAGTTATTTTCATAAGTTAGAACCAGCCCAGTCAGTAAAAGATGATTTCGAGCGGATACGTATGCACTCTGATTATCCCACAGCTGTCGAACATCTGGATGGTGCTCTAGTAATAAATGCTCTCTCGTCCATATTCCTAATTCATTTCTCAAAGCTTCCAATAATTGTGCTTCACTCCGGTCAATCTCATTATCACTTTCCCAAGCATTTTTCAGAACATTGATATACAATTTATAGTTCTTCTCAGCAGATAATCCTTTCCCCGATTGGGCTCTTTTGGTCATTTCTTTCGTAGTTGATAGTACTCTCTCCTGGAAACTCTCTACTGGTTGCAGGTGGTTTTGGGCTTCGAGTAATAGTTTGATAAATGCATAAGTCGGAGGACGCGAAGGAGCCAGCACAGTCGCAACGTAAGACAAAGAACTCAATGCTGCTTGGATTTCTTGTAATATTACACTTCTTGGTAATCTTAAATTTGCTGACTCGTCCACTTTGTCAGCAGCTAATTGATCTATTGCTGGATCAGAATATTGTTCTAGAATTTTGATTAGCTTCATTTAAATTAACTCCCAATTTTTCAAATAGGATTAAGAAAAGATTTAACAAATACGGTATGTTACAATATAATTCAACGATTTTCAACAACCTTGAGTAAAAGACAAAACATGCCCTAAACTGAAGCGTGGGTCTAACGCCCGGGATGAGTTGCGCCGCCGAGACAGAACAGCCCTTCAACGAAGTGAGTGGAAACTGCCCCTTCCAGAACACCCTCAAGGCGTCAACTCCATCCCGATGTTAGACCAAGACCATTGATATAGTGTAGTTTTAGCGGCCTGTAATTGTAGCGCCTACATGGAGTAAGCTTTGTAGCTGCTGCAATATTCTATCTTTCGATTCCTTAGATGGTATAGGCAAAGAATTAGCCTTAATAAAAGCTGTCATATATACTTTTGTTTTATCTTGGAATAATTCGTCAAGCACATTTTTGATGTCTTTTCGGTTATGTTTTTCTTCCTGTATTCTCTTCCATTCTTTACGCAACTCATCTTCAGTTGGAATAGATACTTTACCTATTCCTCTTTTAGCTTTTTTTAATTCATCCGATTCTAACAGATCCTCAAAGTCAGTTACTATTTTGTCAGTGATAGACTGAAGTTTCTTTAGGTCGGACAATAGCTTTTTAGCTTTTTGAACGTTCATAACGTTGTTTCTCCGTTAAAGGTGAGACTGAACATTATTCCACAATGTTTCAATTGATGTTTTCATTTCGGAAGGAAAACCGCCAAAACTTATTGATTTTCTGATTGCTGCCCGAAAGGGCACATATGCATCATTTAGAAAAACAATTTGTGAACTTTGGTCACTTAATTCATCTGCGGCCAGTTCAACGAAACCCATAAAGGTCCTTGTTTCTCTAAATAGCCCGATATCAACTCTAAAACCGGCTTTGTTCATGAAAACAACGATTTTTGGATTAGGCCAAGGTTGTATCCTACTTTTCAAACCATCAACCATTATACGGAGACCTGTTGCTGCAAAAACATCTGGGTTTGTAGGGACAAGGATAAGGGAGCAATTGCTTAAGATGGAATATGACAGTGCTGTAAAAGAAGGAGGGCAGTCGAAAAACACAATGTCTGGCCGAAATTTTGAGTGTTCGATTTTTCCCAATATTGCTTGTACAAATCCTTTAACATTTTCAGGATTAAAAAGCTCTAATTCCATCCAATATAAATCGGTCACAGAAGGAATAAAATCTATGTTTTCAGAGACTTTATAAACAAAACTTCTGTCTATTGGAAAATCAAAATGTTTTACCTTTCCCCCAGCATATTGATCATATTTATCGAGAGCATCCAATAGTGTTTTGTTTTTGGCCTTATGTTGCTTTTCATACCAATCCCCAAAGCCTGGAACATATGTACCGCTAGCCTCATCTATGGATAACGCAATCGTAAGACTCATTTGTGCATCACCGTCAATCACAAGAACTTTTTTACCTTTTTCAGCAGCAATTTTCGCAAGAAGCCACGTTATCGTTGTTTTCCCAACGCCTCCCTTGAAATTGATATTAGCAATTACTTTCATAGTTTCTCCCTTTTCATTCCAAGCGGTCTAACGCAGAGCTGAGTTGCCGCGCCGCAGAAAGCGACACTGGCACTTTTCGAACAAAAGACAATCCGACGCTAAAGAGCTCGCGGTCAACTCCAGCGAGATGTTCGGCTCTGCATTTCGTCAACGATCACAATAACTCGCCTTTGTTGGCAACTGGCTTTCAATAATTAGGTGTGAAGGCGGAAAACGTCTCCAGGATTCCCTCGTAGAAATTCATCCGAGACGCATAGTCGCCCCGAGTTGTCCTCACAGCCAGTGAACGTATCCCGCTCGGACAGTGAACAAGCGTGATGTATTCAATCACAACATATCCGGTTTTGGACGGCCACTGATAGATCCATGAGATTGCCGACATGCCATTGAGGATTCTCTTTCTTGGCCTCTGTACGACCGCAAATGTGGGATGCTTCACAGCTATCCCCTGCATGGTTGTTTGTTCCGTCTCTTCAAGCGTCATGCCGAAAAAGGGAATCTGACCGATCTCGATTGTCTCGTAGTTCTCTGAGAATTCTCCGCTATCCATCCCGTCGGGATACAGAAGAACCACAGCCGTTGGTAGCGCCCCATATGTCCCGAATGTCCATGGTGACGGGATATCTATGGAGAAGCCGAAAATGTTATGGACGAACCTCTTGTAATCTCCTCCCTTTTCTGATGGAAAGAATGCGTAGTAGGGCGGCTGGGTGTCATCTGCCTGGGCCAGAATGGGCACTGCAACTGCGAATAGAATCGCTGCGGCAACAAACAAAGGCAAAGCGGTTATGGCGGTTCTGTTCATATCACAAGTCCTTTCCGACACTTAACTCCATCGACGTATTCGGCGCTGCAGTAGAATCTTGTCACAGCGATGTTCCACTACCATTGCTTTCCAATTGTCGGTTGCTAAGTTCGGACTTGGGCAACAACCGATTCTTCTCAATAAAATCGATAGTGTTAGCGTATTTCCTGGCCACAGATTCATTCTGATTCCTGGCCGCCATGCTTCTTAGTGCGTCCAAGCACGCATTTCTGCCATTGGTCTTGATATGCTCCCCGATTCTATACGCAGGCAGCTCCGTTTCGCGTAGCATAGCGTTGCTCTTGAATGGTACTCTCCAGAATGGAAAGTTCATTTGTAACCGTACGTCTAGACCATATTCAGTTAGCTTTGAGACCGTAGAGGGACACTGGATCAATCCAATCCAGTCCTGTGCTTCACCGTACTCGTACGCTTCAATCAGCGCCTTTCCGAAATAGATGCCGTTCTTCTGGTCCGCATAGTATTCCCCGCATGAGATGCTACCTCGTAACGGTATATTGCCGGTAATCAAGAAGTATACAAAATGTCTCGCTTTTTGTTCTATTGAAATGTACGACTCACGGGAATCATCCGGTGTGTACATGATGAAAGTGTCAGAAAACCAGACGTAGCTGGCAAGATCCCTGTAACTCTTGAATGCATGTAGTGTCTCCAACGCTTTTGAGTATGCGGCAAACACCGGTATCCAGCCTTTTTCTTGCACCAAGTCCTTGAATCCAAGCAAATCCACGTAGCAAAGCCATCTTTTTGAAAGCGCCGATGGGTTAATTCGGATGTGACTAACCATTCTTTTTCCTAATCGACATCATCCGCCGTCCCGTACTATTCATATGAGTAACCCCTGACTTCTCGTGGTGCCGAACGCCCGCATAACCTGTTTTGCGTCAATTGGCGTAAAACCTGCCTGCGAAGCAGAATAGCAGGTTTTATGACAATAGCAAAATCTGGTTCATGCGTTTGTTATATGCCTTTTTTTTACATGTAATATCTTCCCATATTTTTTTTCTTTAATCATTTCAAAACCGACTCTTGTTGATTTCTGAATTTTGAAGATTATAGTTCTGTAGAATCCATCTAAATCATTATAATAGACTTTATTTTCTCTAATATGGAATAAAGCATCTTTATTTTCTACACCTTTATCAGAAGAGTTTCCAATTTCAAAAATTTCATAATCAGAAACTTCCCCAGTTTTTAAATATCGATTTTTTTCATGCTGGTTTCGTTTTTTCAAGCTAGGCTTTTTATTAAAATAATCTTTAACGAGATCATCAGGAGGTATATGGCTGAGCACTAAACGATTTGAATTCACTATTTGAAGAAAATTCAATAATTCAACATCTCTTTTATTACATTGATATCTTACTAATGGGAATTGATCATATTTATTACTTGATTCTAGTATAGAAGAAATTACTTGATTCGCAATTCTGATGATATTTTCATTATCAATAGTTAATCCGGTTGTAACATCCATACAACTTTTTTTTCGTTCTAATACTTCCTTAATATCAAGAATCATATCGATGAAATATAATGGTAATAACAGAATTGCTTTTTCTTTATTAATTGGTGTTACTGAAAAAATCCCGTTTTCTTTCACACCAATACAATTTATATAATCTTTATAAAAATTTAAAATAACAACAGGATTATCGCCCATAATGAATTCCGAATTAGAGAGCAATAAAACCGGGAAAAAATCTGTAAATAGTTGAAAAGATTCTTTATCTATAAAGACAGATTGATAATATAGATATTTCAATTCATCATCGTTTAATATTTCATTAGCAAAATTATATTCAGATTTAAACTTTGCAGCATAATTATAATATTGATCTTTTATAAACTGATTGTGGAATTCAAATCTATTTATATATTTTATATTTCTTATATACGATCCAGCAATAAAGAAGCTAATCAAAGCTCTTAATTCAACATCAGCATCATTTTTATCAATTTCTTTATATAGTGTTGATACATAGCTATCAAATCTTGACCAAGCATCTTCATAGCCAGCAGTCATTCGCATGCTTTTAAGAATGTCTATATCACCTCCTTCTTTTTCGTAATATTCAACAAAATCCCTAATTTGCTCAATTTTAATACTGTTAAGAAAACTTTTGTATAAAATATTTCTTGGAATATCTATTCTACTCTTATCTTGTATCGTGTCATAGATATAAATAGGATAATCATCATCGTTTTTTCTTTTCCCTTTCTCTATTGAGAAATTTTTGATTAAGAATTGAGGTACATAATGATGTCTAAATTCTCTTTTTTTTCTCATCATTCCTTTTGTGCATATAACGCCGTTTTAACTTGCAATCCGTACATTGGCGTGGTTCTTGTGAAAACAAGAAGCATGACAATAGGATTGTCAAGTTCAAAACTTTGTTAGATTGACTATTCAATCATGTATAATTCAGAATACCATTTTACCCATTCGTTTAAAAATCTATCATCGACCTCTTTCGCAGCTGAAATTATATCATTTGATTTAAAACTAGAAAAAACGGATTTATCAGTTAATAACTCAATGTATTTATTTATTGATGCATCTAATTCATGATTTTGGGGATGATTAACAACAGAAAATTTTACATTTTTATACACTCCTTTCTTTTTAATGGCATAAGCCATTAATTGATTTCGCCAGAGTTGATTTTCACCTTTTATAAAAGGACATTTTTTTCTATTTTTAAGCTTTTCAATATCAAATAAATTGGACTCATTTGTTAATTCCCAATATTTATAGTGACAACGATATGTGTAATAACAATTATTTATATCTTTGAAGATAGCATTTCCATTATTACATTTTTATTTAGCTATATTCCCATCTGAACTATATCCACCACATGTAGTAAATTCATCTTCGGATAATTTATGTT
>SDBT01016358.1_pt1 | contig 11740 bp, 5 predicted proteins | sample 2277101 | NCBI WGS metagenome assembly SDBT01 (sample SAMN10404973, study PRJNA504765) | marine sediment metagenome | isolation source: marine sediment core GS10_PC15, 103 cmbsf | place: Arctic Ocean: Southern Knipovich Ridge | collected 2010
TGAGCAAAAAGGAATCTGTCGATACAATTGTAAGGACAACTGTTGAGCAAATGGGCGGCATTGACATTCTCTTTAACAATGCCGGTATTATCCGCCGGGCACCGATCACCGAGTTCACCGAAAAGGATTGGGACGATGTCATGAACATCAACCTCCGTACTCTGTTTTTCCTTAGCCAAGCAGTCGGCAAACAAATGATCAAACAGGGACGCGGCGGAAAGATTGTTAATACCGCTTCGATGCTCAGCTTCCAGGGCGGCATCTTTGTACCATCCTACACCGCCTCGAAAAGTGCGGTCATGGGCCTGACTCGTCTGCTGGCCAACGAACTGGGTGCTCACAACATTAACGTCAACGCTATCGCGCCGGGGTATATGGCGACGGATAATACCACGGCACTGCGTGAAGATAAGGCTCGGAACAAAGCGATCCTTGACCGAATCCCGGCAGGACGGTGGGGAACACCTGAGGACTTACAGGGTGTTGCGGTTTTTCTTGCCTCTCCAGCAGCTGATTATATGCAAGGATACACAATCGCAGTCGATGGCGGCTGGCTGGCACGTTAAAATCTTTGAATTGTCTATTTGAAAGAACAGGAGGATGCAATGAGCTTCATTCAAAATAAAAGTACCTCGGCATCTTTGAATAGAAGAGATTTTTTAAAAACAATCGGATTAACGGCTGCATTCGCTTCCGCTAATGTTTTTGCCGGGGAGAAAAATAAGGCAAAGCCGAATATCCTTTTTATTATTACCGATCAACAATTTGCCGATGCCATGAGTTGCGAAGGTTCGCGCTGGCTCAAGACGCCCGGCATGGATTTTATAGCGAAAAAGGGTGTTCGTTTTACCAATGCTTATGTGAACTATCCTGTTTGTCTGCCGCAGCGTTATTCGATATTTACCGGCCGACTGCCTTGTACGAGAAGACAAGCTGACCCTGATAATAAACCGCTGATTTCTCTCGGTAACCAGGCCAAAAAAGCCGGCTATGATACTGCCTTTTTTGGCAAGTGGCATATCCAGGATAAGACTTTTGAACGAGGCGATTCGAAGTATTCCGGATTCGATATTAATGAGGCCGGAAAAGATATAAGTTCGACGGATAAAGCGATAGAATATTTATCTCAAAAAAAGAGTAAGCCGTTTCTCGCCGTTCTTTCCTATTATAACCCTCATGACATCTGTGAGTGGGGACGGAAAAAAGCCGGTCGAAAGAAAAGGATCACGATGAGAAACGGCGACGTTGACGTTAACCCGCCTCTGGATAAATGTCCGCCTTTACCCGACAATTACGCAATCAACCCTGACGAAGCTGAAGCTGTGATTCAGCGTCGAAAAGGTGCATCTAAAGGCGTTCCGAATGCGCAGAATATGGCGATGAGCTTTACCGAAGACGACTGGCGCCAATATCGATGGGCCTATAACCGGCTTATTGAACTGGCTGACAAACAAATATCGCGGTTGCTCAAGGCCTTGGATGAAAATGGTCTGGCTCAAAATACGGTCATTATTTTTACAAGTGATCATGGTGATGGTTCTGGTTCTCATCGATGGCATCAGAAGTCGATTCTATATGAGGAATCCTGTCGTGTACCATTTATAATCAGCTGTCCGGGCAAAGCACGAAAAAACAAAACCGATGACAGACTGATCTCAGTCGGTGTCGATATAATGGCGACAATTTCAGATATTGCAGGCGTCAATATGCCGCAGGGACCGTATTATGGCAAGAGCGCACTGCCGTTTGTTTTTGATGCAAACAGCACAGCACCAACTCATGAATACGTGGTTTCAGAGGCTGCTGTTAAGTCCAAATCTGGCGTGGAATATCAAGGAAGGTCGATTCGGACCCGGAAATTCAAATACCATGTCTGGAGCAAGGGGCAAAACCGAGAACAATTATTTGATATGCTGCAAGATTCCGGTGAAACCAAGAATCTTGCCGGCGATCCCGCCTATGCATCACAACTGAAGAAGCACCGAGAGCTGTTTGCGAGCTGGCTAAAAAGGACCGATGACACTTACGCAGAAAAGTAAAGGAGATGTCATGAAACCATATCTAACTTCCTGCGTCTTGTTGTTATTTGCCTGGTCTTGTGCAAATGCGCAATCTCATGATTGGTATTCGCAAGGGAGTTTTGCGCCCAAATCAAGGATAGCCATTACTTTAAATAACGATTTGCCAATAGAACGCATAAAGTGTCCCGTGATCATTTCGAGGGCTGATTTCCCCATGCCAGATGTCCATGCAATTTGGGTGACCGTAGTTGATCCATCATTACCGCCGGCGAAAGCTCCTTCCAAGGAGCTGTTGGTCAGGCAAGGCGGACATCAACTGCGGGAAGAAAAAAATGGACATGCAGTATTTCATCAATTAGACGACTTGGACAAAGACGGTATTTGGGATGAGTTGTTTTTCCAGACCGATATACAAGCCAAAGGTTCAAAAACCGTTTACGTTTATATAGGTCAAAATACCAGAGGGTGGAACAAGCATGGCACCCACGCTAATATTGGCAGTTATTGCCGGCATCAAATGCCCTTCTGGGAGTCGGAAAGTGTAGGATGGAAAATATGGTTTGCCAACTGCGTAGATGTTTATGCGAAACGTGGCCCGGTGTTAATGTCGAACAGACTGTATATGGACAACCTCGACGGCTACGGTGTTTCACATTTAAACAGAGACTATGGCTCTGATATTCAGTCTGTGGCTGGCACGTTTGGCGGTGGCGCCATTTGCCTTTTTGAACATCGGGACATCCCAGAAAAGGTATCGCTGCCTCGGTTTACCCCGACGCAGAAAGAATTCGGATTGGGAAAGCTATGGAATGCCGGCCAGATTAGTGATACCCGGTATGCGTATGAAGTCATTGTCAATGGGCCGGTTCGATCTATGATCAAAATTAAAACCATGAACTGGGATACCGGTGCTGGGCGTTATGAACTACAGCAATACTATACCGCTTATGCGGGCCAGAGTTATTCGACGTGCAAAGTTAAATACAGCGAATTTAAGGCAAAATTACCAGGCGTAAGAATGGGGTGCGGAATACGAAAAAAGCCCGGTGAAGAAAATCTTGTCTTGAAAAAAGGAATCATTATTTCATCGGGTCCGGAGGAAATAAAGGATCCTGAGAATATTTATGATAGAAAGGAAGTGGAGCTTGAATTTATAGGAAAGGCGATTGTCGTTAAAGACTGTTATGATCCTGAGTACCAGTTTGTAAAAGCTCATAAAGGTAATCATGCCTTCAAAGTGACACCCGACAAAAACAATGTTTATGAGTATATGATATTTGCAGCATGGAGTGAAGGGGCAGTGCTCAATACGAAAAAAGAATTTGAAGCGTATGTTTTAAAAACAGCACAGGAATTCAACACCCCGCTTAGAATAAACGTTGGTCCCGTAGTTAAGGCAATTCCAGTTCCTAAAAAATAAACGCTTGCAAAACCTGGCTTGACTTTCATAAACGTAACAAAAAAGGTTGAATTTTCCAGGTTAATTTGATATAATACTGAGAATGAGATACATGTGTTGTACCCTGATAATAGCAATTGATTATCAGTCTCTAATTGGACGGTGAGTTATGAAAAGACCCTGTTTTTCTTCGATTGTGATGTTTTTGGTTTCGATTTGTTCTACTATCGCAATCGGTCACGCCCATAACTTCGAACTGGTAGGTGACGGAGCGGTAATTGCCCGCGACGGAGCAAATACCGGTTTTGCATCGGTGATCCATATCCCCGACTGGATCCTTCCGAACGACCGAGCTGACTCAAATGCAAATTACTACATGTATTACGCTAACCACAGTGGTAAGCACATCTACATGAAATGGGCTGAGATCCTGGATGGTCCATGGACGGCCTTTGATCTTGGCGGGATATACAATGGGCAGAGCCGGCGTGGTGTGTTTGATACGGACGCCGATCCCACCCGCGAAGACTATGACCATGTCGCCGGACCGGATGCTCACGTTGACGATGTAAATCAACGGATCATTATGTACTATCATGGCCAGAACCAGCCAAGCACAACGACACCCGACGGCACGTCAGTACCACGGAAGCATTCGAACTTCGTCGCCACCAGCCATTACGGACTGAACTTCAACGATCCGGTGCATGCCGGAGGCGAAACCGGGCATGGCCCCGTGTCAGTGACTTACGACACCGTCACGCGTGAAGTGGCGCTCGGACAGGACTACCAGCGTATCTTCGAGTACAAGGGTGACTACTACTCCGTTGCAAAGCGTGCCGTCATGGATAAAGCGCCCGACCCCGCTGACCCCTGGGCACCGAAACCGGGCGACCCGTTCGACGAAGCATGGATCCGGGAAAACACACCGACCGATCTATGGTACAACGACGCCAACCCCAATGGACAGAGCTCTTACCATTCACCCGCAGCTACATTTCTGGCTTCGTCAGAGTTTGAGAATCATCCCAGTAACCCCAATCCCGGAGTGGCGATCCTCTCTAATGATGAGCGAATGAATCACACGTCCGCAAACCTACTTGCCGCCGCCGAGCAGTTGGAGATATTCTTCTATGTCAGGGAAGACCCCGGTGATCGTTTCGACGACATGTATCGCATAGTGCTTGATATTAGCGATCCTGATTTTCAGAACTGGACCGTGGCCATCGACGACGTAACCGGAGAGTACATGTTCGACGTCGTTGTGACAGATGAGGAAGTCAAGGCCGCCGTAGAGGCCGCCCATCCCGGAGGAGTGGATCCCGAGTTCTTTGCCGACCCGAGTTCTCTGGGAGGCCCGAGTGTTTTTGTCGACGACGATGGAAGCAAGTATATTTTCTATACTTACCTCTCGGCCGTTCTGGGAGGCAATACAAATACATCAGAAGGGCAGATTTCAGCCATCAGGTTATTGCCCCCGATTTTAAGCGATTTCGACTTCGACGGCTGGGTCGATCGTTACGACCTTGAAGTCCTCATAAACGAATGGCTGCTTTCGGGAAGCGATCTTGTCGCGGATAGGGACAACAGTGAAAAAGTTGATCTCATAGACTTTTCATTCTTCGCAAAGGATTGGACCGGACCCGATTCGCAATCACCGACCCCGAATCCACTTACCTGGATCGTTGCGGCCGCAGCACAGGGCAGCTATACGATCTCGATGACCGCTTCGGCGGCAACCGACAAAAGCGGAGTCGAATACTACTTCAACAATATCACGGATCCGACACATGACAGCGAATGGCAAATGACTACTGTCTATATCGATACGGACCTCGATCCTGAAACGCAATACACCTACCGGGTAAAAGCAAGAGATAAATCTCATTATCAAAATGAAACCGCCTGGTCCGCAACGACATCTGCAACAACTGGCCCGGAGTTGGGACCCGAAACCATTTTTGAAACCTTTGATTCCGACCCCTCAGCAAGAGGATGGATCAATGACCAAGCCGGCAGCACCACGTTTACCTACAACGCCACAGGATATCTCGACGCAGAAATCTACCGTGACAGCGCAAACACCGCACGGTTCTATAAAACCCTGAATCATAACTACGACGAGACTGTCGAATTCTGGTTCGAATATGATGCTCAGATCGTCAGTGCAACATCTCCTCTACAAAGAGCCTTTGCCGGGCTCTTCAATTACAGCGTCTCTGACAACCACCACGACCTGCTCGGCGCAAGATTTGCATACTGGGACTATAGCGGCACTCCGAGAGAAAATCGACACGACCTCTATTGTTACACAACCGACGGAACCAAAGTTTCAGTAAGCGGCAGCCCCCTTGATCCGGGCATCGCGTACGGCCAGAATATTCGGGTCAAAATACATTACTGGTTCGAATCGGCTCTGGGTAAAGCATCGCTGGATGTTTACGCGATAAATACCGATGGCTCAACCGGATCTCTCATCATGGCAGCTCCAGCCTCAACCGTCGCAGGGACAGGAAAAACCCTGACTCTAAATATCATGGGACTGGGTAACCGAACTGATGGCTCAAACTCCGGCGAAAATAACGTCGTAAAGATCGACAACATGTACTTCTCATCAGAAGCAGAGAACACATCGCCAATAAGTCCGTCGTTCTGAAATTTAATTGACAACTCGATAACAGATAAGGCTGACTAACGTAACTTTGCCACGATCTGTGCCCCACTAAAACGCTTTTTCATCTGTACAATCTCCTTTCTGACACCTATAATTGGGTGCAGGTCAAAGTCGATTATACTCTCACTTTAACTGGTACAGGTTTTGGGGAGCAGGTCCCAGTACATAGGAGGCAATATCATGAATATGCGATTAATATTAATATTGTTCTTATTTATTTTCAGTATAACAGGTTGTCAAAAAACCCATACTCAGGATGCCCCTGATCTACCCGCATTTAAAACTCTCACGTCACAGAAACAGTTGCCCGATCCGCTTGTTATGATGGACGGCAGCATGGTGACCAGCGCCAGCCAATGGAACCGTAGAAGACGGCCTGAGATCAAGCATTTGCTTTGTCATTACATGTATGGCTATGCTCCTGCTGCTCCGGATAATATGACGTACAAAGTTCATCGCATTGACGCAAACTATCTTGATGGCAAGGCGACCTTAAAGCAAGTGGTTGTTACTTTCGGCCCTGAGGGTACCGCGCCGATCAATTTGCTTTTAGTGATTCCCAATAACGCCGGGCCTGCGCCTGTTTTTCTTGGCCTTAACTTTATGGGCAACCATACGGTTCTTGACGATCCTTCGATTTCGCTATCGACGGTTTGGGTCTCCAGCAGAGGAACTGGAGTTGTTGACAACCGGGCGACTGAGGTATCTCGGGGGACCGCTTCTAAGCGATGGCCCATCGAGATGGCAATAGATCGGGGATATGCAGTTGCTACATTTTATTATGGAGATGTCGATCCCGATAAGGCGGACTATTCCGATGGTGTGCAGTCTTCATATTATGCAGATGGCCAGACGTTGCCAGAACCACACGAGTGGGGATCGATAGCAGCCTGGAGTTGGGGGCTTAGCAGAGCGGTGGATTACCTTGTCACTGACCGTGGTATCGATAGAAAACGCATCGCGCTTATGGGCCATTCGCGTAATGGAAAAGCCGCACTGCTTGCAGGCGCTATGGACGAACGCATCTCGCTTGTAGTATCCAACCAGTCAGGTTGCGGCGGTGCGGCGATCAGTCGCAGACGCGTCGGTGAAACTGTCAAGAAGATCAACGATCGCTTTGAGCACTGGTTCAATAGCAAGTTCAAAAAATTCAATGAAAATGAGGACTTACTCCCGTTCGACCAACATATGTTGATAGCCCTGCTGGCGCCGAGGCCGGTATTGGTAGCAAGCGCAACCGGTGACCGATGGGCCGACCCGGAGGGTGAATTTCTGGCATTGAAAGCGGCTAATTCTGTCTACGGCTTACTCGGTACAGATATACTAACATCTGAAAAAATACCTTCCGAAAATACATTGATTGGTAATACTCAAGGTTATCATATTCGCCCGGGCAAACATGGTGTGGGCAGGGCAGACTGGAAAGTATTCATGGATTTCGCAGACAAACATTTGAAGACTAAGTTTGCCAATGTCGAAAACTTGCCGTTGCAGGAAGGCATGCCCGATCCGTTTTTGATGTCTGACGGAAAGCGGGTTCAATCGCTTCAAGACTGGCAGGAGCAGCGTGAGTATATCAAGGCGATGCTGAAGCATTATCTTTACGGCAGTATCCCGCCGCTGCCCAAGAAGATTGAGGTTGAGCAAACCGGCTCTAAATCGGTTTATGATGGCAAAGGTGTCGAGGAGAGTTATACGCTCACGATTCGGCGGAACGGAAAAAGTGCGTCTTGCCGTTTTCTTGTTGTGCGTCCGGCTCTGAAAAAACGCTATCCAAGTATTATAAAAAATGACCGTATCCGGTTTGGCGGATCGCCGAAGACTAACGCTTCGCATGCCAGTTTTGATCCGGGAGCCGAAGTGGTCCGGCGAGGTTATCTTCTGTGCCGCTTTCACCGCACGGACCTGGCGTCGGATACTCAAAAGGACGGGCGAGAAGGTGGCGTCTATCGGCTGTATCCAGAATACGATTTCGCCGCTCTGGCGGTTTGGGGATGGGGTCATGGCGTGGTGCTGGACGTGCTGGATCAATTGGGCCTGGCCGATATGAGCAAGGTGGTCGCGACCGGTCACTCGCGAGGAGGCAAGGCAGCCCTGTGCGCCGGTATTTATGATGATCGTGTTACTATTACGGCTCCTAACTCGTCCGGAACTGGTGGGACAGGCAGTCTGCGCTACTTCGAGGAGGGTCAGAAACCGCAGGTGATCGCCCATCATATAGGAAAAAACGAGCACTGGTTTGGCCCTTGGCATTTTCAGTTTGCCAGCAGGGAAGATCGCCTGCCATACGACTCGCATTTTGCTTTGGCGGCGGTCGCACCGAGGGCACTGGTCAACTGCCACGCCCGCGGCGACTACTGGGCCAATCCTTACGGGACGGAGTTGACGCATCGTGCGGCCAAGATCGTTTATAAATGGATGGGCGTAGAAGATCGCATCGGACTGCACTGGCGAGATGGCGGTCATGCTCAAGGCCAAGAGGATTGGTTAGCTTTGTTGGATTTCGCGGATCGCTATTTCTTTGACAAAAAAACGAATCGAAAATTCAATAAGTGGACCTATTCGGACGCCCAATTACCTTTTGACTGGAAGGCGCCTGACGTAGTCCCAGCGAAAAGGTAAATTAATATTTTGCGGACAAAGCACTAGGTATTCCAATGGACCTGCGAACATCCCGTATTCAACGGGATCAATCCCGGCTATATGAGATAAGGCTTAATATAAAAAATGGTTCAAGGGAACTTAAGGCCCTCAAATAGGGTTATTTTTTCCAATTTTCACCAAAATCCGTGAAGTCTTTCAGGTTCACAATACCGTCGTTGTTAATGTCGGATTTTTCGCTGCCCGTCTCAGTGCCCAGCCAATCGCCGGCAAGCCCGGCAAGGTCTGCTCCATCGACGTCACTATCTCCATCGAAATCACCATCCTTCCTACTGCTGTTCGTGAACCCATTATGTATCCCTTTCGTGTTCCTTTCGCTACTCCGCTTTCACGGCTTACTTTATAATGTCTGATAAACTGTCAAGACGATAGCACCTGGAGTTTGATTTGCAGTGTTGGCGTCGCTTTGACATCCCATTTGGCTACGAGCGGCACGGCTTCGAAACCTGGGACATGGTTAAACACGCGTTCCCGGGCAAAGTCCGGGATGACGAGATCGACATTGGACAAAACGGCTACCTTTCCGGAGGATTTTTCAATGATGTAGCTGCCGGAACCTTTCCGTTTGACCCGCTCGCCCGTAGGCGAGATAACGGGCAGCACGAATTCGAGACGGTCGAATTTCGGCGTTTTTCGCATATGCGCGGATATTTCAACGGCGTCTTGCGTAAAGCGGTAGCTGAGCGTACAGGCCGCCTCCCCGGATTCGGGAGATACTGGAGACTCAGGCCCGCGCAGCCGAGCGTGCAGTAAACGCGCATTAACATGGAATTCAATGCTATCTCGATTTTCTTCTTTTTCAACCCGAGCTTCGAGGTCGTATAGGTTATTAAAACGCTTTTCCTTATATACGATCTCCAAACGCGGCGTCAAAGCCATCGAGAACTTGTCGGTGACCGGCTGCATGTTAGCCGGCTCATTCATCGAGTATTCCGTCAAGCTGGCCGACAACACCGGCCCGACGCGTTCGTGCCAGAGCATCGAAAGCGCGCCGCCACAGGCATGCATTACCCTATTCTTATATATCCAGTCGTAATCGGTCACGGTAGCCCGCCACGGCCCTTTGGACACTAGCCAGGTCTGTATCTCCGGAAATTCTCGTATACCGTATTCCTTTTCCCTGGGCAGTTTTGCGTTCGTTGTGCCCGCGATGCTCTTAACTCCCTCATTTAACACTGTGGCCAAGGCTTTCGAATGGCAAAACGTGTGGTGAACACAAGGCTTCACCCCGTGGCTCACGTAATGCATGCCTCCGTAAAGGAGACCGTCATGAGTGCAGCTTTCCAACAGGCGAGTGTTCAAATATGCGGCCCTGGCGAACGCCGGATCGCGGTCCGCCATCAGTTCGTACGCGGGCTGGCACCCGTCGCTCGTTCGGCTGCCCCAGTACGTCCATTTGAAGTTCCGGGTTCCCCAACTATTGTCCCATGCGCCGTCCGGCAGCATGAATTCGAGATGACTCTTCAGGGACTTGGCAACAATTTCCGCCATCTCCTCATCGTCGGTCATATGACTGTAGAGCGCAAGCGACGGCAGCGACTCTTCCACGTTATAGCCCAGATCAACGGGCCTACATCCTTTCGGACTTACTAAACTGTGGGGTCTTCCCTCCCCGAAAATCAGTTGGTTTTGTTTGGTGAACCAGTCACGCGCATTTTGCGCTAATTCCTTGCTCCTGGCCGTACATCGCGGGTCATCGAACAGCTCGCCGAACAGAACCAGAGCATAGGTTCCGGTCATAGGATAATTGACGTTAGACGCCATGCCAAAGCGGAAGTTTTTGTACACAAACTCGCTGGCTTTTCTCAGCCGGGCCATCCACTGATCGTGAAGGGCCTTGTCAAGCAGGTGGCCATGATGCCGCAACGCCTCGCCCAGGGCTATAGCTCCAAACACCACCGTGTTTTTCCATTCCTTCCGTTTAGGATGGGGCGAGCTATTCCAGGCGCCGTCAGGGCTGTCACATTTTTTCGACCATTCAAAAAGACTGAGAGCAGCTTTTAAATATTTCTCGTCGCCCGTAGCATCCGCCATGTACATGAAAGGGCAGAGCGTTTCCCAATTGCGGCCGTGTATCACCCCGCAGGCCGGGCATGCAATGGCCCCCAGCCGATCGGGGCGGGCGGGGTCCGTAACCTGCAGCTTCACCATGGCGTCACACCACTGGGTTAAAAGACGTTTGTACAGGGCAACATTCGGTCCCTGCGGCCTTTGTCCGGGTTTTGCGGAGAATGACAGTGCGGGCATTGAAGCCGCCCCGATCCCGAGGATTCCCAGCCCTTTGAGAAAATCCCGCCGGGCGAGTTTGCTTATGTGATAAAAAGACATCGCGGTCTCTCCTATTCGTGCAGCAGGAATGCCTTAGCTGTGGGAGCATTACTATCTTTCCATCCATAGAAAAGCAGCATATTATCAACGACGGTCCCATCAGGTTTTTTAACAGGCTGAATGTTATTGAATTTCCAGCCTGCGTATTTGGTTTTGTCCGGTGTTATCTCCCGTACTTTCTTCCATGAGTTGCCATTGTCGCCCGATGTCCATTCCTCGATTTGTCCGCCGCCGTGTCTGTCCATAAAACCTTCTTCGGTCAGGTACTCCTGGCCCGTGATGATATACGTGTGCAGAGCCCCGTCACTGCCATCGGTTAAATAACAGCTGTTCCACTGATGATTTGAGAATGTAATCGGCGTCTGTTTCCACTTGCCGCCTACGTATCTGACATAATAGTATTTGTGTTCCTTGAGCGTATCACCGGAGAGAACATGCAGCATAGCTGGATTGCCGTTTCGATCCAGTTTTATGGCTGGCGGCACGCCGGCACCCTTCCAATCGGTATCCCATATTCTGCATTTTTCGTTTGCCTGGTCGATATCTATCGGCGTTTGCAAAGTCTGGCCCTGAAAGTTTGTAACTCGCGAGGTTTTAAGATCGATCTTAATAAGGTAGAGGTTATACTTCCATTCATTTCGTACGGGCTTTTTGTAT
>SDBT01016359.1_pt1 | contig 11739 bp, 10 predicted proteins | sample 2277101 | NCBI WGS metagenome assembly SDBT01 (sample SAMN10404973, study PRJNA504765) | marine sediment metagenome | isolation source: marine sediment core GS10_PC15, 103 cmbsf | place: Arctic Ocean: Southern Knipovich Ridge | collected 2010
GTTAGGGTTAGGCGAAGAGAAGATCTGCGATGTCCCGGAGGGGACAATAAGTTAGGTCAAGGCTTCTTCCCGCACCATGGCTTCGAGAGCCATCCTTGGACAGATGTTGGTGTGGATGTAATCGGTCAGATGAGTGCCCAGCGCCCGGATCCTGGCCTCGGTCTTCTCATCCAAGCACCGGCCTTGATCGTCGAAGAGCTTTTGAACTCCGGCCACCGAGACCGGCCCCGGCAGCACGATGGCGCCCACATGCGAGCACACGCTTCGTAGGTGCTCCAGTGCTTTGATGGCGCCGATTTGCCCCGCAGCCACACCGAGAAGAGCCACCGGCTTACCAGATAGCCCCGATGGAAATCCCAGGTTCTCGATGACCAGCTTGATGATACTGCTATAGCTTCCATGGTACTCGGGAGTGGAGAGAATCACTCCGGTTGCTTCACGGAGGGATGTTTGAAGACGCTTCACTTCCGGATCGTTCGTCTCGGTACCGGGTAAAGCGAGTCTCATATTCCTTGGATCGAACAGTTCTATTTCGACACCTTCCTTGCTCCGAAGCTCATCGACCACCAGCGCCAGAGCCCTGGAGGTGTAATTATCGGGACGAACACTGCCTATGACCGCAACGATACGAATCGAGCCTGTTTTGTTATTCATGTTTCCTTCCTTGATTTCTTTGAATACTCTCCCACATTGACGACCAGGAGAGTGAGATCGTCTTCAAATCCGCCGTCGCCCAGTTTTCTGTGCGTCCAGTCACAAACGTGCTCCAGAAGGGCATCGGCGAAATTTGCCGCGGAAAGCTCCTGGTTGCTTTCTATAAACGGCAGGAGCCGCTCCTTGCCAAAGAAATCCCCTGCCCGGTTGGTCGCCTCAACGATCCCGTCGGTGTAAAGGATAACCCGATCGCCGGACTCAATAGCGACCTCGGCGGTGACATACTCGGCTGTGGGAAGATGCCCCATTAACATTCCGCTCAACTTGATCTCATGAACCTTTTCTTCCGAGTGTCTCCAGAGGAGCAACGGGGGGTGTCCGGCGGTCGAGTACGACAACTTACCCGCGGCGATATCCACATAAATGTAACCGGCGGTAACGAACTGGCTTTTCATCTTTCCGCAGAAGATGCGGTTCATCTCGGTCAGCACCTGAGACGGGCTCTCGGCCCGCTCCGCTTGAGCCGAAAAAGCCACCTTGACCATGGAGGCGATGAGCGCCGCCGGAATTCCATGTCCGGAGACGTCGGCAACCAGCATTCCCGCTCGTTCCTCATCCACGACGAGAAAGTCGTAGAAGTCTCCCGCCACCTCTGACATAGGAACGTAACGTACCGCCAGGTCGAGCCCCATTACCTCCGGCATCTTGTCGGGAAGGATGGTTGTTTGAATGCGGCGAGCCGTTTCGAGCTCTTGCTGTATGGAAACTAGCTGTTGCTCGTTTCTCCTCGTACGCCGGACGACCACATCGCCCAAGCAACAAAGAAACACGAAAAAACCGACGGATTCTCCGCTCAGGGTCAGCAGTCCCAGATTGGCCACCACGGCGGTGAGCGCAAATACCGTGTAACCTGCTCGGAGCACCCATCGGTCATGGCGGGCCAGTGCCAGTCCGGGACGAAAAACGTTCGCACCGATCACCAAAATGACGAGAACGGCCAGGTAGCTGTTGGGTGCCATGGCGGCACCGGGTACACCGAGGACGCCGTCTAGCAGGATGGCTACAGCTGCGTAGACAACTTGAATCAACAAAACCCAGCGAATCGAGGATTTCCAGCCTTTCCCGAGGATTTGCTCGGCGAAGAGGATCGCGGGAATCTCAATCGCATAGGTGATGAAATCCTTCACGTAGATCCAAACTGTCAGAGGAACATCGAAAAGGAGTTGAACCGTGTGGATCTCGGCGAGAAGTCTTATTCCATAGAGAGTACAAAAGAGACCCAATGAGACTGCGGCAAGGTCAACGCCTTTTCCGAAGCTGATAGAAATCACCACCACCGCTAAGCCGACGAAAGCGATGACCACCCCTAACAAGACCGTGGGGAAATCTTGTCGAAGCGGCTGGCTGACCTGTCGCGAGAGGACCTCACGATAAGCTCCCGGCGGGCCCAGCCTCACGTCGTCGAGATCGAAGGAGTAACCAAAGGTTCGGAGACGGAAGTAAAGCCACTTCCCCGGAGAATCCAAGGGCAATGGAACAAGATGCCAGAAGAAACCCATCTTTGCTTCTTCGATACCTCCGGTCGGATTGCCGAACTGATAAAGTGGATTCCCGTCGAGATAGATGACAAGCGTGGGGAAGCTGCCGTGAAGGTAGAGGTTTGTCTCCTCACGAGATGGACCGGGAAGACGCGCCCGAAGCCAAACCTCCTGGTCGGCCCGGAGTGGCCGCAGGTTGAGATCGGAAAATGAACGCCAGGCGGATTGGTCAGTGGAAATCTCGGACAGGTCTGCTGAGGCCCTCTCGAATCGAAATTCAAGATCTCGCTCAATGGAGACTGACTGAGATTCAATGTTCTCGATTCCCGATGAACACCCCAAAGCGGTGACGATAAGCAAGAGCCAAATCGCCCTCCAAACCGGCCGTGGCAAAATTTTCACCCACACCGGGAATTTCATTTGCCCATCATATCCCGAGTATTGCAAAAAAGGAGTTCGGTGCAGGTGACCAAGAAACATCGAGAAGATGTGATTGTCGCCACTCTCCTCGGAACCGCGTGGGGTGCGCTCAAGCCGGCCCGGGATGCGAAGGCGGCTCTTGTCCTTCCAGTTCCGCCAGTTGCCTCTGCAGCTTGTGCCTTTCTGCGGTTCGGTCCGGAGGCACCAGCTTCAAGGCCTTGTAGAGAGGGTCGCGAGCTTCCCGCCTCCAGCCTCGACGCAGATACAGATCGGCAATCCAGGCAAGATACCGCCACCGATTGGGCTCGTCGGTCACCATGAGGCGGTCGCAGGCCGCCAGACCCATTTTTTCGTCCAGATCGTACTCCAGAACCCACTCCACGAGCTCGAGGTTGTAACTGACTTCGTCGGGAGCAATCGAGCAGGCACGGCTCAGCAACGGAAGAGCGTTTTGAATGTCCTCTCTTTTCTTCAGGAGCATCGCCCCTTCGTAGAAGGCTTCATGAAAAAGAGAGTCGATGCTCACCGTTTCGCGGAATCTCTCGAGCGCCTCGTCTTCCCTTCCCAGCCCCACCAAGCACTGTCCCAGCAGAAAATGGGTCTCGGGGCCGGCCTCTTTCTTCTGGGCAAGCGGCTCGAGAATGCGAGAGGCTTCGTCAAAGCGGCCAAGCTGGAGGTCGACGCTCGCCAGAAGGTTCAGGCCTTCGAGGTCCGCGGGATTTAAACGGGTGGCTTTTTTCAGCTCAAAGCTTGCCGACTCCATTTGACCCGACAAGCTGAGGGCGCGGCCGAGCTCGAGCAGGAGGATGAAAGTTGACGGGTTCTTTCGAGCCGCGGCCCGCAGGTGCTGGATGGCTCTATCCGCATCTCCTTGAACCAGCGAAACGTAGCCGGCCTCGAACTCCTTTCCCAATCCCCGGTATCCTTTGAGTCTTTCCGCCGGTTTGTCGGCAATGGCGAGCTCGAACAAATCCTCCAGACCGGGAATGAAGGAAGGCGGCTCCCCTTCCACCTCCTCTTCGGGCTGGACCGCTTCCCCGATCCGGATGGAGCATTCTCGGATAAGGGCGTCCAACGTGGCGCTGCGGTAGTCGGCCGGAACCAGCGTGGAACGGGCCCGGCGGTACTCCTGGAGGGCCCTGGCAAAGTTGCTCTCCAAATAGAACCGGTCGCCGCGCTCTTTGTAGCGGTTGAAACCGACCAAACGGGACAGAAGCTTTCCCAGCACGAGCCGATTCTAGCACGCCGGCAAGACAATCCCCCGGCCTAGGCCGGAAGATTCTACGGGCGCGTTGAATTCGACGCGATGCGCCCGGATTAATAGAACTTCCGATAATTAAAGTGATCTTAGCCATCGGGAATGGCTAAAACCCCGACGACCGTCGGGAACTAAATAGGGGAAACGTTTTCCTCGCTGAGGGCTTTTTCTTTGCGATTGGCACAGCTGCCGCAGGACAGAGACTCGCCATCCGCGTTGAGAGTCTCGGCGCCGCCACAGGACCCCCGGAGGCAGCGATTGCTGAAAATCAGGCCGACCCCCATAGCAGTCATGGCAAGGCCGACAATGACGACGGTGAGAAAAAAGTAAAGCATAGACTTCTATTTTAGCACTTTTTGACGTCTATCGTTTGTTTAGGCTCCCATTTGTGACCAACCGATCGAAAGCCGGCGTGGTCAGCCCCTTGAAGCTGGATTCTCCTTCTCCATCATGCACGAGGAACAGCACTGCCATGTCGTTCTCGACCGCCAACCGGTATCCTTCCTCCGGACCAAGAACCATCAGGGCCGTGGCCAGCCCGTCGGCGCGAACACAAAGCTCCTCCACGATACTGACGGCGGCGAGCCGGTGGGTAATGGGCCGCCCGGTGCGTGGATCGATGGTGTGTGATACCCGTTTGCCGTCCATTTCATAGTAGTTACGGTAGTCTCCCGAGGATGCCATCGAAAAGCCACTCAACCCAACGATCCGCTGGAGGGCACGGTCTCCGGCCAGCGGTCGCTCGATACCGATACGCCAGGATTGACCGCTGTCGTTGGCTCCTCGAGTTCTGACCTCGCCGCCCACTTCCACCATGTAATCGGTAAGCCCTTCCTTGTCGAGAGCCTCCGCCACGAGGTCGACGGCATAGCCTTTGGCAATGGCGGATAGATCGCAACGGAGATTCGGTTCGCTTTTTCGAACCGTCAATGCTTCCGGATCCAGCTCGAGCTTCGTGTATCCCACCTGCTCGACGAGTCCGGCAATCATGGTATCGGACGGTGGCTGGGAAGGGCGTCCCGGGGGGCCGAATCCCCAGGCATCGACCAGCGGCCCCACGGTGATATCAAAGGCCCCGCCGCTCAGCTCCGAAAGCTCCTGGGCGTGACGAAACACTTCCCAGGTATCTTCGGAGAGCGAAAACGGTGTGGTTTCCCGCGACCGGTTGAAGCGAGAAAGCTCCGAATCCTCCAGGTAATGCGACATTTTCGCGTTGACTCCCTCGAGCTCACCCTCAATCAGCTCGTGGAGGTAACTCTTCCGCTCTTCACTCAGGCCGCCTTTGACGACGACTTTGACCACGTAGGTCGTTCCCATGGTGGGCCCCTGAAAGACATGGGCTTGGGCTACCACCTCGGTGCGCGCACAGCCAAAAGTGTAAAAAGCAATCGTACAGATGAAGGCTCTCAAGGCTCGTGGTGTAAAAACCATGAAATTCACTTTATAGCCCCGCGCTCCCGCGGTCAACGTAATGCGGGAGAAGTGTTTGGACGCATCTCATGATACCTTTGGCTCCATGGATGGTTGAGAGACGAACAAAAGCTAGATCCCGCCCTTCCAGGTGGGCCCGACTCCCCACCGAACAAGTTCATCCATTTTCTTGGAACCTCGATCAAAAAACCTCCTCTGAAATCCTTCGTCTGATGGAGGCTGAAGATCGCCGCGCGATCGATGCCGTTTACGGCGAATCGAATCGAATCGAAGAAGCTTCGAAGCAAATGGCCAGGGCACTGGAGCAAGGAGGGCGCGTCATCTTTTTGGGAGCAGGAACCAGCGGGCGGTTGGGGGTGCTCGAAGCGGCGGAATGCCCACCCACCTACGGGACCGCCCCCTGGCAGATCCAGGCGGTGGTGGCGGGAGGCCGGGGCGCCGTTTTCCGAGCCAGAGAGGGGGTCGAGGACAAAAAGGAGGAAGCGCAGGCGGCGCTCAGAGCCAAACAGGTCGGTCCGGGAGATCTGGTGGTGGGCATTTCGGCAAGCAGTGTTACGCCGTTCGTTCGCAGTGGGTTGGCCTACGCTCGTAAACGAGGGGCAAAAAAACTTCTTGTCACCTGCGGTCCTCGGGTCCGTGGGTTGGCAGACCTGGTGATTGCTCCCTCGGTCGGCCCGGAGATCATCGCCGGATCAACTCGCCTCAAAGCGGGCACCGCGACTAAACTGGTTCTCAATGCACTCACGGTACTGGCTATGATCCACCTGGGCAAGCTGTATGGGCCTTTCATGGTGGATCTCAAGTCCGGATCCGAAAAGCTCCGGGATCGGGCGCGGCGTATCGTCGCAGCGGTGGCAGCAGTAAGCCCCGCACGGGCTTCGAAGCTGCTGGCGGATGCAGGCGGCGAAGTCAAGACCGCTATCATTGTGGGGAAATTAGGTTTGTCGCCACGTGAGGCGCGCCGGAGGCTCGAAACGAAGAATGGAAACCTGCGGGCGACTCTGGCGGGTTAGGAGCTATTCGTGACGCAGTGCGATAACCGGCGCCACCCGCGATGCGCGACGCGCGGGAACGAACGAAGCCAGGAAAGCTATGGTGGCAAGCAGGACTGCGGTCACCCCAAAGATCCAAGGATCGCGTGCCTCGACACCGAAGAGCTGGCCCGCCATGAAAGGCATGACGAGGAGAGCCGCCAACGCTCCGAGGATGAGTCCGCAGGCCGCCAGTCCAAGCCCGTGGCGAAGCACCATTTTGAGCACGTCCGTCGCCTGCGCGCCCAAGGCCATCCGGACACCGATCTCATGGGTGCGTTGGCTCACCGCGTAAGAAATCACTCCGTAGACACCCACCGCCGCCAAGATGAGGGCAATGGCGGCGAAAACCGACAGTAGATTGAGAGAAATCCGCCGCGGCATGAGGCGTTCGCCCAGGTTCCGTTCGACCGTACCCACGTCGAATATGGGTTGATCGGGATCCAGTTTCTGGACTTCGCCTCGGATAGCTCCCGCCAGAGTTTCCGGTGCCCTGTCGGTTTTTGCCAGCAGCGTCATGTTTCTTTCCGGATCTTGGTGATACGGAACGTAGATCTCTTCCCTGGATTCACGATCCACCCCGTAGCTCTTGACGTGCTCGACGACTCCCACAACCTCAATCCAGGGTCTATCGCTACGGGCCGGATCCCGGCCGAATTTGAAGCGCTTGCCGATTGGATTTTCTCCCGGCCAATGCTTCTCGACGAAACTTTCGTCGATCACCGCGACCCGACGAGAGCTTTCACCGTCCTGATCGGTGAACAGACGCCCCCCGAGCAAACGGATCTCCATGGTACGGAAGTAGTCCACATTCACCCGGAGGAAATCGGCAATGTGATGCTCTCCGGGAGGGGGTGCCGGGCGCCCCTCAACGACGTAGCTGTTTTGCCAACCTCCCAGGAAAGGGATCGTCAACCCCACCGAACGAACGCCGGGTAGTCCGGCGACGGAGTCTTCGAGCTCCTGAAAGAAAGCAGCCCTTTGTGTGTCTTCTGCGTATTTGTTGTCGGGGAGGGAGAGCCGGACAGCCAAGACGTTCTCGGGATTGAAGCCCGGGGCCTCTTCGAGGATATTGAAGAAACTCTGAATGACCAAGCCGGCGCTCACCAACAACATCAACGCCAGCGCCACTTCAGCGACGACGAGCAGGTTTCGGAAACGCTCCCGACTTCGACCGGTCGCGAGGATCCGACCTCCTTCTTTGAGAGACTCGATGAGGTTGGACTTGGAAGTCTGAAAGGCCGGGACGGTACCGAACACTACACCGGTGACGAGAGATAGAAGAGCGGTAAAACCGACCACCATCCCATCCAAACCGATGCGATCGTAGAGGGGAGGCATTTCTCCCGGCATGCTGAAGAGCACAACCGCCCTTGGCCGGCACCCAACGCCGTACGCACCGCGATCTCCTGTGCTCGTCCCGAGGCCCTTGCCAGAAGTAAGTTGGCCACGTTGGCACAGGCAATGAGCAGGACCAGGCAAACCGCGGCGAGGAGCATCATGAGCGCCGGGCGTATACGGCGCACCAGCCGCTGGTGGAGAAGCATCATGTAGATGGAATGACCCGAGTTGGAGCCAGGATATTCCTGCTCCAGGCGTTTGGCGATTCCGGTCAGGTCGGTGCGGGCTTCATCGAAGGACACCCCCGGTTTAAGACGCGCTGTCCCGGTAAGGTTGAAATTGGCCGAGCGATAGGCGGCAATGTCCGAGAATACGCGATTCTGGTCTCGCCAGTCCTTGAAGTTGGGATAAGAGACCATAATGGTGCCCCAGTTTTTCGTTTCCTCTCGCAAGGAAAGCAGCTGATGGGGCGCTTCGAACGGCAAGGGCCGAAGAAGAACCGCGTTCGTGACGCTGAAGAGGGCGCTGTTGGCACCTATTCCCAACCCGAGTGCCAAGACCGCCACCACCGTAAACCCGGGGCTGCGGGCCAGCATCCGGGTGGCGAACTTCAAATCACTCCAGAGCGCATTCACGGTAAACCCTCCATAGAAACCAAAATCGCCTCTGGTAATTAGACGGGACTCGAGCCGAAAACGTTTTAGCGGAACATCGATCTTACGAAAGACTTTCGAGCGCCAGAGTGACGGCTCCCACCGCCGGTTCAACCTGAAGCTGCTCGACCTGGGCGCGTGGGGCAATCTTGGAAACGAGTCGGGACACCTCGTTTTTGAGACCGGGAACCGTCTTCCAGAGACCTCCGGAAAGCACCAGATGGAAACTCTCGCCGGCGATCTCCAGCTTGCCGATGACTGCATCGGCGGCGTGGACGATCTCACGGCTCGCCTCATGAAGGATTTCCTGGGACACCACGTCGCCGAGAATGGCGGTTTCCTGGACGGTTCGCGCAAGCGCGGCAATCTCTTCCCGGGAGTCCTGCCGATAAACGCACTTGATCAGTGACTCCACGTTACCCAACCCGAAACGTTCCAGGACCCGGGGTGCGAGAAGCGTTGCGCCGGTGCGGCCGTCGGCGGCGCGAACCACCGCCTGCAGCGCGCGGATGCCAATCCAGTAGGCGCTTCCTTCGTCGCCAAGCAGATAGCCCCAGCCACCGGCGCGCGCCACACTGCCTTTCCGATCGATGCCGTAAGTGGTCGACCCGGTGCCAACCAGCAAAACCAACCCGTAGCGCTCCCCTGCCCCTGCAACGAGAGCCACTTCCGCGTCATTGGTGATCACATTCTGACGCGACCGACCGATACGCTCGAGGATCCCACGAACGGTCTCCGAGTCTTGCGGGCGGTCGACTCCCGCGATTCCTGCGCAGAGAGCATCGACCTCGGCGCTCCGCCCGGCAAGCACCTTGTCAATCAACTCCCCAAAAACCGCCTCCACGGCGGCGGCTCCCATGATCTGGAGGTTGGCTCCCGGTCCGCGGGATCGGTGGAGGATGGCACCGGTCTCATCGGCGAGAAGGCAGTCGGTCTTGGTTGCTCCCGCGTCGATTCCTATGACGTACATGAACCGGAACCGGCGCTCTCAGTATTCCAAAGCTTTGAGGTAGTCGAAGCTGATTCGAGCGCTGTCAAAAGGAGAGCCTGGCGTTTCATCTTGTTCCACGATGAAGTGCTTGACCCCGGCCTGGTCGGCTCGGCTGAAGATCTTCGGAAAGTCAATGACCCCACGTCCCACCTCGGTGAAAAAACCTTTCGGTGTGTCGTCCATATCTTTGACGTGGAACAGCGGAAACCGCCCCGGGTAGGCTTCGAAGTACTCGAATGGCTCCGCGCCCGCCTTGGTGATCCAGTAGAGGTCTATCTCTATTTGCACGAGGGAAGCGTCGGTCTCCTCCAGGAGAACTTGAAACGGGATCTTGCCGTTTGTTGGCTGAAACTCGAAATCGTGGTTGTGATAGGCAAACTGAATGCCGGACCTCCGGCAGGTCTCACCCACTTCGTTGAAGAGCTCGGCGAACCTCCTGTAATCGTCCAAGCTCTGGCGCTCTTCCGGCGGGATATAGACGCAGACGAGATACTGGTTTCCAATCTCCTTGGCCGCGTCGATCGTTTGGGTACCCGGAGTATCGGTCTCGGGAATGATGAGCTCGGCAATTTCGGCCACCGTTTTGCTTTGCTGCGGGCCGAGCGCCTTGAAGATGTAACGCTTTCGGCCGCTACCGGTTTGGAGCCGTGCGTGGGTCTCTTCCCCCCAACGCTAGAAACTCGCTGGATGAGAAATGCTCCAGGACCGGAATCGACAAAGCGGTTCCAAACGCTTTCAATGCTTCTCGTCGATCCATCTCCATTTACCTCCAGGAGGCTTACTGTGCCTCGTAAACGATTTTACCGCCAACAATCGTAGCAACGATTTTGCCTTCGAGCAGCTTTCCTGGGTCGCTTTCGCCGACGACCAGAGGATCGATGCTCATTACGGTGATATCGGCCCAGCGCCCGGGGGCAAGGATGCCGGTCTCATTCTCCATGAAAGCGGAGTAGGCACCCCAAAGGGTGTATCCACGAAGCGCCTCTTCCGGGGTCATGTTTTGCTCCGGGTACCAACCTCCGGCGGGCTCGAGGTTTTTGTCCCGGCGAGTGATCGCCGAATGGAGCCCATAGAAGATATTGTGATCGGTGCCGACCAGATCGGAGTTGAAAGCCAGTCGAGCTCCCGCCTCTCGAAGGGTTCGCCAAGCATAAGCCCCTTTGATCCTTTCGGGGCCCACTCGATCTTCTGCCCAACCTTTATCCTCCACCGCGTGGGGCGGCTCCATGGAAGCGATGATGTCCAGCTCGGCAAACCGAGCCATATCATCCGGATGAACCACCTGGGCGTGCTCGATGCGGTGTCTCTCCTGTCGTGTTGCGGGATGTTCTTCGAACACCGATTCAAAAAAGTCCAGGATTTTGCGGTTCGCTTCGTCCCCTATGGCATGAACACAAATCTGAAATCCACCGTTCATCATGTCCTTCACGAGCGCTTCATCGAAGCCGAACTCCTCTCCGCTCACGCCTCGGTGCCCCGGGGTGTCCGAATAATCTTCCAGCATCCGGGCTCCTCTCGAGCCCAAGGCGCCATCATAAAAAACCTTGACCGATCGAACGGTGAGCAACCCGGCGGTGTCCTTGTCCGGCCCCTTGGTCAGCCATTCCCGACAAAAGGCCGGATCTCTTGCCGCCAGCATGGCGTAGAAGCGGATGGGTAAGTTGCCTTCCGCTTTCAAGGCTTCGAGCGCCTTCATGTGCTCTGTGGTCACCCCCGCTTCGTGAATGGCCACGTATCCGTCACGGGCCATGGTCTCGAGACCGGTTTGAAAATACGTTTTGAATTGCTCGTCGGTCGGTGCGGGGACGGCAGAGCGGAGCAAATCAGCGGCACGGTTCACGAGGATACCGGTGGGATTGCCGCCGGCGTCCTTGACGATCTCGCCACCCTCCGGGGACGGGCTGTCTCTGGTGATGCCGGCGCGCTCGAAAGCCATGCGATTTCCCCAAACCGCGTAGCTGTGGAGGCCGTCCAAAAGCACCGGATGGTTGGGCACCTTCTCGCTGAGCAACTCCATGGTGGGATAATTCGACGCCCAAGCGCCCTCGTCCCAACCGCGCCCGATGATCCATTCGCCCTCAGGAATACTGGCGGTCGCTGCAGCAACCCGCTCCACCGCCTCTTCCGCCGTTGCAACGTCAATGAGATTCACTTGGCTTCGAATTCTTCCAAGCGCCAGGACATGGGTGTGGGAGTCGATCAAGCCCGGAAGCACCGTCGCGCCCCCGACGTCCATGACACGGGTCTCACTGCCTCTGTAAGACTCCGCTTCCTCGGCGCTGCCCACGAAGAGGATGGTTCCATCCTTGACGGCAATCGCCTCGGCATCGGGTTGCCAGCCGTTTGCGGAGTGGGGGGCGTTTGCGGCGGGACTGCCGTCGACAGCGGGATCGTCCCAGGAGAAGGTGTAAACCCTTCCGTT
>SDBT01016361.1_pt1 | contig 11739 bp, 8 predicted proteins | sample 2277101 | NCBI WGS metagenome assembly SDBT01 (sample SAMN10404973, study PRJNA504765) | marine sediment metagenome | isolation source: marine sediment core GS10_PC15, 103 cmbsf | place: Arctic Ocean: Southern Knipovich Ridge | collected 2010
CCGCAGTTGAATGGGAAGGTTGAGAGGTCCCACAGAACGGATCAGGAGGAGTTTTACCAGTTGTTGACCTATACTGATGATGTGGATTTGAATAGAAAACTTGAGGCCTGGGAGAGCTTTTACAACTTTGATCGACCGCATGGTGCCTTTGCTGGAAAAACACCGTATGAAGTGCTCAAATCTCTCTTAACTTAGGACAGGATGAGTCCAACAGGGTATGAAGTATTACACTGCCCCCACCGTTTGGACCACTTGGTAAGTTAGTATCTGATGTTTCGTTAACACGATTAAGTACGATTAGTTGTTCTGTTGGAAGTGACCTTACCCCCAGCTGGACACGGTGTTAAGCTGGTAAATTGGTTGTCTGGTGCAAGTAAAAAGGCGTAAACTACGGAACGCCTCAAGAGGTTTACCAGGCGGCACTCTGAGAATGCTGAACACTATCTTATTTCAGCATGATTTTGTCTAGGAATGGGGGTAAGCTCAGGAGGATATATATTTTTACAAACAGTCATAATTCCAAAAGTTCCACCAGGGCTATAGGACTGTGTGTTGGTGCGTCTACCATCACATTGGTAGAGTTAAACCCTGATCAAAAGAAGGGATCTGTTAGAAATTTGATCTCCCGGGTCCATGAGGGTAATCCCAAACTTGTTATTACAGAAATCATGGAGCAGATCGGGCTTACCAGCCTTGATTCGATAGCCGTTACTGGACGACGATATAAGGACTTCCTATCCCTCACCAACATTCCTGAACCCCTTGCTATTGAAACAGCACTGAACCATGTTAACGGCCATGCCGAGCCCTATAATGCCATCATAAGTGCTGGCGGTGAAACGTTTATCGTCTACGAATTGGATCGCACCGGTAAAATAAGCCGAGTGTTTACTGGCAACAAATGTGCCTCTGGAACAGGCGAGTTCTTCATCCAGCAAATCCGCCGTCTGGATGTCAGCCTCGAGGAAGCTTCCGAGAGTGGCTTGAATGAAGAGCCATATAGCGTGTCCGGCCGTTGCTCCGTCTTTTGCAAAAGTGATTGTACCCACGCTACTAATCGCGGTGTACCGCGGGGTGAAGTTGTGGCTGGATTGAGCCGCATGATGGCCAGGAAAATATTGGAGCTGCTGAAGAACATCCCTCGTGACAAAATTATGCTGATCGGCGGCACCAGTCGAATTAAGGCAATGATCAATGAACTGAAAACCGAACTGCCGGAACTCACCATCCCAGATGAGGCCACATACTTTGAGGCGTTAGGTGCAGCACTATGGGCAGCTGATAATTGGACCTTGGCACATAACAGCGATGGACTTTTTAAGGAGGGAATATCGCAATTTGACTATCATCCGCCCCTGAAATCTGCTGACGGGTTGGTCACTTTTGCTCAAATGGACCCAGGCACTGCCGTGGAGGGCGATGTCTGCCTGGTAGGTTTGGACGTGGGTTCAACTACAACTAAGATTGTCCTGGTGCGCGAATCTGATCTCAAAATTTTAGCCAGCGAATACCTGCGCACAAACGGCGATCCTATAGGTGCATCCCGTAAATGCTATCAGGCTTTGCTCACTCAACTGGACGGAACACAAGTCCAAATCAAGGGGCTTGGTGTCACCGGGTCCGGCCGCAAAATCGCCGGTCTACATGCACTCACTGACGGAGTATACAACGAAATTATCGCCCATGCACAGGCCGCCATTCATTTTGATAAGGATGTGGATACAATATTCGAAATTGGTGGGCAGGATGCAAAGTACACCTACATTACCAACGGTGTAGCCAGCGATTATGCCATGAATGAGGCTTGTTCTGCCGGTACGGGCTCATTCCTGGAAGAATCAGCCCTGGAAACTCTTGGCATTGAAATGGAGGATATAGCTGAATGGGCCATAAAGGGCAACAACCCTCCCAATTTTAATGATCAATGCGCTGCGTTCATTTCTTCTGATATAAAGAATGCTTATTATGAGGGAATCAGCAAAGAGGATATTGTTGCCGGGCTCGTTTATTCGATTTGCCTAAATTATATCAACAGGGTTAAAGGAGCCCGACCGGTCGGCAAGAAAGTGTTTATGCAAGGGGGAGTATGTTACAACAAAGCCGTACCCCTGGCCATGGCAAGCCTCGCAGGAAAAGAGATTATTGTACCGCCCGAACCGGGCTTAATGGGTGCCTATGGTGTAGCTTTAGAGGTTAAAGACCGCATTGATCAAGGTCTCCTTGAAGAGAGCAGTTTCGATCTTGATATCCTGACCAATCGAGAAGTCGAGTACCGAGATGCATTCACATGTGCTGGTGGCAGCGAGAAGTGTGACCTGGCCTGCTCCATCAACAGGATAAGGCTTGAGGATAGGACTTATCCTTTCGGTGGTGCCTGCAATAAATACTACAATCTGCGCCAGAAAATTAAGGTTAATGCTGGCGAGCATGATCTGGTTGTTATGCGCCATGAAATGGTCTTCGAAAAGTTTGCGCCTGATTTCAGCGATCTGCCGTCCACTGCACCTACCGTCGGCATATCGAAATCATTTCTGACAAACACATTCTACCCGCTTTTTGCGCATTATTTTAAGGAACTGGGTTACCAGGTTATCCTGGCTGATGCCGTCGAAGAAAAAGGCATCGATCAGTGCGCGGCTCCTTTCTGCTATCCCTGTGAAATTTCCCACGGCTATTTCCAGAATTTATTGGACAAATCACCTGATTACATTTTCCTGCCACAGGTTATAGGTGTTGCAGTAGAAAATGGGAATCAGGATTCGACCACCTGCCCATTGCTCCAGGGAGAACCTTATTATCTGAAGACAGCCTTTGAAAGTATTTTGGTTGATGGCCCACAAATTCTATCACCTGTGCTCGATTTGGCGGCCGATTTCGAAAACCAATTAGATACTTTCACCGCTATGGTAAACACGCTCGGGATTAGTGAAGCCGAGTCTCGACAAGCATTCACAAAGGCCTATGCGGTTCAGGCCGATCTACGCAAAAGCATGCTAGATGTTGGGCGGGCCACTTTAAGGCAAATTGAAGAGGATCCTGATCAGATTGGAGTTGTTTTATTCGGACGTCCCTACAACGCTTTTGTCCCAGAGGCTAACAAAGGCATACCTCACAAATTTGCCTCAAGAGGGATTACCATAATTCCTGTTGATTTTCTTGACCTGGAGGAGATTCCCGCAAAGCAGCACATGTATTGGTCAATTGGACAGATCAATCTGAAAGGTACAGAATTCATCAAGGGCCATCACCAACTGTTCGGTACCTATATCACTAACTTTTCCTGTGGTCCCGACTCATTTGTAGTTGGCTATTTCAAGGATATTCTGGGAAGCAAGCCCTCTCTAACTCTTGAACTTGATAACCATACGGCTGATGCAGGTGTAGAAACGCGCATTGAAGCCTTCCTTGATATTGTGAGCCGTTATCGGAAAATTCAATCCGGCATGAAACTCTCGTCAAACGGGAATAGCCCGAAACACGAGATCTACCGTCTTAAGGAACTCAACACGTCTGAGCATTTACGGCCTGGCAAGGAAATATCTATAACTGACCCAAGGGTGAGAGTTGTGATTGCTTCTATGGGGCAATTTGCTTCTCAAGCGTTTGCGACGGTTTTCCGAAACAGGGGCATCAAGGCTGTTGCATTGTCGGCTATGGTGGAAGAAGATCTGAAAATTGGACGCAGCTGCACCACCTGTAAGGAATGCCTGCCACTGCAACTGGTAATCGGGACACTGCAAAAATATTTGCGTGATGAACGCCCGGATGGAGAAATCACGGCATTCTACATGCCCACTACCGATGGACCCTGTCGCCTGGGACAGTACGAGGACTTTCTGTATGACTTCATCAATAGTCAGGGAATAGAAAATGTAGCTATCTTGAGTCTCTCAAGCAGCGATAGCTATGGGGGGCTGGGGAGAGGATTCGTGCTGCAAGCCTGGAAAGGTGTTGTGATAGCGGATATTTTTGAGGATATGTACTACAACATGTTGACGCTGGCTGAAAATCCTGATGCCGCTTTGGCTACTTTGCATAAGGTTTGGGAAGAGGTATTGGAAGGGCTCGAGCGAGGAGGCAAACTGTTCCCGCAGGCTGTCAAGAGCGCAATTGAGAAATTGAAGCTGATCCCACAGAAGTCTGCCCTGGCAGATGCACCTCAAATATTACTGGTGGGTGAGATCTATGTGCGCAAGGAGGGCTTGTCACGCCGATGGTTACCAGAGCGACTGGCAGAGCGCGGCTTTGTAACCCATGTGGCGCCTATTCATGAATGGTTTTATTACGTGGACTGGCTCATCGACAACGGGGTGCTACCAGCTCAAAAAGGCCTGAAATCCCGCCTCAGTTATAAACTGAAAAAATTGGTCATGCGCAAAAACGAGCGTTATCTCAAACGGATGATGGCCAGGAGCGGCTGGCATATTCCCAGGATTCTCGACGTTGATCACGTGGTGAAAACCGGAGAGCATTTTATTTCCTCCAGACTCAGTGGCGAAGCTATACTTACTATTGGTGGTCCACTAGCAGAGGTAGGCGAGGGCTTTTGTGGCGCGATTGCGATTGGTCCATTTGGCTGCATGCCAAACCGTTTGAGCGAGTCTATTCTCAGCCTGACAATGGACCGGGAGCATATCCTGCAATTTCGCAAATCGAAATATATTGAGCAGATTACCCGGGCAGTACCTAACTTGCCCTACCTCACAATTGAAAGTGATGGCAATCCATTTCCCCAGATAACCGAGGCGCGCCTGGAAACATTCATCCTTCAGAGCAAGAGAATGCACGATGCCATGCGGCAGCAACATCGCCCGGCCGGTGACACCGGAATACACAAAGTCAATTAAGATGCTGCTCCTGAAATAAGGAAGTACTTCCGGTAGGTTTATCCCAAAGAGCGGTTTCCGGCGGTCTAATTTTGATTAGGCAACCGGAAGCCGTTTTGATTTATCGGAGGTAAAGATGCCTCACACCCACAAGGTGTATATGATTGTAGTCTGGAGAAGTGAGCTTACCCAAAAAGCTGGACACGGTAATTGGCTATCTGGTGCAAGTAAAAAGGCTTACCAGGCGGCACTCTGAGAATGCTGAACACCAGCTTATTTCAGCATGATTTTTGTCTAGGGATGGGGTAAGCTGGAGACGCTTCGCAGAAGGCGTCAACTATACCTTGGAAGCGCAGAATGTGTCTCTTAAATTTTAACGCTAAATGTCCAAAAGGGTCTGAAGACCTACACCCAGTAGTTACCGTTCCTGCGAACCGGATTATCAAGAAGGGCGATATGATCATAAGTCAAAAGAGCACAACGTGACCCTCGAGGAAATTGTCAACATTATTGAAGGTGAGTTTCTGTCAATGCGCGATCATCGACAGAGGAATTTTAACATGGGTTGCGGCTGTGACCTGATGAGTGACGTTCTGGCTTTCATCAAGGAGAATGCCCTGTTGCTGACCGGTCTGACGAATGCCCAAGTGGTCAGAACAGCGGAGATGGCCGATATTCAGGCTATCTGTTTCGTGCGGGGGAAGCATCCAAACAAGGATGTCATTGCCCTGGCGGACGAGAAAGATATCGCTTTGATCGCCACAGCACTCCCACTATTTGAGGCTTGCGGGCGTCTGTATCGAAAAGGACTGGAGGGTTGCTCCGAATATGAGGAACAACGGTCTCATTGATGGCTGGTAACGAGGAAGTCACACGCGCTCAGGAATTAGTCCATGAGATGACGGTCGGGCAGGTCATGGTCAGGGATATTATCACTATAAGCCCGACAGCTCTTATGAGTGATCTTCGGGATTTACTGCGAAACGAACGGATCGCCGGTGTACCGGTTGTGGACGATGATCATCTGATAGGTTTGGTCAGCTTGGAAGATTTCATCAAATGGCTAGCCGCTGGCGGCTATGATTGTTCCGTGGACAAAACGATGACCCGTGATGTAAAAATACTCTACGATAATGATCCGCTTGTCCATGCCGTGGAGGAGTTCAAGCATTTCGATTATGGCCGGTTCCCGGTCCTTGCACGTGAAACAGGCAAGATCGTGGGAATTATCACAAAAGGAGATATTATCAAGGGCTTGCTGAATGAGATGGAAATTGGCTATCAAGCCGAGGAGTCGGCAAGTGGGCAGGCCGGCCCCTCGCTGAAAGAGATCATTGCTGACCAAGCCCGTTTTACGTTTCGCTATGACATTATCGGGAAAGATCTTAACCGAGCTGGAGAGACTTCCAGCAAGCTTAAAACAGCATTGGCAAGATTGGGAATTCCCCCCAAAATCCTGCGCCGGATAGCTATAGCCACTTATGAGGCGGAAATGAACACAGTTATCTATACCGATGGGGGAAAGCTAGCCACCTGGGTAACGTCGGATAAGATAGTAGTGGAAGTTGAAGACACAGGACCAGGAATTGAGAATATTAAGAAGGCTATGGAACCGGGTTTTTCCACGGCCCCTGATTGGGTCCGGGAGCTTGGTTTCGGAGCCGGAATGGGTTTGTGTAACATTAAGAAATGCGCTGATCAGATGACGTTGACCTCCACAGTTGGAGTCGGAACCAACCTCACATTCTCAGTGGTTCTCGACCAGAGGAAAGATGATGAAATTAGCAGCCATAGTTGATTCTCTCGATTTACGACTGAGGAGCCAACACAGTGATTTGTCTTGTGAAGTCACAGGGGCTTATGTCAGCGATTTATTAAGCGATGTTCTGGCCTACGCAAAAGAGGGGAATGTGTGGATAACCTTACAAGGCCATCCCAATATCGTTGCAGTAGCATCCATGAAGGAGATTGCTGGAATTATTATCGTAAACGGTCGATTGCCGGAAGAAAATGCGATCATCCAAGCAGATAACGAGGCGATTCCTATCATGACCTCCGATAAACAGACCTTCGAACTGGCGGGCAGGCTATACGCACTGCTTGAGGAGTCATGAGGACTATCCATGCTGATCTCCATATTCATTCCTGCCTCTCACCCTGCGCCGAATTAGAAATGTCACCAGGCAATATTGTGCAGGCTGCAACCAGCAAGGGACTGGATATGATCGCCGTCTGTGACCATAACTCTGCCGAGAATGTAACAGCAGTAATAGAGGCTATTGGCCGCACCAGTCTCACGGTCCTGCCCGGAATGGAAATCACTTCCAAAGAGGAGGTCCACGTGGTCGGATTATTCGCTGACGCTGAAGATGCTCACTGGATTCAAAGCCTGGTCTATGAGCACTTAGAAGGCACGAATGATGAAACCGTCTTCGGGGTGCAGGTGATTGTCGAAGCTGATGGAACTGTAGTGGGCTACAATGACAGACTTCTCATCGGAGCTACCGACCTATCACTGGAGAGACTTGTTGAGGCCATCCACGAACGGAACGGTCTGGCGATCGCGGCACATATAGACCGCGAAGTGTTTGGCATTATCGGGCAGCTCGGTTTCATACCACCAAATATAAGTCTGGATGCATTAGAGATTTCTTCAAGAGTAGGCCTGAAAGAGGCACGCTCGCTATTCGAAGCCTATCAGGACTATCCGTTTATTACTTCGTCGGATGCACATGTACTTGCCGACGTTGGTTCTGTCAGTACGCCCCTGCGCATGGAGGGTGCCTCCTTCCAAGAGCTGAAAAAAGCACTGAAATGCGAAAATCGACGAAGTGTTAGGTATGAAGGATAACATGGTGTAAACATGGAGGACCTTTCTCTGCATATCATGGACATTGTGGAGAACTCCATTCGTGCCGGCGCGAAGGAGGTAGGGATCCGGATCAAAGAAGATATTAGGGCCAATCTGCTCGAGATCGAGATTCTTGACGACGGATCAGGTATGGATGCTGCGACACAGGAACGAGCGCTAGATCCTTTCTTCACCACCAAATCCGTCCGGAAGGTGGGGCTTGGATTGTCGCTTTTCAGGGAATCCGCCCGCGAAGCTGGTGGAGATCTAGTGGTCGAATCAACAGCGGGAAAGGGTACCCGGATCAAGGTCGATTTTCAATATGATCATATCGATCGCAGACCGCTTGGTGACATAGTTCAGACACTCCGCATGCTGATGGTAGGTAGTCCAGAAGTACGCTTCCGCTACATCCACCAGCAAAACGGCGATGAGCAGCGGCTCGACTCACACGACCCTGGATCCAACACACCTGGCACGACTGATGATGAAGAATAAGATTCAGGTTCGCACAGTAAACATTTAGCGCCATTGCCAAAAGCTGAGGTAAGTCAGGCTCGAGCCACAGTTAAAACCCTTATTTTGAATAGGTGATGAGGGTTTTTTGCGTACGGTTAAAAATCACTATTCGGCACTATTTAGGAATTTCCATAATTTCGCTTTTAGGAAAAAACAGTGCAATTCACTAACATTTTGCCCTTTTCCAGGCATATTTTGAGGCCATCGAATCGCAGCTGTGAGCCGGCCGCAAAAACAGGCCGCAATAAGCAGTAAAAACCAGCTTTCAGAGTGCCTGCAAATATGGGTGCAGTACGGGGTCGAAAAATGATGTTTTGCGCAAAAGGTCGCAACCGGTGCAGGATTGGGGCTAGTGCTGCCAGGGGAGGGCAAAACCTAGCGATTCTAGTTTTGCTTCGAGCTCGCTACGTTCGCGGTTGCTCTTTAAGCCTTCATCACCATAGTTGAGCATGTTTTTGCCCTTAAGGAACTCAATGGCCGCATCAGGCTCATTAGCATTGAGGTGGCGGATGACCTCATTATCTATGGCCGTTAGGTGCATAGCATTGAGCCGGTAATCCTGAAAGGCCTCCCAAGTGAGGGGCACCCACTTGGCGACTATCTGATGACCAATAATATTGGCATACTGGCGGATTTCCCACTGGGCATGGCTATCCATACGGAGCGACAGGAAATGCAGTAGGTTATGGAGATCGATCTTCCAAAAGGCCTCGGTGTAGGTGGATAAGGGCAAGTCTTTACGGGCGACCTCGCGAGCAACACCCGCTTCAATTCTTGCATCGTAGACAGCCTGGGCATGCTGATGGAGCTTTGACTCCTCATCACTTAGTTGCTGCCCCATAGCTTCATCGAGATAATCGCTACTGCCCTGCTTATTGGTCTGGGATTGACTGCGCCATTCACCGGGTTTGGTAGATGACTTGGCATCGATAGCGACGGAATAGCGGGTAGAGTACTCGTTAACATTGGCAGTACGGTGGCGAATCCACTGACGCCAGGTATCCATAGGGACACGAACCAGCAACTTGAGTTCGCACATCTCAAAGGGTGTGGTATGCCGGTGGCGCATTAGGTACCGAATAAGGCCACGGTCCTCGCTTAGTTTTTTAGTGCCCTTTCCGTAGGATACACGGGCGGCTTGGACGATGGAGGAGTCGTCGCCCATAGTGTCGATGACTTGGATGAAGCCGTCGTCGAGGACGGGGTGATTATTGTCGATAATTTGCTGCTGTGAGGCCATTTGTTAATATCTGACCTTAATACCTTGTTATTTGTAAATATCAATCGATATTGTCATATAAGATGCAAGGAGCTCCCGCACTTTCGAGGTTTCTCCAAAGTCTACTTCGTGAAATGATCCGATTCCGGATGACCATCTACCAGCCTTAAATTCTTTTGGTTCCACTAACCAGAGACCTATATCCTGGTGTATAGAAAGAAAAAAATATGTACCCAAGTGCTGAAATTTGCTCCCTAGTGAACCGATACTCAAGTATTTCTTATCCTTCACGCGATTCCATACATCTTCTAAAGAAACCATAATTTCTTCATACTCCATAGTGGAGACATAGTGTTTATCGTCGCGGTTCTGAAGCCGATTTGTCTCAATTAAGGCATCCCTCCGCCATTTGTTTTTTGGAATAGGCGACACGCCGATCACCCAATGAATATCCTCGGCGGGAGTATTATTAACCTCATGGTCCTTCTCAAGCAAGCTCTTCATCCTCTCAGCGCTAAAATTAGGTATAGCAATAATTGCTGCGGGAAGTTTTCCTGGATTCATTTCGTAGAACATAGGTGAAGAGTAAACCTGATCAATCCCTTTACTAAGAAAATTTGCATTCTCATATGTCTCAGAGAACAGATCCCCTCCTTTTTTCGCCTCCTCCCTAATTGCTATCCACTCGTCTTCGGTCGGAAAATATTTATTTGCTTCACAGTATAGTATTCTGAGAGATATATCCTGTGAGATTAAGACCTTCATTATTGGGTAGAATAGGTAGGACGAGCATGTACTGATATCAAACCCTACACGTTTATTTGAGATCTTTATTTCATTTAAATATGCCAAGAACGCATCAAGAAATGAGCGATTATTGTATTCCAATGTTTTGAGCCTACAATTAGTCTCTTCGCAAAGGGTCTCAAATTTACTGAGATTAATTTCATTATCAGGTATATTTGTGGGGTATTTTACGAGGAGGACATCTTTGCCCTTTAATTGGAGAGCATCAAGGATTGTGCTTGTCCTATCTTCAAAACCAAGGGTGCAAATTAGTATGTCGATCTCTTTTGAATTATCTAGGTGGATTCTTTTAGGTAGATGGCCTAAAATATCTTCAAGTTTTTGCTGGCTAATGTATGGCATTTTACTGGACCTGGGTTGGTTGTTCAAGTGAATCGCTCATGACAAGGGATAGCTGTGTTCTTTCTAGACTCGCAGTTTCCAATTCTGTCTCAAAAAACTCCTTCGGTTCTCTTAGGAATAATTCCAGCCGGTCAAATGAATCTATTTTCACCGGCGTTTTTCGCTGAAGGGGAGCAAAAAACGTTGGTAAATATAATCTCCTGATTTGCAAACGATCGGATTGCCTATCATAGCGGGTACTACTTGTTTCCAGACTAAATAATATTGCCCGAAAACGCAACATATCATACAGATTGAATAATTCGGGTCTCCTTTTTTCCAATGTTGTTATCGCCTTTGTATCAATATCAATATGGGTCATGTATGCATCATTTTTCAGCCGGTCTTTTTGTTTTCCGCTTTTATATTTGTGTATCGCCCGAGCAAATAGACCAAAATACACAATAATATCGTGAATTTCTGGACCATATCGCGGAATGTACTTTAATTGGTGTACCTCATTATGAGAATATTTCCGAATTACTCTATGCTGCTTTTCAGGAGATATTGCAGTCGTTTGGCCGGGCGTAACCTTATTGTCTGCAAATAACTCGCGTACTAGATTTAGAACCAAGGCTACATCACCAGAACATAACCCATGAATTGCTCCAAGCCCGTGATATTGTGGTTTTTTGGGCTCAAGTTCTGTACCATTCTCTGCCAAATCATTTTTTGAAGACGGATCATCAAGAAGTTGTCTGATCGTACTCCTAAATGGGCGCTTGACAGCCCTTAATCTTCGATCAAGAATATCAGCAATAAATGCCTGACCCGGTATATCGGTCATATTTGTATACTGTTCTCCAATATTAACTTCAACCACCTCACGACCTTGTTCAATACCTTCTTTTTCTAGTCCAAAATATTCTGATGTTACTTTGAACAGGGGTGTAGACTGCTTTGCAAATGTGATAGTCTGATTGAGTTTTTCCTGCAATTTTCGGGGGATACGCTGATTACTATAATCATCAATTAAATAGGTCACATGTCTTTCCGCCATGAAGTACTGAAAATGATGACCCAAATATTGAGTAATATCAATTGCTAATGCTGGGTCAGCAACCGCTTTATCAATTTGATTATTAATGATTTGGCCCCATGTGTCCCATCGGTTACGACGTGAAACATTTCTTAAG
>SDBT01016362.1_pt1 | contig 11737 bp, 10 predicted proteins | sample 2277101 | NCBI WGS metagenome assembly SDBT01 (sample SAMN10404973, study PRJNA504765) | marine sediment metagenome | isolation source: marine sediment core GS10_PC15, 103 cmbsf | place: Arctic Ocean: Southern Knipovich Ridge | collected 2010
CGAGATCGCGCGGTTTGCACAGATCGCCCGACGACCGGTTCGGTTAATTATCGAGGACCTGATCCGGGTCGGCCTGGGCAGCCTGCCCGGCGGCGGGGCGGAGATCTTCGCCTCCGAGGTACGCGACGACATCTGCCCTCGCAAGGCCGACGCCCAAACGTGGCTGGGTGTTCACAGGGCGGCACATCAACTGGGCCTGCGGTCAAACGCCACGATGCTCTACGGCCACATCGAGCACGTCGAGCACCGCATCGACCACCTCGTCCATCTCAGGCAACTCCAGGACGTCACCGGCGGATTCCAGGCGTTCATCCCCTTGTCGTTCCATCCGGAAAACACGCGGATGGCCCATCTGCCCAAGGCCTCCGCCCTGCTCGACTTGCGGACCATGGCCGTCAGCCGGTTGATGCTCGACAACTTCGACCACCTCAAGGCGTATTGGATCTCGCTGGGGCTGGGCACGGCCCAAACGGCGCTAGCCTACGGCGCCAACGATCTCGACGGCACCGTCCTCCGCGAGCGAATTCACCACGAGGCCGGCGCCCCTTCGCCCCAATCGCTCACCGTCGACGAGATTCTCGCAACGATCAGAGAAGCCGGCCGCGAACCGGTCGAACGCGACACGCTCTATCGGCGGATCAAACGGGACGGAACGCAGTGGACGCTGGCGTAGGCCCCTCCGTCGGTGGGTGTAGCGGATTTTCTTCCATTTAGTTCACATTCGGCTTGACGGCCGCCGTGCCTGAAATCTATACTGCCGTACACATGTTGCAATCAAGGGAGAATGCCATGGCCCAAGCGTCATCGATCGAGTGGACCGAAGCGACGTGGAATCCGGTAACCGGATGCACGAAGATCAGCCCCGGCTGCGCGCATTGCTACGCCGAACGGATGGCCGGGCGGTTGAAGGCCATGGGACAGGCCCGCTATCGCGACGGTTTCAAGCTGACGTTGCAGCCGGACGTTGTCGAGTTGCCGCTGCGTTGGAAACGGCCGCGAGTGATCTTCGTCAACTCGATGAGCGACCTGTTCCACAAGGCCGTGCCCGACGATTTCATTGCGGCCTGTTTTGCGGTAATGGAGTCGGCCTCGCAGCATACTTTTCAAGTGTTGACGAAGCGCCCCGAACGCGCCGCGGAGATAGCTTCTCGCCTGCCGTGGCCGGACAACGTCTGGATGGGTACGAGCGTAGAGAATGCAGACTACGCTGACCGCATTCACTCGTTGACGCGAATTCCCGCAGCGGTTCGGTTTCTCTCGTTGGAGCCGCTGCTGGGCCCGATCCCTCGATTGCCGCTAGCCGGCATCCATTGGGTGATCGTCGGCGGCGAGTCGGGTCCGAAGGCCCGGCCTATGGAATCGAAATGGATTTTCCAGATTCGGGACCGTTGCTTGAGGTACCAGGTGCCGTTCTTTTTCAAGCAGTGGGGTGGTGTTCACAAGTCGAAAACAGGTCGTGCACTTAACGGCCAAACATGGGATGACATGCCTTTGATTGGGGGGATTCATGAAGAAACGAGCGACAGAGCGGTGGCGTGAGCTTTGCGAAAGAGTGGAACAGTGCGATGGACTGCCTACTTGGGAAGAAGCTGGTCACTGGACAAAAGACAAGTTGTACTTCTGGAAGCGATACATCGATATCACCACACATGCGATGACGGGAAACCCGGCCTTTCCGGGCGGATTGGTATACGTTGATCTCTTTGCAGGGGCTGGAGTCTGCACGCTCAAAGGAAGTGGGCGTCGATTTCCCGGCTCGGCTCTTATCGCTGCCAGCGCGAAGAAGCCATTCGGGAAACTGATCTTCTGCGAGGAGAGGCCAGATTTCGCGCAGGCATGCGAGAAACGACTTACAGCGATGGGGGCTGGCGGTCGTAGCGAGGTCCTCACGGGAGATTGCAACGAATTGATTGGCGAGGTTGCGAAACGCATTCCACCACACAGTTTGACTCTTGCATTCATCGATCCGAAAGGGCTCGACGCGAAGTTCGAGACGATCAGGAAACTCTCGCATCACCGAGTAGATTTCGTCGTTCTGTTTGCCGACGCGTACGACATCAATCGAAACAAAGAGATCTACCGAGACGACCCCAACTCGAAACTCGATCAGGTATTAGGACCGAACTCGGGCTGGAGGGCCAAGCTGGATCAACTCGACGATCATTCGGGCGTTGGCATACGAAAACTCTTCGCCGACATCTACATCAGCCAGTTGAAACGCCATCTCGGGTACTCGCATTTCCGCGAGAAAGTGATGTCGCACGAGAATGGGCCGCTCTACCGGCTCGTGTACGCCTCAAATAGCGAGCACGGCCTGAAGTTCTGGGACGAAGCTCTGAAGGAGGATTGCGGTGGGCAGAGATCGTTGTTCTAGCCGTTTTCGCTTTTCCCTCCCCTTGACGAAACCGATCCGACAGTGTAGCATTGAATAGAATGCTAATTCAATGCGAGGTCGCCATGCTCAATCTGACCCAAGATATTGACTCCTTGACGCACTTCAAGCGTCACACCGCCGAGGCGCTGGAGCAACTCAAGAACACGGGGCGGCCGATAGTGCTGACGGTCAACGGGAAGGCGGAGGTCATTGTCCAGGATACGGCATCCTATCAGAGGCTGATGGAGTTGGTAGACCGGGCGGAGGCCGTCTTGGGAATTCGCCGGGGATTGGAGTCGATCGAACGGGGCGAAGGCGTGCCGGCCGAAGAGGCCTTTGCGAAGCTTCGCAAGAAGTACAACATTCCGCAGGATGCATGAAGTACTGCTCCACATCCGTCACGCGGCACGACAGACGATGACGGAGGAAGAGTTGCTTGATTACGAGCATTGAGTGCGATGCGCGGGGCCTTTACCGATCCTCCCCGTCGTGGTATGATGTCTTATGGACGCTAAGGGAGGTTACATATCATGAGTAGCGGTCTTTCTCCGGACAACGAACAGTTCATCCAGCAAGCGGTTGAACTGGGTACGTTTCACAGCAGGGAAGAAGCCCTCGATCAGGCCGTCGAGTTGCTGAGGAAGCGCGCGGCCTTGCTGCGGCACATTGATGAAGGTACGCGGCAACTCCGAGAGGGCGAGGGTATCGAACTGCATGGGGAAGCAGAACTCAAGGAGTTCTTTGACGAAATTCAGGCTGAGGGGATGCGGCGGTATGAGGCGAAGATGAGGGGCCAATGAATCACTTTACCGTTGCTCCATTGGCTCGGAAGGATCTCCAGGCCATCTGGGACTATATCGGGGTGGAGAACAGTAGTCCCGATGCTGCCGGCCGTCTGCTCAAATGGTTTTTTGACAAGTTCGCGCTATTGGCAAGCCAGCCGCTGTTGGGGCAACTCCGGGAAGATTTGAGGCCTGGCCTTCGCATCTTTTCCGCCGAAAGCTACGTCATCCTTTACTACCCGACGAAGGGCGGCATTGAAGTTGTCGGTGTCGTGCATGGCGCACAGGACATTGAGGCGATGTTTCGTGTCGGCGAGAGATGAACGGGGATGCTTTGGGGCAGTGTGTCGGGCTCACCCCACGTCGCCCAATTCCAACGCCCGGCCGTAGCGGCCTAACATCTGACGGCGGAGCTTGGCGTGTTGCGGCTGGATCAAACCGGGGTCGGCGGTGACTAACGTTTGGGCGTCGCGACGGGCTTCGTCTAGTAACACTGCGTCGCGCAATAGATCGGCGATGCGAAACGGAGGCAAGCCGTGTTGCTTGGTGCCGAATAACTCGCCCGGGCCGCGGAGCTTGAAGTCGGTCTCGGCCAGCTTGAAACCATCGGTCGACGCGGCGAAGGCTTTCAACCGCTCGCCGGCCTCGTCGGTTGACGGCTCTGAGAATACGCAACAGAAACCGGGAAACGCGCCGCGGCAGATCCGCCCGCGAAGCTGGTGCAACTGGGCCAGGCCGAAACGCTGACCGCTCTCGATCGTCATCAGCGTGGCGTTGGGTACGTCGACGCCCACCTCGACCACCGACGTGCAGACGAGCACCTGAATCTCGCCGCTGCGGAACTCGTCCATCACGGCGTCCTTCTCGGCCGGACTCATTCGCCCATGGATCAGCCCCAGCCGAAAGGCCTCCAGTTCGCCGTTGGCTAGTGCCTCGTAGGTCTCGTCCAGACTGGTGGCCGCGATCGCGGCCGATTCCTCAACCAGCGGCGTGACCACGAACCCTTGGCGTCCCTCGCGGAGTTTCTCGCGGAAGAAGTTCCACCACTTCTCGCGCTTCGCCTCTTCGGTCAGATAGGTATGAACCTTTTGGCGACCCGGCGGGCCGTCGCGGAGCGTCGATACGTCCAGGTCGCCGAAGAGCGTCATGGTCACGGTCCGCGGGATGGGCGTGGCCGTCATCACCAGGTAATGCGGATCGGGCCCGGCCTGTTTCAACACGGCCCGTTGGCGAACGCCGAACTTGTGCTGCTCGTCGATCACCACCAGCCCCAGCTTGGCGAAACGGACGTCTTCCTGGATGATCGCCTGCGTGCCGACAACCACGTCGACCTCGCCGGCGGCGATCTGCTCGAGCACATCGCTACGTTGCTTTGCCGTCAGCCCGCCGGTAAGCTGCACATGCCGAACCTTGCTGGCAGCCAGCAGTTTTTCGAGCGTCAAAACGTGCTGCCGGGCAAGCACCTCGGTCGGCGCCATCAGCACGGCCTGGTATCCGCAGGCCACGGCCGCCAGCATCGCATAGACGGCCACCACCGTCTTGCCGCTGCCGACGTCGCCTTGCAGCAGCCGATTCATGGGGACCGGCCGGGCCATGTCGGCGGCGATCTCGGCAATCGACTGCTGCTGGCCGGCGGTGAGTTCAAACGGAAACAGCCGGCGAATGCGAGCGTCGATTTTCGCGGTAGCCTCCAACTGCGGGGCGCGACGCTGATCGCGCTGCTGGCGTCGTTTGACGGCCAACGCCAGTTGCAGAACGAACAACTCCTGGTAGACCAACCGCCGCCGCGCCAAAGCAAGCGAGTCGTGGTCGGCAGGGAAATGGAGCTCCGGCAAAGCCCGTTGCAACGGCCAGAGCTTGTGGGCCTGAAGATACTCGGTGGGAAAGACCTCGTCGAGCAAATCGACGCACGTCTCCAACACACCGCGGACAATCTTGCGAATCTGCCATTGCTGCAAGCCCTCGGTCAACGGATAGACCGGCAGCAGTTTCCCGGCCGGTTCTTCCTCGTCTTTATCGAGCGTCTCAACCCGGGGATGGACCATCTGCCAGACGAGCCCCTCGTATTTCGGCTTGCCGGAGAGCATCACGCGTTGGCCGAACGAGAATCTCTCCCGCATTGTCGGCTGGTTGAACCAGATCGCCCGAATGTGTCCGGCACCGCAACGGACCAGCACGCCGAGCACCGACCCACCGGCGGCGGTCGTCCGCTGGTCGATCTCTTCGATGATCCCGAGCACGCTTTGCAGCTTGCCTTCTTCGAGTTGATCGATTTCGCGACGGTCGGTCAGGTCCTGGTAGCTGCGGGGGAAGAAGAAGAGCACGTCGCTGGCAGCGAACATCCCAAGCCGCCGGATCAACTCTCCGCGTTGCGGTCCGACGCCTTTGAGAAACTGCACCGGCGTAGCCAGCATTTCGGCGGGAGTTTTCTGGGCGGGGTCCATGGGGATATTGTAGCGGCAATCGAGCGCGTTGGCGAGCCGCGGGGCTTGCCCCCGCGCAACCCACGGCACGAATCCGCAACCAACAGTACGAATCAGCAAGTGGCCCGGATTCGCGAGTTTCGGCACCCGTTTACCTCCTGGCATGATGTGTTATAATGGAAGTGTCTGAGTCGTACAAGGAGATCTGTCATGATGTATCGTGGCCACGTGAAGAATGGCATGGTGGTGCTGGACGATGCGGTGACGCTGCCGGAAGGGATTGCGGTGCAAGTGCATTGTCTCGTTGGGGAAGCGGAGCAGCCGGCGCTCGAAGATCGTGGCGAGACGGTCGGCCAGAAGCTCTCCAAGTATGTCGGGAAGGCGACCGGGTTGCCGGTCGACGCGTCGCGCAACCACGACCACTACCTCTACGGGACGCCGAAAGACCTGACAAAGACTGGTCGTTGACCGATTGCATATCGTTCGTGGTGATGGAATAGACCGGACTGACCGCGGCGCTGACGACAGACCGTCATTTTGAGCAGGCGGGATTCACAGTGCCGTTGCTGTGAGGCAGCGGGTTTATCGCGCCGTCGGTATTGAACTCGGAGGGACGTGCCGTGACCTTGACGCATGTAATCCTAATCATGCTCGGAATGCTCGTACTGAGTTTCCTTGCTCAAGCCTTGTCCCTGTGGTTGGGTGCTCGTATCGCCCGCGTACCCGGCACGACCTTCCGTCGGGTCGTGTTCGCCTGTATTGTGCTGACGGTCGTTGGTCTGCCGGTCGCCATAGGGTTGGCGGTGCTGGAGGCGAAGATCATCGAGTCGATAGAGGGCCTTTCTGTAGCCGGCGCGATTGGGGTTGCGATTTTGGTGATCGGTGCATATTTGGTTCTGGTTTTCCTCTTGTTGAAGTGGACGTTGCGAACGTCGTTCGGACGGGCCGCGCTGGCCGGCCTGATTATGCTGGTCTTGAATACTCCGGTCGCGTTCGGGATCGCATTCAGCTTCCGAGCAACCCTAATAGAAACTTTCGTGATCCCAACCGGTTCCATGACGCCGACGCTCTACGGGGATCACGCCGAAATCACTTGCGGTCGCTGCGGGATCGGGTATGCCGTGTCGATGTCCGGTCTGAAGGAACGTCACTCGTGGAGAGAGCGGGAAATCGTGCAATCCCGATGCCCGAATTGCGACGATCCGGGACAGGTGCCAGCCGCCACCCCTATCCTTGACGGAGACCGCTTGCTGGTCGAGAAGCTGGGCCAGCCGAAACGCTGGGACCTGATCGTCTTTAAGTATCCCAAGGATCCCTCGGTCAACTACGTCAAACGGCTCGTGGGGTTGCCCGGCGAGAAGCTGGAGATCGTCGGCGGTGACGTCTTTATCAACGATTCCCGTTTGAGCAAAGCCCCGGGAGTTGCCCGTGACATGTGGTTGCTAATGCATGACACCGATTACACCCCAGCCAAGACGATGTCCGATCGCCCGCAATGGAGGCCCATCGCGCCGAATTCCCAGTGGAAGAATGCCGACGGGAAGTGGCGGCTTGAAGACAACGACGGCGATGCGGAAGCGGACCCGCTGGTGTTCTCCGGGAAGATCACCGACCGATTGGCCTACAATGGACAGATCGACTGGGGCGGGCCGCTCAGAGAGGAGCCGACGACGTTGACCGGCGATATCAAGGTCGAACTCCATCTGGACGAATTTCGCGGAGAGGGAAGCTTGGCCTTCCGCTGGCGGTTCTGCGATCGGGAGGTCATTGCCCGAATCTCTTTCGACGGCAAGGTCCGCATATCCGGCCCCGGCACAACCGGCGACGACGACGAAGCGACCGGCAAGCTGTCGACCAGCCTCTCGCAAGTGAAACGCTTGGCTTTCGCGTTGCGCGACGGACAGGCCCATCTCTTGGAGAACGACAAGGCGGTTGCCACGCTGTCGGTCGGTCCGCAGGGCGTCGAGGCGGCGAAGATTGCTGCCGCCCGGCCAAGCGAACCGTGCCGCGTGGAACTGCTCGTCGACCGCTGCACATTAGGCCTTGCCCGCATCGTAATACACAAGGACGTCTACTACCGAACCCTTGAAACGATGCGTTCCGGCAGCTACCCGGCGATAGAATCCGGCGTCGAGTTGCCACTGCAACTTGGCCCACAAGAGCACTTCACGATGGGCGACAACAGCACCCGGGCTATGGATTCTCGATTCTGGGGGACGGTAAGCACGGAGGCGATTACCGGCGTGGCGCGATGGATCTACTGGCCACCGAGCAGGTGGCATGAGTTTCGATGAGGCGAATCAAAACGCCACCCCCACGAGCGCAGTCGCGGGGCGTTTGACCCCTACACCCCTACAAATACTTCTGATACGCCGCCACGGCCAGCGTGTCGCAGCGTTCGTTCTCGGGATGGCCGGCGTGGCCGCGGACGTGGGTGAACTTGATGCGGTGCCGGGTGAGCAGTTCGTCTAGTTGCCGCCAGAGGTCCTCGTTCTTGACCTCGGCGAATCCCTTGCCGACGCGGCGACGCCAGCCGTTGGCCTTCCACTTGGGCATCCATTCGCTGATGCCCTTGCCGACGTAAGTGCTGTCGGTAATCAACTCGACGCAAGAGGGCCGCGTCAGCATCTTCAGACCGCGGATCACGGCCGTCATTTCCATGCGATTGTTGGTCGTCTCGGGTTCGGCCCCGGATCGTTCCATTTCTTTGCCCGATTTGGGGTGGCGCAGCACAAAGGCCCAGCCACCCGGCCCGGGGTTTCCGCTGCATCCGCCGTCGGTAAACAGAACGACTTCGGTGGAAGAATCGTCGGTGGTCTTTGTCATCTATTCGGTCGTTTGCGTTTCCGGGGCGGGCAATTGCAAGTTGCGGTCTCTGGCCAGTTCCATCCGCGGCCGGGAGAATTCCTCGAAATCCTCGGCCAGCGGCGAATCGAGCCGCGGTTGCGCCTCGAGTTTCCACGGCAATCGAACGGAGAAGGTGCTCCCCTTGCCCAGCTCGCTTTGAATCGAGACTTCCCCGCCGAGCAGCTTGCAGAGTTCCTTAACGATCGAGAGTCCCAGCCCGGAGCCGGAGTATTCCCTGGTCATGGCGTCGCCGTCGGGCAACGTGGATCGGGCCTGGCGAAACTTCTCGAAGACGGTCTGCTGGTCCTCGACGGCAATCCCCACGCCCGTGTCGGCTACCTGCATCAGCAGAAAACCCTCGTCGTCGCAGCGGGCAGAGACCGTGATCCGTCCACCTTCGGGCGTGAACTTGATGGCGTTTGAGAGCAGATTGTTGAGCACCTGTTGCACGCGGGCCTGATCCTGGTGCATCGGCGCAAGCCCGGCGGGGACGTTGCTTTCCAGGTCGATGTTCTTCTTTTCGGTCAACGGCCGGGCCATGTCGCACTGGGCCGAGACGACCTGCTCGATACCGAAATCGGTTAGCCGGACGACCATCTTGCCGCTTTCGATCTTGGCCAGATCGAGAATTTCGTTGATCATTTCCAGCAACATCCGCCCGGAGTTTTGGATGTTTTGCACGTAGCGCCGCTGCTTTTCGTCAAGCGAGTCGATCGAGCCGAGCACGTCGCTGAAACCGAGGATGCTGTTCAACGGCGTGCGTAATTCGTGGCTCATGGTGGCCAGGAAGTCGCTCTTGATGGTGTTCATTTCGTACAGCCGCATGTTGACCTGGGCCAGTTCGTCGACTTTGCCGTCCAGGTCGGTATTGACCTTTCGGAGTTCGTCCTGGATGGTCACCAGATGGCGGAGCATGCGGTTGAAGGCGACCGCCAGCGACTCGAACTCGTCGCCCGTGTGGATGTCGGCCCGCAAGGCGATATTGCCGTGGCTGATCGCGTCGCTGACTTCGCGCAAATGCCGTAGCGGCTTGACGATCACGTAGCGAACGATCACGTAGGAGGCGATCATGGCCATGAAGACGGTCGCGATGGCCGTGGTCAGCAGGATTGCCCGGTTCTTATTGAGGTCCTCTTGCGTGGGTCCGTTGGGGATGATGACCTCGATGACGGCCATCAAGTCGCCTTGATTCAGGAGTGTTCCGCCGGCGCCCACCTCGCCGCCCCCCAAGACCTGTTGATACCCCAGGGGCGCCTCCCTATAGTACTGGCCGTGGCAGGAAACGCAGACGGGGGCGTCCGCGTAAACGGGCTGGTAGTAGTGGTACTGCTTCCGGTCGTCCGAGAACCGTTCCATCGGTTCGAGCGGTTGCTGCGGGGCGGCCGTTAGATAGCTCTCCAGGACCGCCCGATCCTCTTTGGTCAACTCGACCTGCGGCATCCCCGTGTTCTCGGCGGCCGTCTCACCGCTCGGCGGAGCTTCTTCCGTGCCGTCTTGGGTTGGCGGGAGGTAGAGGTACTTCTTTTTCAGCAGGGCACCCGTTTTGTCCGACGTGATGAAGTTGCACGCAAACTGTTCCTTCCGCAGCCTGTCGGCTATTTTGTCGACCAGTGGCTTGGCCGTCGTCTCCAGGACGCTCCAGTGCAACATGACCAACGTCTGGTCGACCAGCAATCGGCCCTTCGTCTTGTTCTGCTTGTAGACCAGCTTCTCGGTCTGGTTGCCGTAGAAATAGAAGCTAACCGTAATCAGCAGCAGCAGACAGCCGCCGAAGAGGAATCGGCACTTCCGCTCCAGGCTGGTTTCACCCAGGACACGTTTGATCGACCGGTACGACATGGGATCTCAGATCGACGGGATAAACTTCCCCTAATCCGCGCATTCTACGGGAATGGCGGAGCCAACGCTATAGGAAGATTGGGGAAATGACGAAGCACGAATGACGAATGACGAAGTCTGTCGGCATCGCCTTTTCTTCGTCATTCGTCATTCGGATTTCGTCATTTCCCCACTCCCCACTGCCCACTGCTTCTACAACATATCCAGCGGGTCCACGTCAACGATCCACTGTACGCCGTCGGGCGGTCGCAACTCGGCGGTGGCCCGGCGCACGGCGGCCCGCAGTAGGTCGCCCTCTTGGCCCTGGATCTGGATTTGGAAGCGATACTTGCCCCGCAATCGGGCGAACGGAGCCGGGGCTGGGCCGAGCAGTCGGGCGGCGGCACCCTCGTCTTCCAACGCCGTGCCGAGCCGCTTGGCCAGATCCGTGGCGAATTCACCGGTTGCCTGTTCCATGGGGCCACGGATTACCAGGCGGATCATCTCCGTGAAGGGCGGATAACGCAACATCTCGCGGATCGGCAGTTCCTCGGCGGCGAAGGCGGCGAAATCGTGCCGCACCGCCGCCCGAATGGCCGGATGCTCGGGACTGTAGGTCTGCACGAGCACGCGTCCACCCTTCTCACCCCGGCCGGTCCGCCCGGCCACCTGCGTAACCAGGTGAAAGGTCCGCTCGGCCGCCCGGAAGTCGGGCAGGTGCAGGGCCGTGTCGGCATTGATCACGCCGACCAGCGTGACGTCGGGAAAGTCGAGCCCCTTGGCGATCATCTGCGTTCCCAGCAGGATCCGCACCTTTCCGCAGCGAAACGCCGCCAGCGCCCGTTCGTGACTGCCGCGGCCCCGCATCGTGTCGGTATCCATTCTCAGGCACCGCACGCGCGGGAAACGTCTTTGCACCTCGGCCTCCAGCCGCTGTGTGCCGAGGCCCGTGTAGCGAATGCCGCCGAACTTGCACTTGGGACACTCGGTCGGGGCCGGCACTTCGTAGTCGCAGTAGTGACACAAGGCGATCTCTTTGCTGCGATGGTGGGTCAGTGCGATGTCGCAATCCTCGCACCGCACCACGTTACCGCAGGCCGGGCACTGAATGTGCGTGGAAAAGCCCCGCCGGTTCAACAACAGAATTACCTGACCGTCGTTGTTGAGGGCCTCGGTGACGGCGACGTGCAATTGTCGGCCGATGGCACCACGGGTCATCGAACTGCGATGCCGATCGACGCGCAGATCGATCGTACCCACCGCCGGCAGCGGCCGGTTCAGCACGCGCCGGGGCATCTCCACTAACGTATAATCTCCCTGGCGGGCGCGACGCCAGCTTTCCAGCGAGGGCGTGGCCGAGCCGAGCACCAGCGGCACGTCCTCGGCCGACGCCCGGGCAATCGCCACGTCGCGGGCATGATACCTGGGAGCCGTCCCCTGCTTGAAAGACGACTCGTGCTCCTCGTCCAGCACGATCAGCCCCAGATTGGGCG
>SDBT01016363.1_pt1 | contig 11737 bp, 11 predicted proteins | sample 2277101 | NCBI WGS metagenome assembly SDBT01 (sample SAMN10404973, study PRJNA504765) | marine sediment metagenome | isolation source: marine sediment core GS10_PC15, 103 cmbsf | place: Arctic Ocean: Southern Knipovich Ridge | collected 2010
TGTTCTCGCAGATCATGTTCTCGCCGGACGGAAAGCTCACGCGCCGCGAACGGGAGATGGTCGCGTCGGTGGCGGCGTCGGCGCAGGACTGCATGTACTGAACGCAATCTCACGCAGAGTTTCTGCGTGTCGAGGGCGGATCGCGAGAGCTGGCCGAGGCGATCAAAGACAAGCGCTGGCGCGAACTGGACCTGACGGAGCGCGAGCAGGCGCTCTGTGTGGTCGCGGAGAAGATGAGCGCTACACCGACGCGCATGGTGCCGGAGGACTGGGAACCGCTGCGCGGACTCGGGTTCAGCGATCAGGATTGTCTCGAGGTGGGGCACATCGTCGGCATCTTCAACTACCTGACGCGGATGGCGGACGGTTTCGGCCTGCAGCTCGATCCGGAAACGGGTCACGCTTCGGAGTCCGGCGAGGCGTTACAGCGGCCGCCCGACGGGCCCGTTGGGGATGCCTGAGCGTCAGGCGTCTGCCAGAGCTGCGACCACGCGGTCCGGATAGTTGGAGCAGATGCCATCGACGCCCTGCGTGATGAGCTTCGCGATCTGCTCCGGCTGGTCCGGCGTCCAGGAGTAGAGGGCGAGGCCGCTGCGCCGGCAGTCCTCCGCGATCCTCTCGTCGATGCCGAGGAAGAAGACGCTGACGCCCTGGGCGCCGATGCTGAGCGCGCGGTCGCGCATCACGGGCCAGTTGCCGACGCCTTCCGGTGCGACGAGCAGCGCACACGGGATTCGCGGATCGGCGGCGCGCATGCCTTCGAGCGCGTTCGGAAAGAACGACCAGCTCATCACTTCGCCAACGGCGTCCGCCCGGCTGACCACGCTGGAGACCTGCTCTTCGACGCCCGGCTGCTTGATCTCCATGACGAGGAGCACTTTGCCCTTTGTGATATCGAGCACTTCGGCCAGAGTCGGCACCGGCTCGCCGCCGGCGTCGAGGCCGCGCAGCTGATCCAGGGTGAGATCCGCGACCGCGCCTTCGCCGCCGGTCGTGCGGCCGACGGTGAAGTCGTGCATGAGGACGGGTACGCCGTCAGAGCTGGCCTGGACGTCGATCTCGATCGCCTCGGAACCCAGTTCGATCGCGGTGTGGACGCCCTGCAACGTGTTCTCGGGCGCGTGGCCGCCGCAGGCGGCGTGAGAGATCACGAGCGGACGCATGCCCGGAGTATAGGCGACGGCGATTCGCGGACGGAAGGCGGTGCTAGGCTGCTTCCGGTGTGCCCAACGGGCCCGCAGGGAAGGCGGCCATCATCTCGTTGCGTTTGTTCTCGACTTCCGTCGCCAGATCGCGCGCGACCAGGGACAGCTCGAAGCGGTGCGGCGACGTGGCCATCTTGCGCGGCTCGATCTCGGCGAGGCGACAATAGACGCTCTGCGCCATGAAGCGGATAGCGACGCGCCAATCGAGCGCGGGATCGGACTTGGCATCTACGCCGTGGTCGTGGCAGTAGATGGAGCAGGCGCGCTCAATCTCTGACTCCAGGCGCTGGGCGAGGACGTGATGCGTGGTCGCGGCGACCGCCGGGTCTTCCTGCGGAAAGATGAACGACAGCGTGTGCTTGATCGTGCCGACGAATGAATAGTCCGGCTCGCGCGAGTCCATCTGGACGTTTAGACGCCTCTGCTGCGCCAGGAACAACGACAGGACGTACACTTCGTGTGAGTTGATCGGCAGCCCGCGCGGCAGCACCCGGATCGCGGATTCGGCCCAGGCGCGCACCTGCTTGTCGAGCTCTTCGCCCTGGCGCTGCACGCGCTGGAGTTGATGCTCGTTCTTGGGTACGTAGAGGCCGTCGAGGTGATCCATGCTGGTCGCATCGTCGGACGTGAAATCTGCCATTCTTTGCTCCTCAGTAGGTATGAGGAGAGGCGCGTGGGAGCTGTTACCCGACAATTGAGGGTGGCTGGTTAACGTTGCGTAGAGACGCCCAGAGGCTTATCGGTAAAGTGGTCGTGCGATAGAATTGGCGACCAGCCGATGCAGGCGCCCGCGACAATCCAAGGAGCTATTCAAGATGGCCGATGATCTGAGATTTCCCGACGGTTTCTTCTGGGGGACGGCCACGTCCTCGCACCAGGTAGAAGGGAACAACAGAAACAACCAGTGGTGGGCCTGGGAGCAGGCCGGCGGGAACATCAAGGACGGCACTGTGTCCGGCATCGCCTGCGACCACTACAATCGCTTCGCGGAGGACTTCCGGATGAGCCGCGAGTGGGGCCACAACGCCCACCGCTTCTCGATCGAATGGAGCCGCATCGAGCCGGAAGAGGGCCGCTGGGACGAGAAGGAAGTCGAGCACTACCGCCGGGTGCTGGAAGCGCTGCACGAGAACGACCTCGTCCCGTTCGTGACGCTGCACCATTTCACGAACCCGATCTGGTTCGAGGACATGGGCGGCTGGACGAACGAGCGCGCGCCGGAGCTTCTGGGCCGGTACGCCGGGTACATGGCGGAGCAGCTTGGCGACGCGGTGCCTTACTGGCTCACGATCAACGAGCCGCCGGTCCTGCCGGCTGCCAGCTACATCGCCGGCGTGCACCCGCCCGCGAAGCGCGATTTCGGGCTGGCGATGCAGGCCGCGCGCCACATCCTGATGTCGCTGGGCACGATGCACAACGCGATCCGCGAAAACGCGCCGCACGACCCGAAGATCGGCCCTGTGATCAACATGACTTACGCTGTGCCGGCCAGCGATTCGGACGAGGACAAGGCGGCGGCGAAGCTGATGGACCAGTACTGGAACGCCTTCTGGCTGGACGGCATCCAGGACGGTGTGATCGGCGCGCCGGCCGGACAGGGCGAGGAGGTGCCGGGGCTTAAGGGCGCGTGGGACATCGTCGGCCTCAACTACTACTCGCGCTCGGTCGTCGCGGAGGGCCGCGGCGTCATGGGCCTGCGCCAGGTAGCGCCGCCGCCGGAGGCAGAGACGAGCACGATGGGCTGGGAAGTCTACCCGGAGGGCTTCTACCAGAGCATGATGCGCCTCAAGGACTATGACGTGCCTGTGTACATCACGGAGAACGGAATCGGCACTGACGACGACGAGCAGCGCATCAGCTACCTGGTCCGCCACTTCAAGCAGGTACACCGGGCGATCGAAGACGGCGTCGACATCCGCAGCTACCTGCACTGGTGCCAGCAGGATAACTTCGAGTGGGCGGAGGGCTTCCGCCAGAAGTTTGGCCTCTTCGCCACGGAGGAGGGCACGCTGAACCGCAGCCCGAAGCCGAGCGCGCGATACTTCAAGGACGTCGCGGAGAATAACCGCGTGCCGGGCGAGCTTGTCGAACAGTATTCCGGGAAGTGGACCGGATGAGAGCCTGGCTCCTTCTGGCGCCCGCTCTTGCGGTCGCTCTCGTGGCGTGCGGCGGCGACGATGACGACGGCGGCGCTTCGCTGACGCCGGCGGCGACCGGGCCGATCGTCTTCACGAGCGATGCGTTCTCGTCGGGCGGAGAGATCCCGGTCGAGTACAGCTGTGACGGTGACAACATCTCGCCGCCTCTCGTGTGGAGCCGGTTGCCGGCGGGCACGGAGTCGCTGGCGCTGACGATGGACGATCCGGACGCCAACGGCTACGTCCACTGGGTGATGTACAACATGCCGCCGGACTCCGTGGGGCTGGGTGCAGACACCGTACCGGATGAGGAGTTGGATGACGGTTCGCTCCAGGGAGTGAACAGCCGCGGCGAGATCGGCTACACGGGGCCGTGCCCTCCCGGCGGCGAGCACCAGTACGTCTTCCGCATCTACGCGCTGAATGCCGAGGTCGATCTCGAGGCCGGCGCGACGCTGGCGGCGGTCGAGGCGGCGATCGCGGACCACGTGCTGGCGCTGAGCGAACTCGTCGGCACGTTCAGCCGCTAGCTCTGGCTACCGGACGAAGCGCGAGACTGAGGTCCTTCGAGAGCAGCGGCCGTCCAGATGTGCTGCTGCTGTCCCGGCGAAGTTCAACGCATGGTTATCGAGGTTGTTCTGCGCTATTCAATCAGGCGGACCGAGTTTATCGATCCGTCTTCATCGTAGGTTCCGAGCACTCCCGAAACGCTCGCGTTGGCTTGCACATAGCGGCCGACAAGGTCGCAGGAGTTGCCCTGGCCGCCACCAGAGCAGGTGTAGCTCTCGATGAAGAACAACGCGAACTCCTGGACGGTCACGGTGCAACTACCGTTGCAGAGGCTATCGATCACCGGCACGAGTACCAATTGGTAGCTTGCTGCTGAAGGATTCGTGAACTTGTTGCAGATCGCAGCGATAGCCAGCCTGGACGGATCACCTGCGCTCGGCGGGAACACCTCGTCGTAAGTGTCGCAATCGGTTGACGTGTTGGCGAAGATCCAGTCGAGCGCGCTACGCGTCTTACCGACCATGTTGCCGGGCTGTGTCGAGGCTTCGCTTGGGCAGTTGGCCGTCTCTGACCCAACAGAGCACAGCCACTGTTCGCTTCCCAGCATGAGGTTTTCCTCGTACTCCGACGATCCTGTTCCATCCAGCGCCAGGGGCAAGAAGTTCCCATCGCTGCTGCTGTGTGCGTTGTACTTGAGAGTCGCCGTGTCTCCCTGGCTCAGACCGTCGAACACGCTCTGTTCGACAGCAAGCGGGGCCATCAACGCTACGCCGACGACTCCGCCGCTGAGGGCCGTGGCGCTCACGTTCACGGTGCCGGAGAACATGCCGATCACCGGGGCGAATACGAAGTCGACATCGCGAGACAGCGTCACCTCGATCGTGTCATTAGAGACGTGCGTGCTCGAGACTGTGACTGCGCCGAGTTCCGATGGAGAGATCCCGTTCAGTATTGCGTATGTCGTTGCGTCGGCGATGGCGGTGTTTGGGTCGTCCGGCAGCATTTGTGCGCCGGCAAGGGCGGCCGCGTCGGCGGCGTTCTGTACACTGCGCCTGTCCAGTGCCATCTTCCCGATGTCGAAAGTCAGTGCGAGGAAGGCTACCAACACGGTCAGTGCCAGCGCGAACATTACAAGGGTCTGCCCTGATTCGGAGGATCGGCTCTGACTGTGCGTGATCATCGGGATTCCTCGCTCCTGTTTGCCACGGCGTCGAGTTACGGCATGTGCCCAGCGCGGGTAGCAGCTTGTCATAAGGGTTTGACGCCCCCGTATGCGCGAGCGTTTCGTCTCAGGGAGAGGATCGAGTGAAGAATCGGTGAACGTCGGGCGCAGACTGAACGCCGAATCACTACAGGTCGCCGTCGAGGCCGGCCGCTTCGGCGATCGCCTGCTTCAGCGACTCGCTCAGTTCGGTGTGTTCTCCCGGGGTAGCTTTGGCGCTGGCGAGATGGCTGTGGTGCACCGTACCGACGAAGCGCTTCTGATAGACGCTGAGGAAGGCCCGGACGGCGGTTGGGTCGAACTGAGTTCCGCTGTTGCGGAGGACTTCCGCCAGCGCCTCCTCTGCGGGCATGGCGCTGCGGTACGCGCGGTCCGAGGTCATGGCGTCGAAGGCGTCGGCGATCGTGAAGATGCGCGCGCCCAGCGGGATCTCTTCGCCGGCCAGGCCGCGCGGGTATCCCCCGCCGTCGTAGCGCTCGTGGTGGCTAAGGACGATCTGGCCAGCCGTCTTCAGGAAGTCGATCTTCAGAAGGATCTCGTACCCGGACGCGGGGTGGCTGCGCATCGTCCGCCATTCGTCATCGGTCAGGGCGCCGGGCTTGCGCAGGATGCTGTCGGGCACGGCGATCTTGCCAACGTCGTGGAGCAGCGCGCCCCAGGAGATGTTGCGCCATTCGTCGGTGTCATTCTCGAATCCCATCTCGGTGGCGATCGCCAGTGTCAGGTCGGCGACCCGCTCCGAGTGGCCGCCGGTCTCGCTGTCGCGCGCGTCGAGGGCCGCTGAGAGGGAGCGCAGGGTGCCGTCGTAGGCGTTGCGCAGGCGCTCCATGGCGTCGGTAGCCTGGCCGTGCGCGATCTGCAGTTGGTCGTGCGCGTGGCGGAGGTCGAGCACGTTCCTGGTTGTGCGGTCCAGGTACTGCTTGATCGACAGGCGCATCATCAGCGGTGGCGCGACGAAGATGGCGATGCCCCAGATACCCATCGCCTGGTGCGCGCCGATAACAGCGGTACCGATCGCCGCGAGGATGATGTAGTGCGGCAGCAGCCACGGGAAGCGCTCGGCCCAGACCTTCGGCAGCGATGAGCGGTTGCTGAGGCCGATCGCGGCTGCGACGAGCACCGTGTTCACAGCAAAGTTGATGCAGCCGGCGATCGTAGCGGGGAGCAGTATCTGAGGCCATTCCAGCGTCGTGTTGCCGTCGTAGGTCGTGGGCATCACGGCGGCCGCGGCCGCTGCGGCCAGCATCAGCGCTCCGAAGTTGAAGGCGGTCTTGCGGAGTGGCCTCCCGTAGGCCGAGGCGAGGATGGCCAGCGGCACGACGATGGCGAGGCCGGGCATCCCGGTGCCGATGACGGTGGCGAAGATCGGTACGATCGCCAGTGAGACGCGGCTGTCGCCGTAGAGGCTCATGTCGGCGCGTTCGGCAAGGACAGCGAGTAAGGCCAGCGCCGCGACGAGTTCCCAGTTCAGCCCGTCGGCCGCGAGCACGCCGCCGTACACGACGAGCGCCGCCCCGGCGACGAAAGTCACAAGGACGAGGACGTTGAGGAAGAAGGCGTTAGCGCCACCGGGCGATTCCGGCGACTCAGAGGCCTCGTCCGGGCGTCTTGCGCCGGGGACGAAGCCGCCCTCTACGGATACTCCGAATGCTTGCATAAGTGATATCAGGGATTCGAGGCGAAGCCCCCTGTCACCTCATACGACGAGGCTTGCAGGGGAACCGTTGCCGAGCGCAAGAGACCACGTGGCGTTTTCACCTATAGGCTTGACTGAACTTCAGTCGTGTTTAACCGAAAGTTCACCGTGGCGGCAGCGCCGCTTCCAGCATTCGTTCCGGGCGGGTGCGGGCGCTACAATGAGGCCGATGAAGACAGCCGAAGTGCCTGCGCAGGTCAGCGCCGACGGCGCGCTCGACGTCTCGGTGATCATCCCTTGCCTCAATGAGGAGATCTCGGTGGGCGAGTGCGTCACGGAGGCGCGTGCGTGGCTGAGTGGATCAGGCTTTACTGGTGAGGTTCTCGTTGTCGACAACGCTTCGACGGACGGGACTGCAGAAGCGGCGCGGGCGGCCGGCGCACGCGTGATCGCCGAGCCGCGGCGGGGCAAAGGCAATGCTTTCCGCACCGGTGTCCGTGAATCACGCGGCCGCTTCATCGTGATGTCGGACGGGGACGGGACGTACGACCTGAGCGATCTCGATCCGGTCGTACGTCCGCTGGAGGACGGCTACGACATGGTGATCGGCAACCGGCTCAAGGGCGAAATGGAGCACCAGGCGATGCCGTGGCTGCACCGGCGCATCGGCAACCCGCTATTCAGCGCGCTGATCAGCATGATTACGCGTCGGAGATTCGGCGACGTGCTCTCTGGCCTGCGTTCGTTCACGCGCGAAACCTGGGAGACGATGTCGCCGGCGGCGGCGGGCTTCGAACTGGAGTCGGAGATATGTCTGCGCGCCGGCCGCAACGGGATGCGCGTCACGGAAGTGCCGGTGCCGTACGGCGTCCGGCGCGAGCCGAGCAAGCTTCGTGGCCTGACGCACGGCTGGGCGATCGCGCGCTTCATCGTTCTGGAGAGCGCGGACCTCATCTTCATCTACCCGGGGCTCATCGCGATCGTCCTCGGCATCCTGTCGCTCGCCATGGGCGTGGCGTTCAGCGACGGTGTGGACGTCGGTTCCGTGAGCTGGCAGCCGGTGTTCGCCGGCGGCATCCTCGTGCCCGGCGGCGTCGCCTTTCTAACGCTGGGCATTGCGACGAAGTGGCTGGCCTGGCGGCGGGACGTCGCTCAATCGGGGCGCGTCGTCAAGGCGCTGCGGGACGAGTCGATCCCGGTCGGTGACTACTTTCTGCTGACCGGGGTGGTGTCGCTGATCGCCGGGGTCGGGCTGGACGCATACCTCCTCTGGCAGTGGGCGGCAGACGCCCCGGTCGGTCTGGCGCTGGGTTGGGGCGCCGTGGCGCAGACGCTCGTCGTGTCCGGCCTCAACTTGATCGTGGCGTCAGTGCTGATCGGCGTGTTGCGCGCGGGCCAGCGGATTGACGAAGACTAGAAGCGCACCCAGGTCCAGCGGGACGGATCGTCGCCCAGCGCGTTGAGTATGTCCCGGAGGAGACCTCCGAGAGCGGCGTTCGGCTCGCCAAGCTGGTAGATCCAGAGCAAGCCCATCAGGTTTATGAGCACACCGATCGTGATCAGCAACTTGTGGTGCCACTTAATCTCGTCGCCGATCGCCCTGGCAACGAGGAGCCAGAGGAAGGGCGTGAAGTCCAGCCCGTAGCGGTAGCCGAACTGAGCCCAGCCGGTGGCCGCGAAGGTGAAGATGAAGAGCCCCGTCGGGATGATCGCCGCCCAGCAGGCAGTGATGAGGCGGTCCCGGTTGATGAGCGAGTAGACAATGGCCGCGCCGATCATCGCCCAGAACGGCAGCAGGTGGATGCCCAGCGGTATCTCCGTCGTCGCCCAGCCCCAGTCCCAGGCGCGAACGATGCCGCGCGAGAGGATGACAGCCGCGGCGAGGCCGACTGCCACGCCGCCGATGATGAGCACGATCCGCTCCTTGATGCCGGCGAAGAGGGCGTAGAAGAACGCCGGCGTCGTCGCCCACATCGCCATCCCCGCCCACGATGGCAAGATATAGGGGGCGGTATCCTGGAAGAGCGGCATCTGCTCCAGGACGACCGGCGGGTGGCGGTCGATGTAGCCGGGGTGAAACGTGCCATCCGTGTAGACGTACGCCAGGTGGTCCTGGTGAAGCTGCTCGCCGTAGTTGTAGCCTGATTCAACCGGGTTGTCGAAGCGCGCGTAGTTGATCGCCATCGTCGCCAGGATGAAGGGCGACACACCGGCGAAGAAGGCGCGCACCGGCTCCCAGTTGATGCGCTGGAGCAGCGACTTGCCACCCTCGGGCGGACGCAGCCAGAGGTGCGCGAACATGATCACGAAGAAGAGGCCGGTCATCGATACCGTCGGCCGGCTCATGAACGCGGCGCCGAGCAGCGCGCCCGCAAATAGCGGGTTCGGTCTCGTGACGGTGAAGTAGATCGCTCCGAACAGGAAGAAGGTTGCCGTCGTGTGCGCGAAGAACCAGACGCCGCCGTTCGCGCCCACCCAGAAGAAGATCGTGCCGAAGACCATGAGCACAGTCAGCCAGACGCGCGCCTCGGTGCTCTTCGAGAGGCCGCGCGCGACGAGGAAGACGATCGGCGCCGTCATCGCGGCGAAGATCACGGAGACCAGCGTCTGGTTCAGGTCGACGCCGAAGAGGAGGACGCCCGGCAGGACGATGAGCGCCGGGCCGAGCGAATGCTGCATGTACGTCTTGCAGTCCTCGGAGAAGCGGGCGTCCGATACCAGCGCCGCCTCCGGGTCGCCGGGCGGAAAGCAGAAGCCATCGCCGTCGTAGAGGACGCGCTCCAGGACGCCGTAGTTCTTGGTGTACTGCGGGTCCATGTCCAGGTGGCCGTGGAGGAGGTTGTTTGCCTGGCTGACCTGGTACGAGAAACTGGTCTCCTTCGGGCCGAGGAACCAGAGCAGCCCGAACGTGGCGACGGCGAACAGGATGCACCAGCCGACGACCGTGGGCCGGCCCGACTCGATCAGGTGCGGAACGTTGATATCGGAGAGCCGGAAGCCACCAGGGTCCTGGTCCTCCGGGACTCGCCTGGAGGCGCCCGCGGACCTGCCGTACTTTGCTTCGCCCATCAATCAGCGCCCGCTTTGGAGCGGGCGAGAGGCCAGATGAGGTAGGCGCTGAACGCCCAGTTGACCAGGAAGCCCGCGAGCGTGCCGATGGTCAGCGATACGTAGGGGCTGATCCCGAATACGGGCGTCAGGACGTTCACCGTGGAGACGATGATGATCGGGCCCACGATGGAGGTGACGTTGAACTGCAGGAAGCGGATGGGACCCCATCCTCGCCGGGGCCGGTCTCGGAACGTCCAGTTCTCAAGCGCGTAGAACTTGAAGACGATCGCCACCTCGACCGCCAGCGCCGAGGCCAGCAGAAGGCGGATGTCAGGGTGCGTGAAGAGGCCGAAGTCGAAGCCGCTGTCGCGGGCCGGGAGGACCGGGAGAATGTCGTAGAGGAGCAGGAGCGCGGCCTGGTTGATGACGAAGGCGACGCCGCCGACGAGGAGGAACTTGAGGAACTCCGGTGAGATGGGCAGGCGCGCGGCGAGACGGTCTATGAAAGAGGACGAGCTAGGGTCAGCGGAGGCCGTAGTCTCCATAAGGCATTGGGCTGATCGCGCAGCCTGCATTTCAGAATAGGCTGGTATCTCGGGCGGCGCAAGGACGTATCATCAGCCCGGATACGTGTTGATGATACGCGAGGTTTCACGTCGAGCAGGTGCGCCCGGTGCTTGAGCTGGCCGGACTGGTGCTGCTCGGCCTCGGAATCGGGACGTACGGGACCGTAGTTGGCGCGGGCGGCGGCTTCGTGCTCGTTCCGGCGCTGCTGATCCTCTACCCGGACTTCGAGCCGGAGGAAGTGACGGCGATCTCGCTCGGCGTCGTGTTCTTGAGCGCGGTCTCCGGAGCAGCGGGTTACGCGCGCCAGCGCTGGATCGACTACAGAACGGGGCTTCTCTTCGCCGCTGCCTCTGCGCCCGGTGTCGTGGCAGGTGCGATGCTGGTGCAGTTCGTGCCGGAGAGGCTGTTCACTGGTCTGTTCGGGTTGCTGCTGCTGGGTGTGGCGGTGGTGTCGCTGTGGGGCCGTCCGCTGGCGATCCGCGAACCGCTGCGCGGCGGCGGCGTCATCCGGCGTGTCGTTACCGACGCCGACGGCAAACAGTACATCTACGCCTACAGGATCTGGCAGGGTCTGACGCTGAGCCTGGGGATCGGCGTCGTTTCCAGCCTGTTCGGCATCGGCGGCGGCGTCATTCACGTGCCGGCGATGATCCTGCTGCTGCACATCCCGGTGCAGCTAGCTGTGGCGACATCGCTCTTTGTGCTGGCGTTCATGTCCGGCGGGGCGTCCGTCATACACCTGGCGATGGGCACCCTGGGTGGCGAAGAGGCGACCAAGATCGCGGCGCTGGCCCTGGGAGCGGTGCCTGGCGCGCAGCTCGGCACGTATCTGGCGCAGCGGATCAAGGGCCGCACCGTGCTGATCCTGCTGGCGTTGGGGATCGTCGTGCTCGGCGCTCGGCTGCTGCTGAAGGCGATCGTGGACGTCTGAGTTAGACGCTGCGCACGCCGTCGACCGCCAGCTCGACCGCGATGGCGACGATCAGGGCGCCGGAGAGCCGCCCGAGGACGCCGATCGCCAGGTCGCCGAGTGCGCGCTGCAGGAAGCCGCCGGCGTAGAGCAGCGCGCCTGCGGCGACGACCGCGATCGCGACAGCGGCTGCGGCGTCGGCCTCGCCGTAGCGGCCGCTGTAGGCGACAACGGCAGCGAGCGATGCGGGGCCGGCCAGGCCGGGAATCGCCAGCGGTAGGAGCCAGGGCCGGCTCGTCGTCACCTCGCTGAGGCCGAGCGAACGGCCGGACCAGAGCAGCCGGACGGCGAGCGGCGCCATGATCAGGGCGGCGCCGGCCTGGAAGTTCTCGCCCGAGACATCGAGGAAGCCGAGGATCGGATCGGCCAGGAGCACCGCGACGAGCAGGACGGCCAGCGCGGTGATGCCCGCGAGGGGCAGCGTCCGGCCGGCGCGGG
>SDBT01016364.1_pt1 | contig 11737 bp, 15 predicted proteins | sample 2277101 | NCBI WGS metagenome assembly SDBT01 (sample SAMN10404973, study PRJNA504765) | marine sediment metagenome | isolation source: marine sediment core GS10_PC15, 103 cmbsf | place: Arctic Ocean: Southern Knipovich Ridge | collected 2010
GCCTGTGCCAACAAGAGACGCGTACGGAGTCTTCTCCGGCCGGTAGCTTCTTTCCGCAGACGTTCCGGTCGTGAACGCTGATCCACACATGCGAACGGATGTCGAAGCCTTCCGCCTCACCCTCCTCGAGCCGCGTCTCGAGCGCAGTCTCGTACACCACGTCGTCGAGCACCGTGACGAACTGCCGGCCGATGTCGGCAAGCTCGGTCTCGAGCCCGCCGAGGACCCGTTGCAGCTGCGCCGGGTCGGCCATCAACGCCGCCATGATCGACTCGTCGTCCATCCCGGCGCGCCGTAGGTTGTTCACCCACTCGGCGAACCCGGCCTCGATCTTCCGTGCGGTCTCCGGCAACCCGGCCGACACCCGCTCGAGCGCCTCCTGGATCATCCGCCGGCGATCGGCCTCCGACAGCGCCCCGCCAAGGAGGTCGATTTCCTGGAGGAACGCCTGCGCCGAGGCGAGCACGTCGTCAGACACCATCGTCGCGAAGTCCTCGGCCGCAGCCAAGAGGAAGCCCGCGAGGTACGGCTCACCCTCGGCGACGAACCGATCGACGGAGAACCCCTCGGAGTACAGCAGCGCCGCGAGGAACCGGACCATGATCCGCGATATCTCGTTTTCCTCGACGTGGTCGAGGATGATCTGGACGCTCGACGGCACGCGCTACCTCTGGATCGTCACGTTCGAAAACGACGGACTCAAGTAGACGAGGTTGTTCTTGATCTTCGTCTGCCAGCCTTCGCGCACCGCCTTCGACTGGTCGCCAAGCGCCCCGAGGTAGGCGTCGGCGCCGAGATACTGCTCAAACGCCATGATCTGGATCGCACGGAAGAGCAACCGCTCGTTGTCGGCATAGTCCGTCTCATCGGTATCGGTCTGCGGCCAGCGAACCACCGCGCGATTGGTCATGTCCTGCAGGTCGCCGTTCTCGAAGAACTCCGCCTGATACCGCTTGTTGAAAATCGAGCGGTAGGTACTGGCCTGGGCGTCAACCTCGTCGAACACGTAAGCGCGCCGAAGCTCGGCCAACTGGTCGGATGTCAGAATAGGCATTTACTGCTCCTCACAAAACGCACGCTCGAGCGTCACGATGGCGCGCTCCACGTCGGGGGTCGCGTCATCGTCGAGCCACTGATTGACCGGCGAGAGCACAAGGTGGAGCAGCTCGTGAACCACGCTCGACTCGATGGTGTCGTCGTCGTGGTGAAAGCATTCTTGTTGGGCTGCATAGTCGTCCGGGTATTGAACCAGGATGTCAGCCCGCAAAGTAGACGCGTTGTGCAGTGCTCCTGCATAACTACTCGCTTCTTTCATCTCTCCCGACTTCGCCCACCGAATCTCAACCCGCCAGTGCATGAGGCCGAGCCTCGGCTGCCACTTGGCAAGCAGTGCATCGAGATCGGGAAGCTCATCCACTGAGTGCGTCAAGGTAGACCTCCATGTCCTCGTCACCGATCCACTCTCTCAACACTTGGAGCTCTGGATCGTGCGTCATGTTCGTTCCGAGATGGCCCTTGCCGATCCCACCGCGGCCGGGCAGCCCCTTGATTCCGATCGAGAGGTTTCGCCGAGGGAACACCCGACCGGGAAGCGCCGCCCAGATCCGCATGTCGATAAAGTCGTTCTTCCACTGGTCCGCGACGAAGCAGACGTCGTCGATCAGGCTTGCGCAGAAACCAGTTTGAAACAGGCTCGCGTGCTTGACGTTCTGGTTCACCCGATACCGGCGCATCCCGACGTGGTAGTACGCGCTGTAGTCCTCACCGACCATCGGCGCGAGCTTGAGCAGCTCGACCATCCGCTCGATGTACGTCGGGTGATACCAGTCGTCGTCCTCGACGATCAGCACCACGTCGCACCGCACACGCTGTAGACCCGCGATCAGGTTTCGGCGTAGCGTTCGGTCACCCTCGTGCCATCTCGGCTTCGGTCTGATGACCTCCTGCCCCATCGTCGTCTCGGTCGCCGGGTCACAGTCGTCCACCACGATCCACTGATCCGGCTGCCGTGTCTGCCGCGCCACCCACCGCTCGCACAGCGCGAACGATACCGGTCGGCCACCAGTCGGCGTGACAAGCGCGACCGTCGTCATGCCTCAACCGCGGTTTGTACTGGCGCGAACTCCTTGCGCTGGTCCTTCGGCACCCACAGCGGATGCCCCGCCAGCGACTCGTACTCGACCTCGTAGCTGTTCGGGATCGTCATCTTCCGATGGTTCCACTCGTACCGCTTCACGCAGCAGGCGTCGATCCCGACCGCGTTGTACCGCATCAGCTCCGGCGTCTCCCATCCCCACTTGATCCGCCGCTGCGACGCAAGGACGTCCTTCGGGTCGCGTAGCATGAAGACCACGGCGATGCGCTCCGGGTTCGTGACGTACTGCCGGTCAACGAGGAGATGCACGAAAGAGCACAGCGCCGGGCACTGCACCACGATGTGATCCCCCGTCTCGACAAGCTGCCAGAGCCGGTTGAGCGAGTCCACGGAGATATCGTCCTCGTCGACGAACGTGTACTGCAGATCACTGGCAATCATCTTCGAGCAGATCCTCGTGCCCGCCCGCTGAGGACCCGTCACGAGGATGATTCGGTGCTCTGCCAAGTGCTCGAACATCACGCAACCTGCGCGATGAGTCGTTCCTTCGCGGTCGCTGGTTTCTTGACCGCATGGTGGAGACTGAGGCCGAGCGCCGACGCGATGTCACGGAGCTCCTCGATAGTCTCCGCGCCGAGAATCGTCTCGTACACGGTCGGCTCCGGCTCCGGAATCTCCGGCTTTTCGCCAGCCATCGTCCGGAGGTAGAAGTCGAACGCGGACCCGTCCGCGAACTCCGCCTCCGTCCACTGTGCGTAGGACAGCCGAGCGAAGTATCGCCGGACGGCGTCAAGTGGTGGCGGACGTAGGCTCTCGACAGCCTCAAGGTGAGGGCTCGCGAGACGGCTGAACATCGCCTCCGGCGAGCAGATGACCGGCACCCGTCGCCTTATCGCTTCGTTCCCTACGTTCGACGTGTGGACGACGACGACTGCGGCGCCGGCGAGATCTTCATCAAAGCTACCCTCCGACACCCGGTCGGCCTCTGGTAGCTCCGACGGCTGCCGTGGATGCGGACGGAAGACGATCTCCCGCTTGCTGAATCGCCGGAGACACACCGCGCGCTCGCGGAGGATAACGTCGATCTCCGACCGTTGACCGCAGACGAGGATGTACTCCCCGAGTTCCTGCGGTTCGATCTCGATCTTTGCGGCCTTCATCCTGTCGTCGGGACATTCGAACGGTGGGATCCAGTAATGCGAATCGATCCCAACCGCCCACCGCTTTCCATCTTTGCTGAAGTACCCGCCCTCGATGACGAGCGAGGACACGCCCCGCTCCTCGTAACACTGCCGGATCAGGTAGTTCCTCCCATTCCACCTGTTGGGGCCGCCCAGGAGCACGACCAGGTCGAAGTTCTCGACCTGGGTGTCCGTAAACGGCGCAGGATTCCGGAAGATGGGTCGATGCCCAGCGGCATCGACCCCTTCCGCAAATCGGAAAAGCATCGGCTGTCGCGACGGTTTCCCGTAAATGCCGACCTTCATCATCGCCTACTGAACGATGACCTTGATGCCGGCGAGGGACTTGTTCTCGGTGGCAACCTTGTCCCAGTTGGTGGTAGTGGCGATCGCGGCGTCGAGCGGGTTGGCACCACCGGAGGTGACGTCCCACTGGAAGCCCTTCACGCCGACGTTGAACGCGTACTCGCCCTGGATCCGGAAGATCAGGTTCTCAAGGCCGGTCACAACCTCGGAAACAACCTCTTCTTGCTCGGACTCGGTCACGGTCACGGCGCCGGCCACGAGGCCGAGGACGTTATACGTGTCGGTGAGCGAGGTGTTGAGATCCCACAGGGAGCTCGCGTCGGTCACGACCACCGGGCGACCGAGGGTGCCGGGGCTTCCACCGTAGATGGTGGCACTGGCAACCGTGTCGATCTTGTCGGAAATTGCGGTTCCAACGAGATTGAAGTACGGCTTGGAGTGCATCACCCAGCAGATGATGTCCTCGGCCTGGTCGCCGAACTTCGCGAGGCCTTTGACCATGTGGTCATGAATGAGGGTCTTCGTGGTCAGACCAGTTGCGTCGTACTCGAGCGCCGACTGACCGTCGATCGCGGCCTCAACGCACATGAGCGCGGTGTTGAGGTAGTCCTTCATCTTGATCTTGCCGACCATGCCGCCGATGACGAAGGACATCTCGCGCGAATCCTTGGCGATCTTGCGCCACGCGTCGAGCGTCTGCGCAATCGGGCCGATCTTCCGCGCGACCTTCACGCTGATGAACTCGTCCTGGGTCATCGCCAGATCGGTTGCGGCCGACGTGCTGGTCAGATCACGCCGGGAGATGAGTGTGGAGATGTCCTTGAGGAAGGACTCCTTCTCGTACTCGCCCTTGATGTCACGCGCCACCAGACGAATCGCGCCGTTGGATGCCGCGTTGAACGCGTCGACGTTCTGCGCAATGCTCTCGTACACCCCGCCGTAGAACTCCTCGTTGTAGATTTTGAAATCGGATGCCTTACCAATGCCCATTTGAGTTTTCCCCTATTCTTTGGGTAGATCCTTGAACGCCTGGAGGCCGTGCTTGCCGATGAAGTCGGCCTTGTCCTTTGGCGTCTTCAGATCACTTATGGACTTCACCCCGGTGGGCCTCCCGTCTCCATGTGGAGCGCCGGAACCCTTGGCATCGGATGCCTTCAGGATGTAGTCCCTGTGTGGATAGTTGTCGACTAGGATCTCGAGCGCCTCGTCGAACCCGGCCGGGTTAACGGGATCCTCGCGGGAATAGATCATGTTGCCGGCATGGTCGTAAGCAACGACCACGCCTTCTTCGATCTTGAAGTTCCCGCCGAACCGCGACTCGACCATGTCTTGAGGGATTGCGAGCTTCTCGGTGATGTACTTCGACCGGGCGAACCGGCCGCCGATCATCTCCTTCTGAAGCGTCGCGTCTTTCGCAGCGAGTTTCTCCTTGACCTCTTCGAGCTTCTCCTGCATCACCTTGGTGACCTCGTTCTTGACCCGCTCGACCTCGCCGGCATCGATGAGCTTCTTGTCGTCGAAGTTCTTCACCGTCTCGAGCGCGGTGTGAGCAGACTCCAGCCACTTGAGAGGATCTTCGATCTCCTCGAATGGCTTGAACTTCTCCTCCACGTCCCGCAGCTCGCGGCGTCGATTCGCCGCCTCGCTGTTGAGCTCCACGATCTTCGTGAGCGAACGCTCGGCGTCAAACGCGATCTCTTTTTCGTCGGGATGCACGAAGACGGGGTTGCCGTCCTGCATCACGATGTGGTCTTCTTCGTCCATTTTCCAAGGCATAGCTTCACGCTCCTTTCGTCGGGCATCACGCCCACACGGTTGTTGGTCCGGCATCTCGCCGGGGTTCGGGTTGCTTGGATCGGCGTCCTGGCCGGTGTCAAGCGTTGACGGCATCCCCAAGTGGGAGCCTGGTCAGAGGTGTAATCACCCGCTTCTCTTCGCCGAGGCGCTTGGTCTCGGACTCGGCAGTTACGTCTTCGTCGATGCGACCACGACGCCGAAGCTCAGCGTAGAAGGTCTCACGGCTCATCTCGCCGGCGGAGCGCATCTCCCACAGCAGCTTCAAGTCGGCTTCGTCGATCGTCGGCAGGTTGAGCGCGGCATCGAGAGCCACAGTCGTATCGTCGGAAATGCCGACGTAGTCCGACGTGAACTTGTACGCCGTCTCGAGTCCGTCCTTGAACGACTGGGCGGCGGCGCCAAGTGCCGACTCGGCTTGAGCTGCCTTGACTGCAATCTCTGTCGCCGTGCGATTGCCCGTCTGCTTTCGCACGAGCAGATCAAGGCCCATCACCGCCATCTCATCCTTGAGGTCGATGAGATCCTGCCGACCGGCGTCGATCGCGGCGCCGGAATGCTCGACGAACTCTACCTTCGAGTCCGTGTTCGTCGATCGGATTCCAGTCAGCGGCCCGATGGTAACGCTTTTGCACTCTTCATCGCTGAATCCCATGAACGAGAGGATCGGCACACGCGCAGCGTGGAGGATGTGCCGCTGATCCGAGCTCGACTGCCAGTGCATGGAGTTGAGCCACGCGAGATCCATCAACGGCGGCTCGGCTGCCATGAACCCAGTCTGCCCCGTGTAGATCGTGACCAGCGGGATGTAGTCGAGCGAGGTCTCGCCCTCTTCGAATTGATCCCACGTCTTCCCGCTCTGCCGGTAGACGACAAAGTTCCCGGGGCGCAGCACCCGCACTTGGCTGACTGCCTTCTCGCCCCACTCGCCGTCAGGCTCCATCACCGTCTCGCGAATTCGTGCCTCGGTGAGCACTTGGCGCCCGTCGCGATTCTCCGACCGCCAGCCGATCAGCCGCTCTGCGGGAACGTGAATCCAGTACGGCCGAGAGCCAGTCGCTTTGTCGTCGGCTTTCGTCTTCGAGTCATCGCTGCCCCTCGGGTAGTCCACGTAGATATGCGACATTCCAACCGACAGCGCGTCACGGAATACCTTGCGAGAGAAGGTGCCGATGTCATGTCCCTGAAGGTCAATGTCCTTCGACCACTCGACAAGCTGCTCCGGCGTGTTGTCCGCCAAAGTCAGAGGCGTTCGAAACACCGTGCCGGTCATCGAATCGATCGACCGGCGAAGCCCATTGAATAAGATCGTACGATTGAGTCGCGCCTCGTACAGCGCACCGGTGGTGTCCTCTTCCTCGGACAGCTCCTGCGGCAACCAGTCCTCGCCAGCGGCGCGCATGGTCCGCGTACCGCCCATGAGATCGCGGATCAGCTGCCAATCCTCGGCCATTGCATCGTAGGCCGCGGTGGTCGTGTTGACGGATGACGTCGCCACGGCAGGCCTACAGCGGCTGCTCTGCGAGCTGGAACACGCGGGCCAAGGTTGACTGCTGGACGCCGACGTCGGAGGACGTCGCTACCTGCAGCCGAATCCAGGTGTTCGCCTGGAGCTTCTGCGGGGCAAGCGTGATCGAGTCGCCGTCCTGCGGTGACGTGTCCGTCTGAACCGTTGCGCCATAACGCTCTCCAGCATCATCCCTGATCGCGTAGACCGTGGCCCCATCGTCGGGCGACCCCTCGAAGACCACCCGTGCCGAGGTCGCCTCGAGCGCCGCCGGCGTGAACAGCGTCAGAAGCGGAATCGGCCGCGTTCCGAGCCGCACCCAGTTGCTATAGCCGTTAACGTCCGCGGTCGGCACCGTCAATATGTGCATGTATTTCTCCTCTATCGCCAGGGGACCGGTGCGTTACCGGCCGAGTGTCGTTTCGTCGTCAGCCGATAGCGCAAGGCATCGGCCAGGTGGTCTTCGGCGCCTTTCGCCACGTCATCCATCTTCATGTCGTCTCGCGGGAGCGCCTTCAATGTTCGAATTAGTTGCGGGCAAGTGTTGAACATCACGAGCCACGGGTCGTCGGTACGGTCCTTCGCCGCCTTCAGGTACTGCCGCATCCGCTCCCACCCGGGAGCGCGGCTTCCGGGACCTTTGTCGGAGAGCACCCACCGGACGCCCTCGTCTTCGAAAATCTTCTGGTAGGTCGTGCCGTCCATGTTCTGGCTAATCTGCGAATCAGCCGGCCCGGGATGCACACGGATTCCGTCCTTCCCGAGATCCGCGTCTGCCTTCTTTACGCCCCTGGCAATGTCTCGGACCAGCATCCGGCAGCCCTCGTTCGGCTTGCCGTTCCAGCCGTACCACTCGCGGAAGACGACCACCGAGCCACGGGGCAGGAACAGCTCCTCACCGGCTTGAGGACCACTGTCGTACCGCACTGACGTCCCGTCGGCCTCCGCACACCACAGCGCCGCGAACGGGGCCGTGCTCCCCATGTCGAAGCATCGGTCAACCCGCCAGCCCGTCGGAATCTTGAACGGCTCGAGAACGTGCCTCTCCGAGTCCCACAGGTCGTCAAGCATCCCGCCGGCCATGATGTCCCAGCTGCCCTCGAGCCATGCCTTGCGGCGGACTTCGTCAGAATCGTTTTGAAGAATCCGTAAATACTTGGGATCGTTCTGGAGGAGAATCTTGTTCTCCCAGATCGTCCCACGAATACGAACCCGCGTTTGGCCCCCCTCAACGATCGGCGTCCCAGGTGGGATTTCCACACCGTCAACTTCGATAAACCGTGCCTTGACAACGTTGTGCCCCACGCCGTACGGGTTGGCCGTCGCTCGATACTTACGGGGCATCCCCGGGTGAGACGACCGGCAGCAGGACATCATCATCAGGTAGCCATCAAGCGTCGGCCAGTTGGTCAGCTCCTCCCAGCCGATCCACGGGAGCTCATGGCCGTGGTAGTTCCAGTAATCGTCTTTTTTGTTGAAGTACCGGAGAAGCAGCTGCTCCCCGTCGCGAAACGTCCAGGCGTGATCGCCCTTGTTGTACGTGGCGTCCGGGAAGATCTGCGGAAACCACATCTGTGTTTTGGCAATGATATCCGCCAAATTCGGGAATGCTTGGCGAAAGATCACACCGCGCCAATGCGGACCATATCCCCGCCCCACATGCTGGGCGAAGTCCATGATCATCAAGGTAGTTTTTCCGGGACCCCTCGTTCCCTCGTAAAGCACCTCAAAATGCGGACATGGGAGGAACAACGTCTGGCTCCCGGGCTGCGGCGCCCAGACGACTGGCGTGTCACTCGCCAGGGCTTGCGCTGTCGCCATTCTCAACTTGCGCGGTCTGAGCCTTGGTCGCGAGATCCGTCCACTCTTCGGACGTCGTCGCCGCCGGCACTACGAGCACGCCGGACTTCACCTCGCCGGAGTGCTCGATCTCCTGCTTTTGCGTGTAGCCTCGAGACTTCCCGACGGTGCTGAGGTAGAACTTGATCGCCCACTCTTTGTCAGCGTAAATCGCATTGATGAGCTTCGACTCGGCCACGTCGAGCACGACCTCGCGGCCTTCGTCGTACGCTTCGGCGACAATCGTGTGATCTTTGATGTAGTTGCGGATGGTCGCACGAGAGCACTTGAGAGCTTCCGCTGCTAGGGTTTGGAGTCCATGGCTCTGCTGAAGTGCTTCAGCGACCTGTGAGGCGAGGAATTTTCTACGGCCCATAATAGAAAAACCCGCCTCGGTGGGCGGGTGTAGGCGGGACAGACTGTCCCAAACGAAGCGTACTCTATTGAGGACGGATTTGCAACCCCTATCTCCGCATCGGGAAAATCCCTCGTTGATGAAGCCGCTTGTCTTTACCGTTTTCTACCGAAGTTCCCCATTTGAGATTTACCAACCGGTTGTCGAACGACATCCCGTTCAGGTGGCGGGCTTCCATGCCTTCGGGACGAGGACCATCAAAAGCCTCGAGCACTAACTGATGAATTGTTCTATGTTTGACGCGCTTACAGTCAGCAAGCCCCACCTTCAGATACTCACGCTGTTTTCCAGACTTGAGAATCTTTCCTATTACTCTCCGTTTTCGACCATCCGGCGCCGAGCGTAACCGTGACAGCGATCGCACCCGCCCGTAGCTGCTCACCTCGTAGAGCCCCTCGAAGCCCAGCACCGGACGCCACACCTCACACAGCATCGGATCTTTCACCTCGTGTCCTTTCACCCCACCACCTACCTCGTACCGCGCTGGAACACAACCAACGATCCCGCCCGATCAACCACGGCGGGCTCACCGGCCGTCAGAATCTCTGAGTACACGCGCTGAGGACCATTTTGCCTCGTAGCGTCGGGACGGCATTTGGTCATGTCGTGGTGGATTACGAACCCACCTGGACGGACAGCAGCGCCCCAGCGGTCTTGGTCTGCTCTCACTCCCGCGTAGCTGTGGTCCCCGTCAATGAACACGAAGTCCAGCAGATGGTCCGGCAAGGCTGCCTTGAGGGAGTTGCCTACCCGGAGCTTTACCCGGTCTAGCATCCCGAGCTTCGTGAGCTGCTTCCTGATCTTGCCGTTGTGCTTTCCGTTGACGTCAATGCTGTACACGAAGCCACCGGGACCAACCGCGTGTGCAAGAAGGACCGTAGAGCCGCCGTGATACCTGCCGATTTCCACACCACGCGGTGCGATCATCGAGGCCACGGTTTTGAACAGCAGCGCAGCCTCGTCGAAGTCCATGCGGATCTGCCCACGGTTGTCCAGGCCGCAGCTGAACAAAAAGGCCAGGTCTTCAAATCCCATGTCTGCTCCTCGGTCTCCTCACGACACCAACCACCGCGACCACTCCCGCTCCTCGTCAGCCTCCGCGATGCGAAGCTCGAGCTCGCCGCAGAACCAGATCAGCCCGCGATGCATCAGCCGCCCGTCCTCACACCGCTCACGCCGGCGCTGCACGGACGTCAGCAGCACCGCACATTCGTCGAGCCGCTTTGCCGACCGCGTGCTTTTGATCTCTGCCCCGAGCGCACACTCCTCGCGCCAGAGACAACACCAGTGGATGAGCACCGATCGCCGCTCGATGATCGGAACGTGGACGGGACGCAGCTGCAGACTCTTCGGGAGCACGCGCCCAACCCTGAGCTTCCCGACCTCCGCAACATCGACGCGGTGGAGCTTCGTCACGATGCGTACGACCTCCGGACAGCGTGACGCGATGGTCCCGATGAGCAGCACGCGGGCCCGTGCCGCGGTAAGCGTCTCGCCGGAGGATGACGTCAAGTCCGAGTCGAGCACGGAGCCCGGGGAGTTGTCAGCGGCGTCGGCGTACCAGTGGAGGAGCTGCATGCCGCGGCCGGTGGAGATATGCATTTAGTCACCGCCGCCAGTGTCAGTCATCGTCGGAATCCATCGAGTCCGGGAGTTCGTCGATGTCCTCGATGAGCTTTCTCAAATGATCCGCCGTTGACAGATTCCCGTCAGTCAGCGCCCCACCAAGAGTGGCCACATCTTTCACCACACTCACCGGGAGCGTCACCGCTCGTGCTGCAATCTTTCCAAGCTGCTCGAATAGACTTACGGTTTACCACCTTTCTCGTTTGGGTAGTCGTTGCAGTGGAACCCCTCACCGACGAATGCGATCCCCGGCGGGTGGATCACCTGCACCAGCTCGCGGTCACAGAAGTGACATACCGGCATCTCGTGATCCGGTGGCAAGCGGAGGTTGTAGTGGGCGCCGCAGTTCTTGCAGAGGTATTCGTAGGCCGGCATCACTCCTCCCAATCCACCCCGTGTACCTCGAACACCTCAGCAAGCCTCTCCTCCACCCAGGCCAGCACGGAGTACCCGGTCATGCCCTCCCAGAATGCCGGGTCACGTTTCCACTTCACGATGTTGTGGATTCCGTCCTCGGGATCGTTGATGAAGTTCCACAGCGCGAGCTTCACGTCCGCCGCCTGATTGCATTCGCGGTATCGCCGCATGCTGTCAGGATCGTCATAGTAGAAGTGCAGTGACACGTCAGGATTGGGACCGAGTTCCGGCACTTCGAATTCTTCCTCGTCGAGCGGCGGTTCACAGTCAACGTGCGGCGTCTCGGTAGCGCAGTAGTCGTCAGGGTCATCCATAGTCATCTCCTCTCAGAATCTCACCCACCACATGAGTTGGTTACAGGCGGGGCAGGTAAGGACGCATGCTTTACCTGCAACCATGACAACTTGAGCACACACGACAGGTGTGCATCGCCTTCAGTACAAAATCGATTCCTTTTACACGTCGAAACTTTGGCTTTGAATACCTCTTCATGCTGATATCTCCTTTTCAAAATTGCCGTAAACGTGTGCTTGCCATCGGGCCTCACCCCCTAGCCT
>SDBT01016365.1_pt1 | contig 11736 bp, 11 predicted proteins | sample 2277101 | NCBI WGS metagenome assembly SDBT01 (sample SAMN10404973, study PRJNA504765) | marine sediment metagenome | isolation source: marine sediment core GS10_PC15, 103 cmbsf | place: Arctic Ocean: Southern Knipovich Ridge | collected 2010
GGAACGACAAAAAAAGCTATAGGGTGATTTGTCAGGCTCAAGCCCAGGGAAAAGAAAAAGAAATAAAGGAATTTCCTGTTTTTTATCCCTGCATACATCACTGCTGAATAAAGTACAAGGACTATGAAAAAGGAGTTTAATGTATCAAACTCTAATCTATTGGCCACATACCAATAAGGATATAAAAAAGCAAATATAAGAGAGCTTGAAAGGCTCAGTATATCATTTTTTATAAGCCTGTTAATAGTGAGGAATAAAAACAGGATCGTCAATCCTCCAAATAATGCAGAGAATAGATTCAGCCTGTAAGCAAGGTCTCCTATGGGTATAAAAGTAAAAAGCTTTAAAAACATGCTGAAAGTTGGATAACCCGTTGGGACCATAATACTCATTTCCGGTATCTGAAGTGCATACCATGTGGTATCCCCTCCTATAAGTTTTCTTTCCAGAGTAAGCACATAGATAATAAACGGCCCGGCAAATGCTATGACCATAAAAAAGATAGTCTTAGATCTGCACAGGAGATCTTTTATTTTACCGGGCATCTTTCCTCCATGATCTATTGAATTATCATCATAATAAAAATATAAACTCCAGTGAGCTTATTACTTTAAATTAAATATTACCACACCTATGATTACCAGGATATTACCGATTATCCTTAACTTATCAAATTTTTCTTTTAATAGCTTCCATGAAAAAAGCATTATAAATATATAATTAAAGGCAGTAAAAGAATAAAATATCGAAAATTCCATAAACCGCATAACAAATACTGAAAGCACAGGTACCAGGAGAAACAAGAATATTGCAAGGATCATATTATAGTTTCTTAAATTGTATGCAAGATCTTTCTTGAGGTCCAGTTTCCTTGAACCTATTTTTAAATTATACTGGCTGTATGCCACCAGCAACTGGATAAATACTGCTAATATTATATAATAAACCATTTCTTATACACTCTCTGTTTTCTGTCTTGATAATAGGATCAAAAAGACACCTGCTACCAGGACAACTGTTCCTATGGTCTTATAAATAGTTATATCTTCTCCAAACAGATTTTTTCCCAGTATAAGGGATACAAAATAATTTATACTGAGGATCGGGTATATGAATGATAACCTGAATTTACGGTGCAGTATTATCCAGAAGAGAAGTTTTGCTGCATAAGAGGCAAGCATGACAATCAACCAGATAATGAAAGTCCTGGAGATCTTAAGGTCAATAGCAATATACTTCCCTGCAACTATACTGACCATATTATTTGCAACTGTCATTACCAGTATTAAAAGGTAAAAAATATTACTTTTAAAAATTTTAATTTCCAAGTCCGGGATACCCTTAAATAAAAAACATTAATACCAGATTTTATACCAAAAGTACCATTGTTTAAATAATAAATTAAAATTATACATGCCCGTATACGTTTAAAACATTATTATATTTTAAAAATTTAATGATTTTATGATATATTAGTCTAATTAAATTTATAAATATTATTACAGTCTATAAAACAGGGTTTAAATATCTTTGACCGTATTAATAATATCAGATAAAAAGCCAGATAGGGGAGAATGGATAAAAATGCAGCAATAATCGGAGGAGGCGTACTGGGACAGGCCAGTGCCAGTTCTCTTGGCATCAACTATATTTATGATGAAGTAAGTGAACGCAGTAATATTGACAAAGCACAATTAAAAGACTTCAAATACATATTTATTTGTGTCCCTACACCGACAAATGAAGATGGCTGCGACACCTCAATTGTGGAAAAAAGTATTTCAGAAAATTTGCATGACCATGTTTTTATTATCAGGTCCACTGTAATACCGGGAACTTCTGAGAGACTGATGGAAAAATATAATTGTGACATTATAAGTAATCCTGAATTCTTAACAGAAAGGACATCTGCAGAGGATGCGGTACATCCTGATATCATTGTTATCGGTGGGAAAAATAGAGCATCTGTCAGGGAATTTACAGATACTTTTTATAGAAATAATTTTTCAGATAGTGAAATAATAGAAACAGATAATAAGACTGCAGAGATGATCAAATATTCTATTAATAATTTCTATGCTGTAAAGGTATTATTGGCTAATTATTTATATAAAGTATGCAGGGAGCACGGCGTAGACTATGACACTGTAAAAGATGCTATGTATAAAAGAAAGTGGATAGGCAGGAATCATCTTACTGTTCCATTTAATGGTAAATTCGGTGTAAACGGCAAATGCCTGCCCAAGGACCTGATTGCTTTTGCAAAATTTTCTAATGATGGTTTTTATATCAATATGGTAAAGTTCATGAAAGAAGTAAACAATTGAGAAATAAAACTGACTTAATGAAAAAATTACTTATTATAATACCTGCATTTAATGAAGAAGATAAGATCGGGGAAGTTATTAAAAAAATCCCTGTAAATATTGATGGTATAGACCTCATAAAGATCCTTGTCATAAACGATGGAAGCACGGACCGGACTTCAGGAATAGCCAGGAAACTGGGTATTGAAGTAATAGATAATCACAAAAATATGGGTGTCGGGTTTTCATTTGGCAGAGGCCTAAACTATGCAGTGGATAATGGATTCGACCTTATGGTAAGTATAGATGGAGATGATCAATTTGATCCGGCCGGGATCCTCCGGCTATTAAAGCCCATACTTGAGGAAAACGCTGAATTTGTGACTGCTTCCAGATTTATAGATAAAAAAACTATACCAAATATGCCGCTGGTAAAATTATGGGGAAACAGGATGATGTCCCTGCTTATTAGCCGTCTGGTGGGAAGAAAGTATTCAGATGTCTCCTGTGGTTTCAGGGCTTATTCAAAAAGGGCCCTGCTCTCCCTTAACCTGCAGGGCAGGTTTACCTATACTCAGGAGACTTTTATAGACCTGTCTTTTAAAGGATTAAACATCACTGAAATACCAATAAAAGTGCGTTATTTCCCTTCACGCAGGTCAAAGGTAGCATCCAATCTATTTGTTTACGGGATCAATACCCTTAAGATCATCCTTGGAACATACAGGGACTACAGGCCGCTCGCATTCTTCTCGGTGATCTCTCTCATATTCCTTATAATAGGGACCAGTTTCGAATCAGTGCTGCTGTGGACCTATTTCACAAGAGGTACCTTCAGTCCCAATATCTGGTCCGGCTTTGTCGGTGCAGCTTTTTTCTTCCTGTCAGTTATATTCTTCATTGTGGGACTCTCATCAGATATATTGAACAGGATCAGGCTAAATCAGGAAAGCATCCTTTACCTGCTTAAGAAGAATTCTCACGATAATTCCTGATATCCGTAACAGGATCATTATTTAAGACACGCACTATCTGTTTTCCATATAATCCTCAAGTGATGCATGCCAGTCTCTCAAGTCGGAAATTCCTATTTTCCTTAAGTCTGCATTATCAAGTACTGAATATTTGGGTCTCACCGCTTTTGCGCCAAACTCGCTGCTTGAAACAGGGACCACATCTATATTGATGCCGGCAAGTCTAAAGATCTCACAGGCAAACTCAAACCAGGAACAGCTTCCAGTATTTGTCATATGGTAAAGCCCGTATTTGCCTGTCATTATCAGCTCGGATAATCTATCCGCTACATCTATGGTGCTTGTAGGGGTAAGTATCTGATCATCTACCACCCTTATCTCTTTTTTACTTTCCGCAAACTTTAGCATGGTCCCTATAAAATTTAAATTCCCCTTGCCGGTGCATCCCGCATGACCGTAAAGTCCGGAAAGCCTGATAAGATAGTACTTGTCAAGCATATATTGTACTACTCTTTCTCCACCATGTTTGGAAATAGCATATATGCTTAAGGGCCGGGGGCAGTCGTCTTCGAAATAGGGAGAGTTCTTGCTGCCGTCAAACACATAGTCTGTGGAAAAATGTATAAGGGGTATGTCCATTTTCCTGCAGATATCGGCAATATTTTTTACACCACCCACATTTACCTTGAATGCCATTTCAAGTTCATCCTCACAGAGGTCGACATTGTGAAATGCTGCGGTATTTATTACCAGGTCCGGTCCGGAACTGGCGATCTTATTAAAGCTGTCATCATAATCACATATATCTATTTCCTTCAGCCCTATGAGCCCATGGACCTCTATACCTTTGGCTGTAAAACATTTTTCTATATCTGTGCCCAGCTGGCCATCTACCCCTATAAGAAATACTTTCAATGAAAACTCCGTTTCTTTGACCTGTGTTTATTGTGATCTTTAAAAATGGATCATATGACAAAAAATCTTAAAACAAAATATATCAATACCTCGATCGCTATAAGTGCAATATAAGAAATACCGGTATAAAGACCTTTTCTTTTCCTTGAAGAAAAGGTTGTTATCCTTATTATCTCGATTATGACTACCCCGATTATAAATAGGTAGATAAAAGTAAAATATTTATTAGAAAAAAGTTTATAAAAAAACCCGGAAAAAGGATGTTTCTCATACCATGGTATAGCTCTTATATCATCGAAATACCCCTCTTTTATTATAAAGGGGCTGTCCGGAGGACTATTAAGGAATGCACCCATATGCACACGCGAAAGGTCATAGCCTCCATTTATCATAAGATCAAGCTCGAGCTGCTCATAGTCTGTGACTTGAAGTATTATTCCGTCAGAATAATCTTCTGTACCAAGGTTTGCCGTAAATGATATGGTACCATCATCTATATCCGCATTATCTGCATCTTCCCAGTCCACAAGCTCATGACCGGTAAGCTCACCGTCTATTGAAATGGTCCCCGAAAAAGAGGTGTCCTTCCGGTCCACACTCCAAAATATATTGATCCCTTTTTCATCTTCCCATATATAATACCCATAACTGGCGCCCGGTATAAAAAATACCCTCTGGCATCCGGATACTATTCCCAGAAGGACCACAGCAGCCAAAAAGACCGCTATGAGTTTAAATATATTTGGCCTTAAGATCTTCAATTATCCACCGGTCCTTCATCTATTATCCTGCGGTTATCCTTATAGATAAGATATATCATCCAGAGCGAGACCGCTGTAAATATGCTCCTGAAAATATTTACGAATTTAGCAGAGTCATAAAATCTTTCTATAATCGGTATCAGTCCGGTTATGTATATAAAAAACCTGTGATCGATAGGAGCAAGGACAAATTTTGTGACCAGGTCACCCCAGTAAATAAGTATCACCATTAAAAGTCCGAACTGTATCCAGTGATAAGACGAAAGCATCTTCTTCCTTGCAAAGATAAGCACCAGGAAAGGAACCGTCCAGAGCACATACTGGGGGTGGAAATAACAGAGAGCTATATAGGCCAGGTATATTATGGCACCGTAATTTATAAGGAGGTCAAAACTTTTCTTTTTAGCATGGACAAAACTGAGCACTATAAGGACATATGCCACAATGAATAAGAATATCCTGTCATGTATTATCAGTTCAAGTCTTGATGATAATATATAATTAAAATGCTGTGTATTAAGCAGGGAAAATATGAGGCTCTTTCCATAATATAGATTCGAGAAAAGCTCTACGACCGCAAGACCCGAGACCCCTATTGAAGTAAGCGCTATATAATCCTTCTTGCTCTTTGCCAGGTAGATTATAAGTGGTATGAGTATCATTATAGGGAAAAACCTTAATGCTATCGCAAGGGCCAATACTATTATTGACCAGTATTTTCTGTCTTTTTTTGCAAGTAAGAGAGCTATTATCATAGCAAAGATACCAATGATATCATGGCGCGCGAAAATATATAGCACAAAAATGACAACTGGATTAAACATCCAGAACTTAAAGACATTAAGTCTTCCCTCCGGGTCATCATCATAGGAGAGGCGCAGCATGAAAAACATGCACAGCAGGTCAAAAATGAGATACAGGCCCTTAAAGAGTGCCAGCACTGTGAATACATTATAACTGCTGATAAAACCTATCCATGATGTCCACGTATCGGTATCAAGGAGAATAGATGAATACTCGCCAATAGCAGGAAATATGCTTTTTATTATAAAGAGATATGATGAATGGATAATATGAGTCAGTATCTGGTGAAAATCTGATGCAAAATTCCCGGCAAAGACTGTCTCAGCTGACCTCTGGTATGTTGAAAGAAGGTCGCGCTGAAAAAAGAAGGGCAGAAAAGCAAGCCTTATCAGAATGCCGGTAAGAAAATATTTATAAAATCTTTTAGAGAGGCCCCTGTCTTCAAAGATCTCCCTGGTCAACAGCCCCCTGCCTATTTTATTAAAAAACAACTTTGTTTTATTCATATTTTGATAAACTCTCCTGGAACCAGTCTCCATTATTTAAATTAAATATTTAATACCGGCTCTCATATAATATTTAACAAAATCCGCGATACTTAAAAATCTGACATCAGCTCTATGATGGATTATCCTGCGCATTTTTAAGCCTTTCTTTTTTGATCCGGTAGAAGGGCATGCTTATGATTATCATCGCTATGATGCCGAGGATCACAGTAAACAGCAGGACCACCAGATGATAGCTGAACCCGACGATTATCGATATTTCCTGAGTAAAGCCCAGTATGATAAATGCAAGCGCAAAGGCTCCCTCATAGGTGCCGAAGCCTGCAAGAGCATGCGTAGGGAGCACCGCCGAGATCTCCGCCGCTATTGTTGCAAGCAATATTACCCAATAATTCAGATCACTGAATGTATAGCCCATAGGAGACAGTATTGCGTGGATGATCAGATAATAACTGGTAAATTTCAATACTCTGGTAGCGATCGAGGAAAGATAGACCTTCCAGTAGATCTTCTTGGCTTTAATGAGCCTCAGGTTTACATTGATATCCAGAAGTTTTTTATAGATCTTAAATATCAGTTTTTCCTCTGCCACCTTAAATCTCATTAAAAGCTTCCTGTATACTATAAGTGCAAGATCTATAATATTTGAAAGATAAAAAAGAATAAGCAGTGATATCGCAAGAAGTACCACAGCTACAGCTATTACTGATATTGAAGATATTGCATAAGCATTTATCCCCACTATGATGATAGAGATAAGTATAAGGGAAAAGACTATTACAAGGTCAAACATCAAAACTACCATCAGGGTGGAAACACCGATCTCCAGGGGAAACATAAAACGCCTTGTCAGCACATAGATATAAGAAAGCTCTCCGGTTCTTGCCGGAAGGACCATATTGAAAGCATTCCTGATCATCGCCACCAGGAACATGTCCCCCATCCCTATCCGGTCAGAGCCCACAAGAATTTTTTTCCTATATGCCCTGAATAGATTGCTGAGAAGCATTATAGCAAGTGCTCCTATCAAAGTCGGCTTATACATCCCCAGGAAAGCCTGCCTGATATCTGCAATATTGACCTGCTTTAAAAGATAATAAACAAGGAATGCCCCGAAGCATACTACAACAAATAAATTTAAAACCCTGAAAAATATTTGTCTTTTATTTCTTTTATTATTCCCCTGTCGTCCTTCTGCATTCGATTCCATCTACTCTCTTCCCTGGCCTATTTCTGGCTCATATAATTTGATATATATCTTGCGGTGCTCCGCGGTCCGCTCCTGAAAAGGTGGTAAAAAAACCTGCCCGCAAGCCGTTTTTTTGATTTCCTTCCAGACTGACCGCTACCGCTTCCCGTATCCTGGCCATTACCCATGCTTCCCTGATCCGGGGAATTATTTGATTTAAGTGCATTTGAGACCGGGTCCTTGCAGAAATCGATTATGGGCCTTATAACTTTATCCCAGGTAAAGTCCCCGGCAGCACTCCTGGTATTTTCCACACATTCCCGGTGGAACTTACTGTCTCCTGCCAATTTTAGTATTGCTTCCGCAAGTTCTTCTGTAGAGCCTTCCTTTGTCACAAGCCCAAGTCTCTTTATTTTAACCAGGTCGCTTAGATGATCTCCCTCTGTTGATATGATCGGGAGACCGGCCCAGAGATAATCCAGTATCCTTGTCCTGAATGAAAACCTGGTCTCTATATGCTCAGGATGGGTTATGATGCCGGCATCTGCTTCAAGGAAATAGTTCTGCCGCTCCCTATAATCTACCCAGCCAAAATTAAAGAATATATTTTCATCATAGAGCTCCAGTCTCTTTGCAAGCTCTACTGTATCATTTACCATCTGGAGGGCCTTTACCTCAGGATTTGGATGTTTTACACCCATAAAGAAAAGTTTGATATCACTTCTTTTTTCTTTTACGGCAGCCATGGCTTTTACAAGTGTAAGCGGATCAAACCAATTATAGATGCCGCCTCCCCATATGATCACAAAATCATCCTTTTCTATTCCTTTGACCTTTCCTTTTAGCACATCTGCAGTATGGATAGGCTTATTGGATTGCAGCCCAAAGGGAACAACGCTTATCATACGCTTCATGGTAGGATCAATATTATAAGCAAAGGGGTTTACCCTGTTAAGAGCCGCAAGCATTCCGAGCCAGAAATCCCTCTGCCTGTCCGATGCACATATAAAAAAGTCTCCATAATAGAACTGCTCATTAAAATACTTCTGGATCGATTTATGGATCTCAAGTCTTTTCTTCATATTCTCATTACTGTATTCAGCCAGAGTAGCAAGATTATATGGGTCATAAATATCTATTATCAGGTATTTACCCAGGTCTTTAAGGCTCCTGAATTTTGATAATGTCATACCATTACACAGGAGGATATCCGCATCTTTTATTATCTCCCTTAAGTGCCCCTCGTCCTTATACTGGACCATTTTAAAATCCTGCTGTCCAAGATCCGGCTTATTGGGTACGGCAAGCACCACATTCATATGCTCTGACAGTTCCTTTGCAAAATTCCATACCCTTATAGCAGGGCCTGCCATCTCGCTTGCCACCACTTCGTTTGTTATTATGGCCAGTTTCCTTTTTATTTCTTTCTCAAAGACTTTATACATGCCAAGGCTCTCTAATATATCAATATGATTTCTCTGATAGACAGGATCGGCCGATACAGGCATAAACTGAGCCTTAAAATATGCAAAGACTGCCTTGTCGTCCCTTTTCCTCGCATCCTGTATTTTCTTTCTCTTCTCCTTAAGTCCCGGCAAATTATCAAAAAAACTCTTTGCGGCAGCAAGGGAGCTCAGGGGCTCCTTTTCTATGCATACCTTATCGTCCCTCCCGCCTGGATCTTTTTTATCATTACCACCTGCTTCAGCAGCTGTCTTGATCCCGGAAAGGTCATAATACTTCCTGTAGTCAAAATCCAGGTCCACAAAAACACGGTTGAAAATATTTGCAAGTGTCCCGGAAAATGCCCTTGCAAGATTAGTGTCATCATAATTTTTAAATACGGAATATAGTGAATTCCTCTCCTTTAAAAATCTCAATTTATCTTCACTGAATACCCTGGATGTCCCGTGATGATGGTGATATACGATAGAATCCGGTGCAAATATTACCTTGTATCCAAGCACCCATAATCTCCACCCCAGGTCCACATCTTCATAATATGCAAAAAAATCTTCATCAAATCCACCCACATCAAGAAATATGTCCCTTCTTATCAGCATGGCTCCGCCATTTGCAAAAGGAAGGTATTTATACTGTTTGTGCAGGTCTTTTTCAATCGGGAGGCCGAAATCGATCTGGAAGCCCTTACCCTCAAAATTTATCATCCCACCCACAAAATCAAGATTCTTACCATCTATTGAGAGTACTTTTGATCCTGATGCAACTGTCTCCTTGTCTCCATATACGGGCCTCAGTAGTTCTATTAACCACTTGCTGTCTACTTTTGTGTCATTATTCAGGAATGCTATATATTCGCCCTGTGCCGCCCTGGCCGCCTGATTGTTCGCATATGCAAAACCCATATTCTTATTATTCTTTATAAGTTTGACCTGCCTGTGTGCAGACTCTAAAAAACTTATAGAGGAGTCATCGGAGCCATTATCTACAATAACTATTTCTATTTTGTCATCCGGATAATCCAGCCCCCCGATGCTTTGCAGGCAGTTTTCTAAATAATCTTTCCCATTCAGGTTTACAATTGCTATTGAAACCAGGGGAAATTCGAGGATATCTCTCATATATTAAAACTCCTAAGAATTCTTGCTTAAATCTATTTGTATCAAGTTTAGGATAAATTATAACAAACAATTATTTTTAAACAATATTTTAAAGCAATGGACGAGTACTCGATCATCTTCTGCGTTCTTGTAAGGCCAAAATATTATTTCATGTCTTTACTTATAAATTTTTTCATTTCCAGGCAGGTCCTAAAGCCAGGGGGCCTGGCAATTACTTTCGCTGTTCCAGTTTTGACCATATCCCTATCTTTATGATAATCAAATTTGCACCTTCTCCACTTGCCATCTTTGCCAAAACCTTCATATAAATTACTGCCTTTTCTTGAAGGTCTCATATTGAAGTATTTTAGTAATCTTTTAATTTTCCCATGGTCAAATCTTATCGGCATATTAAAGGCCCAGCTCTTTTCTTAAGATATCTCTTTTTCTCTGGCACCTTAGCACCTTTAGCATATAGGTCTGGGTTTCTACAGATTCAACCCTGGAATAAAGATCAACTTTTTCTAAATATATATCCGCAAACTCTAATATTGAATTCAATAGATCTTCAACCGCCTCTTCTTTTGCGGTACCTTCTCCATAAAGATTTAATTCATTAACAGAAATGGTCCAGCCTTTTAATTCTTTATCAAATTCTTCTGTTATACTAAATTTCATATTCTTCAATAGACGGTCCATGAACTGTTTTTTAATATGGGAAACATTATCTAATGTATTAGCTTTACAGGTTATAACTTCAAGACCAGATAAAACTGCATTATTTATATCACAGTAATATTTTTTTGTATCCCTTATATTGTATTTATGTGACATCCTCACGGCAATAAATTACCGTGCATCCCGTTGGGGATTTGGTTCCTGCTTCACAAAGTCAACTTGCAGTGCAGCGGTTGTTCTCTCCACAGGCTTTAATTCGGATGTGTCCCACCCTATTAGAAAAAAGCATATAACAAATTATAAGCAAAATCAATAAAAGATTAGCTCTCATCCCGGATTTAAAAAACCGGGGATTCCCGCTTTTGTTCCTAAAACAACTTTCATTTTAAAATCCTCTTATAATAAGATAATAATTTTTTAATAGTAATTATTGCTATATAATATTTACATTTTTTATTTATTATATTTCAAGATAGTCACTGTGGTCAACATGGTTATAGCAATGCTTTTATAATAGCTTTTTCCAGAATTTGTTATCATTGGAAGTTTTAATATTATATAATTACTAATTTAAAGGTTAAAGACAAAAACTTGGGAAATTAAGGATAATAATGAAAGATATAAATATCGCATTTATTACCGAGCGGATGATAAAGGGCCATGGCGTGGATCTTGTCGTTGACCGCCTTGCAGACGGGCTTGCAAAAAAGGGGTACCATACCAAAGTCTACTGTAATTATTTTGATGAGACTTTTACGCACAGGAAGTCTTACTATATAGAGAGGCTGCATTATTTTAAACCTGCGGCCAATCCTGTAATATATGAACAGAGGATCAGGAAACTGGTCCCCTATCTTAATAATAAGGATGTCGACCTTTTTATTATCCAGTCCTTTCCATTCTACAGCCTTATTCCCAAACTTAATGCTCCTGTGCTGGCTGTCGACCACGGCATAATATCTGTTGCCGGCCTGCCGCTTACACGCAGGATAAAATTCAGGTATATGGAGTATTCCCAGAATATCTCCTATTTTAAAAAGGC
>SDBT01016366.1_pt1 | contig 11736 bp, 9 predicted proteins | sample 2277101 | NCBI WGS metagenome assembly SDBT01 (sample SAMN10404973, study PRJNA504765) | marine sediment metagenome | isolation source: marine sediment core GS10_PC15, 103 cmbsf | place: Arctic Ocean: Southern Knipovich Ridge | collected 2010
GCAGGAAATTGGTGTTCCAAAAAGGTGTGGAGAGGGTCTGGGTTTAAGCTGGATGGAAAGACTTGGATTAAAGCCTGATCCTAAATGGTGCTTGCAGGAAATTAACGGGGCAGCTTTGTATGCCCCTAGTATGAAAAGTGTTAAAATTAATTTCAAAAAAGTTTCAGGATATGTTATTGAACGAAGGGTTTTTGAAAAAGAACTTGCAAAAGAAGCTGCAGGCAAAGGCGCTCTCATTAGGACAAAATGCCATGCCAGCAATTTTGAACGAAAGAATGGAAAAGTAATTGTAAGCTGTGTAGAGCAAGGAGAAAACGTACAATATGCTGCTCCCTTAATATTTGCTGCTGATGGAACTGAAAGCCTTACTGCAAGAAAGCTTGGTTTTGATACAAAAATTGGATTGAATGATATTGATTCAGGTTATCAGTATGAAATGGCAAACATTTCTTTTGAAAACCCACACTTCATTAATCTTTTCTTTGGCAAAGAGATTGCACCCAGAGGTTATTGTTGGATTTTTCCAAAATCAAGTACTTGTGCAAATGTTGGAATTGGAATTGCAGGTTCTGAGCAAAAGACTGCAAAAGAATATCTTGACAAATTTGTCAAAGCACACCTTGGGCTTAGAAACGGAAGCATTATTGAAGTAAATGCAGGAACAATTCCTGTTGGCGGCTTCTTAGAAGAAATGGCAGCAGACAATCTTATTGTTGTAGGCGACGCCGCCCACCAGGTAAATCCAATTCACGGTGGCGGAATCGGAATTGCAATGGAAGCAGCAACTATTGCTGCAGAAGTTGCTCTCAAAGCACTTAGAAAAAAGGATTTTGGAAGCAAATTCCTAAATCAGTACACGTCCCAGTGGTATGAAACAAGAGGCAACAAATTAAAGCGAATTCTAAAACAAAGGCATATGCTGGAAGAATTAAACGATGACAATTTTGAAACCCTTGCAGATACAATAGATGGTGATGACATAATGCTAATAGCGAAAGGAGATCTAAAATTTTCTGCAAAAATGGTCCTCAAAAAGCTTGTAAGGCATCCAAGTCTTGCAAAAGTAATGCTCAAGTATTTGAAATAGTTGTCAATGAAGGCAATGGATAAAGTATTTAAAGCAGTTTTCCTGCACTATTCTTTTGATTGAAATGATAATTCCGAATATTTCGTTGGCATATATTGTGGCAGAATTAAACCCAATACTTAAGGGCTGTATTGTGCGCAAAGTACAAGAGCTTGACAATGGTTGGCTAAAGTTCAAATTGCAGACAAGACAGGGTACAAAGGATTTGATAGCAGCACCTGGTGCTCTGTTCCTAACCTCATTTTCTATGCCTGCCAGACAGACAACATCTGGTTATGGCGCCTTTCTTAGAAAAAGGCTTTCAAACAAAAAAATACTTTCTTTCAAACAGCATGGCTTTGACCGCATAATCGTGATGCATTTGGAAGGCTTTTTTCTTGTATTTGAATTGTTTGCAAAAGGAAATGTAATTTTGTTAGATGAGGACAAAATAATTCTTTCCGCTTTTAGAAAAGAAAGATGGAAGGACAGAATTCTTAAAAAAGGAGAAGATTACAAATTTCCTTCATCCAAAGGAATAAGTCCTGCAGAACTTGACAACAAGGCGTTGGAATCCATACTAAAAGAAAGCAATTCAGATCTTGTAAGAACTCTTGTAAAAGAGATAAATATTGCTCCTCCTCTTGCTGACGAAGCATGTTTAAAAGCTGCTATTGGCAAGGAAAAACCAGCTAAAGAAATTTCTAAAAAAGAAATTGCAATGCTTATTACAACAATAAAAGACCTTTATTCAGTTGACTTAAAGAAAGAGGCTGTATCAGTTAGTAAAAAAGCAGATGTTGAAACCCTGCTTCCATTTGAGCTTTTAGCTCTTGAAAAGACTGATTCTTTCAATTCCTTAAATGAAGCAATTGACCAGTCCTTTGGAAAACAGTTTTCTGAAGTAAAAGGTTCAGATGAAAGAAACGCTGTTTCAAAGAAAAAAGCAGAGTTAGATTATAGTATGCAGCAGCAAAAAGAGGCCTTGGAAACCTTTCTTTCAAAGGTTGAATTAAATGCAAAAAAAGCAGAATTAATTTATGCAAATTACTCAGGGCTTTTTGCCCTTACCCAGGCTCTTAATTCTGCAAAAGATAAAAAAATGCAGGAAAAGGAGATTATGTATAAGATGAAAAATGAGTTTCCTTTTCTTAAAAGTCTTAACTTAAAACAGGGTAAAGTAATTGTCTCATTGGAATAATGAGAAAAAAGAATAAAAAAAGTATTTCAAAGTTAGTTTGCAGGTGCAGCTTCAGCGGTTTCTATTTCGCGCTCGTCGACTATAAATACGTCACTTACTGCTGTTACAGCGCTGTAAGGAATTTTTATTATTCTGTCTTTTCCTTCTGCCTTTTTTATAAATTTGCTTTCCCTGTCAAGTTCTACCAGAAGATGCTCTATTTCGCCGCTTGCTTCATCTATCATAAGATCTGAAAGCTTTCCTACTTCATCTCCTCTATTGGTAATAACTTTTTTTGTTGCTAATTGCCTTGCGATTGTGTACTTATACATTATTTTTCCCCCATTAATAAATCAACTTGTACAAATAAAAGGCAAACTTCTATTTAAATGTTGCTCTTTGCTATTTCTACATAAACTTTGTTTTTTAAACAATTCCTCTCATTTCTCTTTTTATGCACGATATAGAACAATACCTCCCAAAAGAAACAATTGAAATGCTTGCAAGGCAGCACTACAAGCTCTTTGGCCACAGTGCAGTAAAGCTTTGCCATTGGACAAAAGCTTCAATTTACAAAAATGAGGTTTGCTACAAGCAAAAATTTTACGGAATTCAAAGCCATAGATGCTTACAAATGACGCCTGCTGTTTCATGGTGTGACCAAAACTGTCAATTCTGCTGGAGGCCTTTAACAAAGTATGAGCCTTTTCCAAAAGAGTTTGATGAACCTTCTGAAATAATTGACGAGGCAATAAAACAGCAACGAATTCTGCTTTCTGGTTATGGGGAATTTAGGGAAAAAATTGGTGAAAAAAAGCTCTGGGAAGCAAACAATCCAAATCAGGTTGCAATCTCTCTGGCAGGAGAACCAACTCTTTATCCAAAAATCGGAGAGCTTATTGAAGAATTTAATAACAGAAAATTTTCAACATTTCTTGTAAGCAATGGTCTTCATCCAAAAACCCTTGCAGAAATGCATTTGCCTACACAGCTTTACCTTTCTTTGGAAGCTCCGAATATTGAAATGCACCGCAAGATAAATGCCCCTTTAGTAAAAGGTAGCTGGGAAAGCATTAACAAAAGCCTTGAGTTAATGCCTTCTCTTGATACAAGAAAGGCAATCAGAATTACTGCAATTAAGGGTAAGAATATGTCACATGAGAAGGAATTTGCTTCTCTTATTCAAAAGGCTGACCCTGATTTTGTTGAAGTAAAAGCCTACATGTTTGTTGGATACAGCAGAAAAAGGCTTGCGATTGAAAACATGCCATTACACTCTGAAGTAAAAGATTTTGCTGAAAAAATCAATGAACATTTGGGTTATCATTTAACAGACGAAGTAAAGCCAAGCAGGGTTGTTCTGCTCTCCAAGAAAAAGAATCCAAAAAAGATAACTGCAAAAGTATAAATACTTAAATTGCCTTTATATTTTGTTGTTTTTTATGTCTGATGACGAAGAAGAAGATGAGCCAAAGCGCAGAAAGAAAGGAAAGGGGAAGGGCGTTTCAAAAAAGCAGGCTTTTGCTCTTGTTGCAATTCTTAGTATTCTTATTGTTGGAATGGCAATTCAGCATTTTGTAGTAGAGCCATTGTATGGTGAAACTGTTGAGGAAAAGTATGCAAGATGCATTACTCAAAAGAATGTTTTGGACGAGCGCTTTGTTGAATGCGGCAGTGAATTGCAATCCTGCAATTTCCAATTAACTCAGTGCCTTGAAAGCTGACCATCTTAGGCTTCTTCGATTTCGCCTTTTGGTTCAATTTCTGAAAAGATTTGGGCTTGAAATTTGAACACTTTTGTTTCCTTTGACTGCCACATATTTTCCATCAAGTCTGCTTTGACACAGCATTGATTTAGGAATTCTTCCGAATCCCATTTTTGTTCTTTTGCAACCTGCGGAAGAAGAAGACCTGAATGATGTCCTCTTTGAATAATCAAACCATCTTCGCCAATTTTAACAAATTTTGGAAGCTTTTTCTTTTCGCACAAAATTTTTTCAGGTTGTGTTAAAACACTTACTTCAACAATTGTTTCTCCCAGTTCTTTTCCTGTTATCGGAGGAAACCTTGGGTCGTGAACTGCTGCCTCAACAGCCATTTCCAAAACAGCACCCCACAAGGGCTTTACAGCATAAGGCATGCCAATGCATCCCCTTAATTCCTTTTTAGGAAAGGAATGCAGTGTAACAAAAACGCCTCTTTCTTCCAAAAGCTCTTTGTCATCGCAAGTTTCTCCAAGCCTAATTCCTGAAGCAACTGCATACTCTGCACTTTTCCTTGCAAGTTTTACAAGTTTTTCACCTTGTTTTAATGAAAGTTTTCCTGTCATAAAAATAATTATTATTCCACCTTCTTTTCAACCTTCGTTTTTTGCCGAATTCTTTGCTTGCTTTAAAAGCTTTGCAGAAAGCAGGTTTTTTATGCTAAAGCAAATACTAATGCCCTTGTTTGCAATTTCCCTTTTGCTTGCTTTAAGTGGCTGTGTTGATTCATTAAGTCCTGAGCAAAGGTTTTACTGTCTTGATTTAACTGAAAAAAGCTATGCTTTTGTGCCAGAATGCAGTAATGAAAAAGAATGTTTTTCCAAGCTTGAATCAGAATTTTTTTCATTTGACCAAAGCGTTTTCAGCAACGAAGTCAGAAGCAGGATTTACACTTACAAAAACAATGCTTCTCTAAGCTGGCTTTATTTTAATAAGGCAAGAAAAAACATTTCAACAATTCACGGCATTTGCAACAGTAACAATAGTATTGCAGGGCTTATTTTTCAATTGAATGAATTAACTCACAATATGTCAAAAGCTTTTGAATTCAGCAATTTGGCAAACATGGAAAGCTTTGCAATTCTGTTGCTGGAATTTGAAGATCTTGAAGAAGAAGAAATAAGGCTTGCAAAAGAAGAACCATTGTTTAACGATTTAGCCCTGCTTTCATTAAACCTAAGCCAGCTTTCAAATCCTGAAACCTGCCAAAACAATGAAAGCTATTCCTGCTTTTACCTAACTCAAACAACAAGCTTTTCTTCCCTAACGGCATCAACAGGCTTTGGTCAAAGCATTGTAAGTGAATCAAACATTTTTTCCATTCTAAGCCAACCCTCTTCCTTGCTTGCCAAATACATTAACACAGAATTCAACATTCCTTTTATTGACCCACTGCTTCCTTCCTTTGTTTCCTATCTTGCAAACCTTTTTACTAAAGAAACCGCAATCTCTAATCTTGAAAAGATTCCTGCATTCCAGTTTATACAAATTTACAATAACTTTATGGGAACAGGAAACACTTGTCTTACAAAATTTTCCGTTTTACTCGAACAAGATGCATTGCACCGAAAGCAATTAATTCAAAGGAATGCAGAACTTGAAGCAAGTGCATTGCAGGGCATTATGGAAGCAGAGGAAGGCATCAATTCACTGCTTTCAGAAAACTATGCCGGTTTTGACAGTGAATTTTTTCAAAAACTTTACGCAGGCCTTGACCAGGAAAGTACTGTTTCGTCACAAAAATACAGCATCAGAGACTTTGGTGAATTAAGAGAACAATCTACTGCAAAGCTTTCTGAATTAAAGCAAGCACTTTCCTTTCTTCAGCAGCAGGACTCCTTAAACAACTTAAGCCTTGGCAAAAAGGCAGAATCACTGAAACAGCTGAATGCAGAAATCACGTTCCTCAAAGAAAATTCCGAATACCTAAAAAATGAGGTTCTTGGAGGACTGCTTGTACTATGCAATGAAAGAGCCGATTTTATTGAACAAGAGCTTGAACAGGCTTCTCTTCCTGCAGATTATCTTTCAACAGCCTCAGACCTAAAAGCAAGAAGCAAATTTAAGCTTGCCTTGTTTAAGCAAGCAAAAGAACAAGAGCAAAAACTCTTTCAATGCGGTGAAATGGTTGACGAATTCTCAAGGTTTTCACTTGCATTACAAAACTTTGAAGAATATCAACTGCTTGAAGAAACAGAACTTGAAGATTGTCTTTCTTTTCTCAACAAAAGTCTTGAAAGCAGCAAAGCAAGCGGGATTTCCTTTGACGATTTTACTCTAAGATTTCTCAACCTCAAAAACATTGAACAGCCTTACACTGATCTTGAAGCAGTTAAACGAATCTGCACTGCACTTGAAACAGACCTGCGTATCTTTCTTCAAAATCACGTTGCAGTAAAAGAAATTGAAGACCAATTTTCTCAAGCAAAACAAATGCTTTTAGCTCTGGAAATTGCAGAATCAAAAAACCTTGTTTCCAAAACAAAAATGAAAAACATTGATTCACAAAAAGCCTATTTTGAAGACTTTTTTTCAGACCAAAAGCTCATTTTTGAAAAAGCCTTGCCATTGCTCCCGGACCTTGAACAAAGCCTTGCAGAATTCCTCTCCCTGCTTGAAGAAACTCTTGCTACAGCAATCCATTCCTTTGTAGAGCAAAATGCTTTAATAACTGAAACAGATGAAACAATTGAAATTGAACTTGACAATATATTCCCTTATTCTGTAACAGGGCCTCTAACAATGCATATTCCTTTTGACAAAAATGCACATTCTGTCATTACATTCAGCCCAAACATTCTTTCCTTTAAATTAGATGGAAAAACAATTTCTCTAGACCTCAATGGCTTACCTCAAGGCAAAACAATACTGCGCTTTTCAAAGAATACGAGTACAGAACCTTTGCAGCTCCCACAAACAATTGACACAAACACCATTTCCCCTACTCCCATTCCTTCTTCCCCTAATACTGCACAGCAAATTCAAGATATTGCTGAAACAATAAAAATTTCAGAAAAAATTGATTCACTCCAATCCAATCTTGCATCTGCAGAAGAAACTCTTGTTTTGCTTGATACAATTTTTTCCAATATTTCAGATGAGGAAATAATTTCTTCAAAATACATTCTTCCAATCACCAGAGAAGAGCTTGACAAACTAAGGCTTAACATTAATAGCCTTAAATCATTTCTTGGAAAAAAGCAATTGCAGGAATTTCAACAGCTTGTAGATGAAAGTGACATTGACAACGCCCTTGCGAAATCAGGTTCTTTTTCCAGCCAGCTTGATGGAAAGCTTTTAGATGCAGAACAAATTTCTTCACGTCTTTCAAATGTCTTTTCTCAAATCAAAGAAGATGCTGTTGTTTCATTCAACAGCGCTGCAGAAATATTCAATACTAATCCTGACAACCCTAATGCAAAGGAAAGTCTTGAAAATGCTGAAAAGCTTTTGCTTGACGGAAGCTATCTTGAATCAATCGCGGAATCAAAAAATGCAACAGCCATGCTTGTTCTTCCCCAAGCGGCAACCGGCTTAAACCTTCCAATTCTTGCCATTCCGCTTGTAGCCTGTGCAGGTCTTGTTTTGTTTGTAAGGTTCAAAAAAGAAAAAGACGGAAAGCAAAAAGAAGAGCTTGTAAAAAAGATTGAAAGCAATTGGTAATGAGAGTTGGAATTATCCTGTTTTCATAATATAGATATAGATGATTATTGCAATTATTGCAAATATAATTGCTATGTAAATGATTGGGTTTATTTCTGGTTGTACAAATTCTGCAAAGCTGTTCTGGCACTTGCTTTCTGAAACATTAACATCGGTGTATGTTATTGTACATCCTATTGGGAATTTTCCAGGGTTGCTGCTGCTAATTGTAAAATTCAAATATTTTGTTTCCTTTGGTTGCAAAATATCTATTTCAGTTTCCTGCTGGCTTATGTCAGCATCTGATTCAATGTTTATACTCAAACTATAAAGCGGGTCGTTTCCAACATTTTTCACAGCAAGCTTCATTTCAATAGACTGTCCAACCATTGCATTCTCCACTTCTTTTACAACAAATGCTTCAATTTTTCTCTCAGGTTCTCTTACATCCAATTCGACAAGATTGCCAAATTTTGATTCAGTTTCTCCAAAAGCGTTTTCAAAATAAACAATTGCAGGTGGCAAAGTCATATGTACTGCCCTTCTTGGCTTTACAACATACTCTAATTCAATTTCCTGTCCTGCTCCTATTTCTCCGGTGTAATAAGTATCTCCTTCAACAACCGAAAAGGCATTTTTATCATCTGCTAAAGGCCTTGCAAATTCTATTTTTACATTGGTTGCAGCACTACCTTGATTATGTAGAAGTATCTTTATTGTTGTTTTTTCGCCTCTTACCAAATCTGTTTTTTCTGCTTCCGTAATGAATGCATTATCTTCTGAAAAATCAGCTGTCTTGTAAAGTCCTATTCCTGAGTTTTCATCAAGCATTATACTTGTTATACTATTACCTGTTCCAAGGCATATTTGAAGTGAATTTTCTTCTTCTAAAAGCAAATCTTTTGGTAATGCAAGCCTTTCCCAGCATTTTCCTTCACTGCATTTAAAGTCTTCCAAATCAATTTCCGCAATCTGTTCTTCATTCAAAAAGGCATTTACATCTATTTTCCCTGTTCGTATTGGTCCTATTTCAATGCCAATTGATGCAATAGGATATATTTCATCGCTTTCTATGGCAATATTCTGAGGATAGAGGAATTCTGCCTCAAAACACTCTGTTTCTTCAGCTCCTTCTACAAGAAAATTTTCATAGCCCATTTCTCCAAAGCTTCTTTCAAAAACAGTTTCTCCAAAAGCCATCGGGCTTGTAAAAAGTAATATCAAAATAAGAAAAATCCACTTATTCATAACTTTTCCCCTTTTTCTTTAAATCCAAATTTTTTATAATTTGGCCCCTTTTTCCTTTAACTCCATTATTATTCTGTCCAATGTTTCTTTTATACTTTTCCCACTTTGAACCTCTATTATCTTTTTTTCTGGATAATTTCTCAAAACCTTCTTTTTACAATAATCAATTCCTTCACTGAAAACATTGTCCTGAACCTTTTCTTCTGAGTAATTTCTCAAATGCAGTCTTCCTTCAAGCAATTCTGGCTGCAATCTTATCAAAACAACAAAATCAGGTTTTGCCCTTAATTCGCATAAAAGATGACCTTCAATTATTACATTTTTATTCTCTGTAAAAAGCTTATCCAAGGCCTTTGCATATGGTATTAATGGAATAACAAGTTCATCTTCTTCAGCATTCCATTTGCCAATCTTTTGCTCTAAAGCAAACTGCTTTTCATTAAGAACCTGACAACCAAGCTTTTTACCAAGTGTCTTTGCAACACTGGTTTTTCCAACTCCTGGACTTCCTGTAATTATAATGCGCATGTAAAAGAATTTGCCTAGAAAAGGAATTTAAAAGGGAATTAAAGGGGCTGTATAGTGCTATCTATGAGGAGTAGGGGTGAAAGGGCATTACCGCCGACACTTCTTGGGAAAAGCAGTCTCGCTGTCAGATCTGGTAATGCCCCCTTTGCTTAGAGTCTTGCCTAGCTCAGATGCCTTTTCCGAACTTAATTCAGCCACTTCAAAATGGCTTTCATTTATCTTCATATTAATCCCTTCGCAAAGCACTAGTATTATGCGCGACCCCATATAAATACCTTTCGCTTCAAAAAGCCTAATTTGGGCTTTTTTTTATGTATGTAAAAAAATATAACCTTGTATCGTGAAATAGGGCTCAATTTAGCCTTTATTTTTATGTATACTTGCCTATTTTTTTATTTTTTTAAATTCTAAAATTTTTCCAAAAAAGGGCGTTATGTAGATTTGGTTTTTTGCGTTGTATATTGTCTTTTTGGTTCTTGCAATCCTGTTTTGCTAGGAAAAATCGTTTTTTTTTGCCGCTGATTAACTTTAAATATAATAAAAGCCAATAAACTAATTGAAAATGAAGAAATATTTGCGCATTTTTAATGCCTGTTTGATTTTGTTTGCCTGCATTTTTCTAATGGGACCTGTGAACGCAGATATTTTTATGACTTTTGATAGTGATGTTTTTGCCAGTGGAGATTGGGTAACAGCTTCTTTCCCAGACGATTCTGGAGATTATGATTGGTCTGTACAACCTTCTGCTGCCCCGGATCATTTGGAAATATTTCCTTCAGATGAAGCTCGTTCAATGAGTTATTATAATAATGCTGAAACAACAAGCTGGACAGATTATACTGTAACTGTTCCGGCTTTTTCATATGATTACTTTGGTTCAATACTGACTGGTGATAATGGGCCGGGTATTGTTTTTAGGTTACAGGACGAAGATAATTTTTATTATGCGAGCTTCTTTGGGCGGTGGCCCAATGACTCAATCATTCTCGGTAAGCGTATTGGGGGTGTTTTTTCTGAGATAGGTAGGACGCCTTTTGATTTCCCAGATCCCCCTGATAGTGGTACCTATAAATTAAGTGTAACTGTTGACGGTGACAATATAAAAGTTTATGTTGATGATGTGTTGAAAATTGATGAAACAGATAATAGTTTATCTTATGGAAGTGTTGGGGCATTTTCAGATTGTGATTATATAGAGCAGCTAACCTGGAGTGGATTTCAGGCAAACCCTGTATGCGCAACTAATTGGGTTGAAACTTTTGATACTGATGTTTTTGTTAGTGGAGATTGGGTGGACTTTACTACTGTTGTTGGTCCTCCTAGTCATTGGACTGGATGGGAAATAGGTCCTTCTGGGATAGGATTTGAGTTCTTAGAAGATAATGGTTCAACTACAATTGCTTATTATACCGGGGGGATGGATTGGGCAGATTATGATGTGGTCGTTCCTAGTCTTGATGAACCTGGTGACATTTTTGGATGTATTGGTGTTGCTTTTAGGGTTCAAGACAAAGATAATTTTTATTACTTTGAAATTTGTGAGAGGGAGGTTGCTGGTGTAGGGAATGTAAGGAATATAGCTCTTGGTAAGAAAATTGATGGAATTCTTTCAACAATAAATTCAAAGAGCGAATCGATATATGGAAAGGTGGGCATAAGTGTTCAAGGAAATAATATAAAAGCCTATATGAATGATGTTTTACAATTTGATGAAACAGATAATGATTTATCTTTTGGAAGTGTTGGAGCATATGCTTATGCTGATGATTATATAGGGCCTGCTTATTGGGGAGGCGACTTTCAAGTAACCTGTATAGAGATCGTTCCCCCTGTTTGTGATATTGCTGTTGATGAGTGTGAGGTTGATGGTGATTGTGGTGTTGGAGAGTCTTGTTCTGTTTTTCCTGGTTGTGTTTGTTCTGTAGTTCCTGTTGTTTGTGATATGGGTTTGGGTGATGAGTGTGAGGTTGATGGTGATTGTGGTGTTGGAGAGTCTTGTTCTGTTTTTCCTGGTTGTGTTTGTTCTGTTGTAGCTGTTCCTGCTCCTGCTGATTTTCAGATTGTTTCTTTTGTGTTGAATCCGAATCCTGTTAAGGAGGCGTTGCCTTTTGATGTTAGGGCTTTGGTTGAGGTTGTGAATTTAGAAAGTGGTTCTGCTGATGCTGTTGTTGATATTGTTGTGAAAGATTTGTCCGATGTTTCTATGGGTGTTATTACTGTTCCTAAAACGAAATCGGTTGGTTCTTCTCCTGTTCCTTTTGAAATTCCTTTTATTGTTGGTGATGGTTGGGTTCCTGCAAATTATAAAG
>SDBT01016367.1_pt1 | contig 11736 bp, 4 predicted proteins | sample 2277101 | NCBI WGS metagenome assembly SDBT01 (sample SAMN10404973, study PRJNA504765) | marine sediment metagenome | isolation source: marine sediment core GS10_PC15, 103 cmbsf | place: Arctic Ocean: Southern Knipovich Ridge | collected 2010
CGGTACGATCACTGTTGTTGAAGGCGATCTGGATCACATCATTATACGTAATGCCCCAGGTGGTGGTGGAACTGCTTTCGATACGGCTAATATTACCGCCGATGATTCCTTAGTTCTTTATGCTGCCGGTTATGATATAGGCGATAATTGGGTGCTGGATGTATCGGTTACCTGGTTATCCACAGGATCCTTGGACGAAATAACCGCCGTGGGATCCAGCTATACATTTCAACCGGTTACGGCACCTGCCAGCGGGCGGATTGGCGCCCAGGCTTCCGGTGGTTTATATGATGACACGGGTGATATCAATGTGGCATTGGGTACTCTGAGTGAAATTCGTATCAACGATGCCGCAGGATCGTCCGGGGTAGAGGTCGGAAATAAAATTCTGGGAGCAGGCCAGGAATTGGAGCTGTTTGCTTCTGGCTATGATGCCGATGGGAACTATCGCGAGGCGATCACAGCAACCTGGGGTCAGACCGGTACACTGGATCCGGTCAGCGGGAATAGTCCATCCATTAGCTTTACACCCCTAACAGCACCCTCTTCCGGTACGATTTATGCCAGCGGTAGCGGCTTTAGTGATACCACAGGCGTCATTGAGGTTACAATAGAATCTTTGTCCTATATGCGATTGCGTACCGAAGCGAATGGCCTTGGGGTGGTGTATTCTGATACAGCGATGACCGCTGATGACACCCTCATTCTCTATGCGGCAGGCTATGACAATTACAACAACTATCTCGGCGACCAGACTGCGGATTGGTATTCTACAGGTGGCCTGGATTATGTCAATGCCAATGGTATCAGTTATACATTTGATCCGGTAACAGCACCGAGTTCAGGAAAAATTGGGGCAACCAATGGCATCAATGCTTTTACAGGAGATATTACCGTTGCAGTGGGCGATACCAATGAAATAAGGATCAATTCATCAGCGGGTCCCGATGGAGAAGAAATTACAACAGCAACGCTAGTCGCCTTGCAGCTTCTTACTCTTTATGCATCGGCCTATGATCAGGATCAAAACTGGATTTCCGGCGTCGAGGCGATCTGGTCTTCAACCGGAACTTTAGACTCTGTTGGTGGTACCGGAACCTTTTATGAATTTATTCCGGTTACAGCACCCTCATCAGGTACAATCCAGGCCGATTATAGCAATTTTAGTGACATTACCGGATTGATCGAGGTTGAGGAAGGCGACTTAGATCACATACGCATCAGAACGGCTGCTGGCGGAGTGGGGGTTATAGTAGGTGATACAACCATCACTGCAGATGATACGATGCCTCTATTTGCTGCTTCCTACGACGCCAGTAACAATTATCTGCGGGATTTAACAGTCTCCTGGTCATCCACTGGTACCATCGATAATGTCAGCGGTACTGACAGCAATTATATTTTTAATCCGGTAACCGCACCAACGACCGGCACCATAAGGATTACAAGTGGTGCTCTTAGCCATCAGACTGGTACTATAACTGTAAGTGTGGGTGAGTTAGATCATGTTACGGTCAACGATGCCAGCGGTTCCAGTGGCGTTCCGGTTGATGTGGTCGCAATGACGGCGGATGATTCAAGAACATTTTATGCCGGTGGTTATGATTCCGATAATAATTTTATTTCCAATGTTGTCGCCACCTGGTCGCGGACAGGTACGCTTGATCCCGTTAATGGCACAGGAACATCCTGGATTTTTAGCCCCACAACAGCCCCTACCAGCGGAACAATTGCTATCGCTTACCTGAGCAACAATGATGCCACCGATACGATTACCGTCTCTCCGGGAGCTTTGAGTTCTGTTAAAGTCAATGCTTCTGCCGGTGCGGGTGGGATAGAAGTCGGTTTGGAAACACTTAGTGTCGGACAGAATCTCACAGTATATGCTGCCGGTTATGACCAGTATGGAAATTACCGCGGTCTGGAAGAGGCTGCCTGGCAGACCACTCCGTCGTTGGATTCGCAAACCGATCTGGGCGAATCCTTTACTTTTACGCCGCTAACGGCCAATACGAGCGGAACAATTGTTGCTGCGTTGAATGGATATAATGATGCAACCGGCACGATTACTGTTGAGGAAGGAAGCCTGACTTACGTTAAAATAAGGACGGGGGCCAACGGCACAGGTGTGGAGTTTTCCGGTACGGATATGACCGCCGACCAGACCCTGATACTCTATGCAGCCGGTTATGATGCCGGCAACAATTATCTGGAGGATGTTTCTGTTACCTGGACCTCCATAGGATCCCTCGATGCTATTTCCCATACCGGTCCGAGTCTGAATTTTAGCCCGACAACAGCACCAACCCAGGGAATTATCCGCGCTCAGACAGGAAGTATTATCGATGAGACAGGTACGATCAATGTTACCAATGGTGTTGCCGCCACTATCATCGATTATGCCGGATTATCCGGGGAGCGCACAACGGTTAGCGGAAGTACCCAATGGATCCGGGTAAAAGTAGTTGACCAGCATGGTAATAATGTAACCGGAACGACCGTGTCATTTTCCCCGGCAAACCGGATGTCTGATGCTACAGATATAACAGACGCCGGCGGTCTGGCAGAGACGGTCTATACAACCCCCCGGGATGAAAACCAGACAACCGTTCAGGCCTCTGTTACCGGTTTGGACCCCTTCATTTTCACTATTTATGGCATCCGCTATGTTTCTGACCCGGGATTGTATCCAAAAGTGGTTCAGCGCGGAGCTAACGCCTCATTTACCATAACCATATCGAATCCGGGAAATGTGGCCGTTCCGCTTAATATATCGGCAACCAACCTCCGGTTTTCCGGTGGAGGTTACAGCTATTCCGCGACCCTGCAATCCCCGTCTATATTACCAGCTAACAATATGTCCATCACCCTTACCTACAATACCGAGACGGTGAGTGCCGAATTTCCAGGTGGCGCCTATACCCCGGATATCCAAATGGTAGGAAGTGGTAGTTTTAGCAGCATGAACGGTACGTTTACTACATCGCCAGGTGAGTTAACTATTGGGGATGAAAACGTTACCATGAGTAGTGTTCAGATCATTGGCCTAAATCCGGAAAGTCCCAGCGATATCCTTCAGGGTGATCAGGGTATCATTGCCAAAATGATAGTGCTTAATGTGGGTATTGCCTTGCCCATAGATCCCTTCCCGACGACATCTATTTATTTTAAATATATGGACAATACTCCTTTTCCTGTGTCAAATCTACAAAGGACTGATGATCTAACCGTTCTCGAAAGTGGTGTTCAGAGTGAAATTACTTTTACATTTGATGTTCCTACGGGAAATAATCCTGGTGAAATAAATGTCTTTGCTCGACTCAGCCTTGACGGAGGAAATTTAATAAAAGATCCCATTGAACCATCAGGATCTTTTCAACTGCTTTCCGCAGGTGCTTTGGAATATGTGGAAAACAGCCTGACGCCGGATGAGGTTATACCTCGTGAAAGCATTTTTCTGCGTGCCAAATTTATAAATACAGGGTCGGCCAATATTGTTTTGGATAAGGATCGATCCTCGATTGAGATATTAGGTACAAGTATTGGATCCCGGAATCTGATCACCCATTATACTCTTGAAGGCTTAGAGACGACAGAAATATTTTTTCAGCAGATGCCGATACCGGCCGGTTTATCTCCGGGTGATTATGATGTAAGCTGGGATTTGCATGGATCCTTGACAAACGGATTTCCCTATGATTCCATAGCTGTCATTGAAGACGGATTAACAGTGATTCCGGCGGCGAATCTGGTGTTCTCAAAAATACTCATTGAGGAGGATACGGTCCGCCAGGGACAAACAAATGTTATGATTGACTACCAAATTCGCAATGTGGGCGGATCAGATGCAAATATCAGTACACTTGAGCATAAATTCAAAATTGCCGGGGGTGCCCTGATTCCGGCCAATGAATGGATTGCCACGGATCTCGACCCTGATCTTCCTTCTATCCTGGGTGATGGAGAAAGCCGCAGTTACAAGGAATATTATACCCTGATCCAGGAGGCTACGACCGGGGCTATTCAGCCGGTACCTGTGGTTCATTATAATGATACCCGCACGCCTTCATTTCAGGATGAATCGGGTACCATACAACAAAACGACGTTGTGTATGTCATTAAACCCGCCTCTATAAAGATTGTCAATCTGGAATCCCTGGCACCAAACGACAGGACGGTAAATGTTGGTCAGAATTATAATATGAGATTAGCCGTTGAGAATACCGGTGCGGATAGGATCAGGATGGCCCGTTTGCATATTTTTAATAACGATCAGGAGTTAGTGAAGGAATTTGAGATCAACGATATTGCACCCGGGGCACAAAAAGATCATACCTTCAGTCTTAGCAGTACAAAACCGGGACTTGTGATTTATACGGCTTATATCGATACGGCTTTGGATATGATCGATAATCCGGTCGTGCCGGAGCAGCCGGATGACCGCGATGAAGTGATAACCTATCAGCTTCCCAGCCGTCTGGAAATCGACGCGGTTATTGCCGCTCATGATTCTCTCTCCGACTCGTTGATAGTAGCGGTTGATCAGATCTTTGATGTGCGGGCGCAAATTACCAATTTGGGTGAGTCGGCTTTTAAAGAAGACGGCCTGGGCAGTCTGGTCATACATTTACCCAAAAATTTATATGTTTTTTCTAATCCATTCTCGGATAGTATCAGAAATTTCACCGCTACAGATACTATCGTAGAATGGACGGTACGGGCCACGAATGTTTCTGCTCCGCTCGCCTATGAGAGCATTGCCTTCGCAATGATGAATGTACCCATCGATAAAAATACCAATGCGGCCGTACAGGATATCAATATTATTGACAATACCGTTCATGTTCGCAACGAGGAGAAGGGTACTATAACGTTTGATAGTTTATATATTGATTCGCCTGATGGAGCTAAAGACGGTACCCTGTCCACTGGGCAGCACTTTATCATAAAGGCTGATATATCCTTCAATTTTTCCATGGCTTTAGAGGGCAGGACAGCAGAACTGACCCTGCCATTTGAGTTTGAACTGGATGGAGAAGATAATTTTCTGGTCAATCTTTCGGAGGGTGAACCGGCAGAATGGATGGTTTATGCTCCGGAACGTGACCGGGACTGGTCCAATATAAAAGTTGCAGCAAAAGGTATTGATAAAAACAGCGGTAATCCGGTACAGTTGAAATCGGATGATCTGGCTGTAAAGGTTGTCGATCGTGCTACCCTGCAGATGTCTCTCGGTATTGAAAAAATATCGGGTATGGGTGATACGCTTTCTGTAGATCAGGAGTTTAAATTAAATGTACGGGTCACCAGAGAGGGTACGGCGATGACTGTTGGCGCCGGAACGGTCTATCTTGATGGCATTGCTGATGAACCGGCTGTCTCTCTGATTGGTCAGGACACATTAATATCTTTCAATGTTGGTGAGACTGTCTTCTGGAACTTGAAAACTAATGATATTCTTCTTACAAAATCGAATTTGCAGGAAAAAATATCGGAGTTTCTGAATGAGTATAAAATTGAATCAGGGTTTCTACCCGGAAAGGAAGGTCTGCAGAAACCGGTCTCAGAGAAGACCAGAATATTGTCTTCTGAAATTACCGACTTAATTCAAGAATCTTTTGATCATCCGACCGAGCTGATTGTAAGAATGATTGATCATCCTGATGATGAAAATACGAATTCTGATGCTTTTACGATGGATACGGTAAAAATAAAAACCATTTATATTCAACAAGCGGCGCGGATTACCATCTCGGATCCTGATTATCCGGATACGGTTTCAACCAGTCAAATATTTGACTTTATTGTGAGTGTAAATGATGAAAATAATCTGACCGAGGCGGTAGGTATTCTTAATCTGCCGGAAAGTTTTGTGGGAGCAAATGGTGGTGCGCAACTCTTTACCGTTCCTGACCTGGATAGCAACAGGGCAGTCTGGCAGGTCAGGGTACCTGATACAGAGGAATATTCAGGTGCCGGACAGGAAAGCCTGAGCGTCCAAATAATAGGCGTAGACGGCAACACTGATCAAGAGGTATTTAGTAATCCAATCAATAATAAAGTTTTTACCATTCAACTGCAGCCCCGGATCAAGATGGTTTATGAGATTATCGAACCAATCTCTGCACGCGATGTGGGAAGAGTTTCCCATGGCCAGGCGCTAAAAGTAAACGTATGGGCGGAGTTTGTAGATAAACCGATAGGATCGGATCTTGACTATGCCGGAACTGAAAGCTGGGGCACGATAGAGCTGGATCAGAAGTTATTTACAGATTACGGCTTTAAGAAAGTAGATGGTCAGCAAGATGCTCTGAATTTTACAACCATTGGTGAACTGAAGCAGTTTGTCGTCCGGGCACCGGCCCAAAATCGGACAGCATTAGTTAATTTCAAATTCTCAAAGCTGCCCAATGATAAAAACAGCGGTGAGAATGTCCGTGTGGAAGCAGAGGGCAGTACTGTATCGATTCCTATTTCCGTCGCGGAAAAAAAGATTGTCGTTACTATGCTTCCCGATCTGATTGAAAGTTTTACCTTTCCACGTGGGGAAGACTTTCACCCTCTGATGACTTTTGAGATATCTAATGAGGGTTACCAGGATTCGCTGATCTTTAATCGAATTGATCTTAAGTTTTTAGCCAGGACTGATACAAGTATTCTTGGTAAGGAAGGTATTCTGGATCTGATTGAAAGTATCAGTATAATGGATTATGAAGCAGCCCAGAATGTATTAAACAAGCCGACAGGCGTAACATATGTTAATCATATTATTACAGAGACAAATGCAGCTAATCCTTTAAAAGTTGAGTTTGATATACCTGGTCTTCTGGGAGCAAATGAAGCGATCACTGTCATGGTATTGGTTCGTTTTAAAGCCGGAGAGAGTTCAAGAAGCTTCCGTGCTGCTCTAACTAATATTTTTGCTTATAATATTGATGCAGATAGCCCGGTTACGATGGTTGATGCGGACGGACAATCGATCTTAAATAATGCAGATTTTATTACCGTCCCAATTTCGGTTATTTCAAATGATCCCGAGAAAACGTTTGGTAACTTCCCCAATCCGTTCGGCCGTCCGCCGCATGAAACGACCCAGATACGATTTCTGTTGCTAAAAGATGCAGATGTTAGTTTGCGTGTATTTTCTCTGGCCGGTGAACTCGTTCGTTCAACCTGGAATAAGAGTCTAACTAATCTGGAAGAAGGATTGTATTACGTCACATGGAATGGTGCCAATGATTTTGGGGATCGTGTGTTAAATGGCGTCTACTTATGTGCCATTGAAATTACAAACAGCAGTGGTACTCATCGTTATATGACGAAGATTGCCTATATAAAGTAGGGAAAAGGGAAAAGGGAAAAGAGGATAAAAGGATAATAGGCAAAAGGCTTAAGGCCAAAGGTGTGGAGCGTAAAGAGTAGGCTGGAAAAGAATGAATAGAGAAGAAATTATACTATAAAAGACAATGAATCTGTTAATTAAAATAAATCAAGAAAATCGATTACTGGTGGGCATTCTGCTTATCCTTTTGTGTTTATCGTTGCCGGTGATGGGGCAGGATGGAGATGGTGGTACTGAGGATAATATGAGTATCCTCGGATATGGCGCCCGGGCCCTGGGTATGGGAAAGGCGTTTACAGCTTTGGCCGACGATCCTACGGCGGTTTACTGGAATCCGGCCGGGCTGGAATTCCTCAATCAGCAAAGTGCTACATTTTTTCATTCGTCGCTCTGGGGCGGGGCCAGTTACGATTTTCTTGGTTATGCCTACCCCACGCTGAGTCTGGGTACATTTGGTTTAGGTATCGCCCGGATCGGTATCGATGATATTCCTCAGACCAGTGCTGGAGAAGAAGTTTATGACAACACTTTCTCCAATGCCGAATATCAGATATATGCTTCCTATGCCAAAAAAATGCCTTATAATTTGACACCGGGTATTTCTCTGCGTATGTTCCAACGTAGCTGGAGTGGCCTCATTGGAGAAAATGACCTGAATGATACCGGGTTCGGTGTGGACTTGGGTCTAATGTACCGGCCGGAATGGCTGGGTTCGCCCTGGTTCCAGGACTGGTCATTTGGTATGAAGATCCAGAATTTAATCGCTCCGCAGATTAAAGAGGGGAATGTCAGCGAAAATTTTCCTCTATCTGTAAAATTAGGGGCATTTAAAAAAATCCGTTTTGCTGGCGGTGAATTTTTTAATGCTCTTTTTGACTTAGATTATTCACAGTACCGTAGCATGAAAGTACATTTAGGTGCTGAATACCGGGTGCGTGATTATGGTGAATTGCGAATCGGATACACAACCGGTGGTTTGACCTTTGGCGCCAGCGTTGAATACCAGAAATTTCGATTTGATTATTCTTATGGTACATCAGCCTACTCTGAGGTATTACCGGGCGTCCATCGATTCTCACTTTCATTTACGTTTGGTCATACCCGTGAAGATCTGTATGAGATTGCTGAAAATGAGCGTATAGAAGAGCAAAATCAAATGCTCGCTCGTTTACGTGAGGAAGAAAACCGGCAATTTATTGCTGATCATCTCATCATTGGCGATAATTATTTTACCCGGAAGCGTTATCTCGACGCTATTGTTGAATACCAGCAGATATTAAACCGGGATTCGTCTGAAACACGTGCCACCGTCATGATCGATTCAGCTAACGCCTTGTTGGAAAAGGGATTTAATGAAGCACAGGCCTTAGCGGTACAGGATGCTCTGGATAAAAACAGAGCCGCTGCAGATCGCCAGTTTGTCGATTCACATTTTGAAAAGGGCCGCACATTGCTCGATCAGAATCAGTTTGATCAGGCATTGATTCAGTTTAATCTTGCCCTGGAACGCGATTCCAGCAATACGATGATTATTAATGCCATCGTGACGACGAACAGACGAATTAATGAGGAGGCCCGGCGTCTGATCGAATTGAGTAAGGAAGAACTCAATAACCAGAATTATTCAGAGGCCTTGGTACTTCTGGTCGATGCCCGCTCCATGGCCGGCGCCGACTCAGGGCTGGTTAGGGAGATTAGGACTGTTACAAGGCAGATCGATATCCAGCGCAATATTCAGAAAGGAATGCTGCTGTTCCAGGTTGAAGAATATTCCCGTGCATTGACTGTGTTTGAAGAAATACTGACCAAAGAGCCTGGTAACGAAACAGCGAAAGAATACTACCGCCGCTCAAAAATTGAGATCACCGGCAAAGATGTCAAGATGGATCAGCAGACAGAAAAGAAGTATATGGAAGGAATGACCTTATTCCTGAGTGGTAAATACGCACAGGCGATTGAAATCTGGGAAGAGATATTACTAGACCAGCCTTATAATAAACGCGTAAACCAGGCAATCCAGGGAGCAAAAGAAAAAATGGCCCAGGGTACAAAATAAAGTTGACAATATTACTATCGGTGAACATTGAGGAAGAGAAAACTTACAATTCCCGCTCAATTTAAGTACCTGGCCCAGATAAGAGGATTTATAGATTATATTGGCCGACGCTATTCCTATACAAGTAAGGATATCCACGCAACCAAACTTGCCGTGGAAGAAGCCTGCACGAATATTATGCGTCATGGCTATAAAGATATCCTTTATGGTGAAATAACTATAAAAATTCTGATCCGGCGGTTCAGTATGACCGTTATCCTCATCGACCAGGGACAGGCATTTGATCCGCGAACCGTCAATAAGCCGGATCTTCTCAAATATGTAGAAATGGGAAAGATGGGCGGATTAGGCATTATGATGATCCGTAAATTGATGGATGAATTACATTATGATGTAACGGATCGGGGTAATGAATTCCGAATGGTTAAATATCGTGAACGGGTTAAAAACACACACCTGTTTAAAATCTGGCAATACTTTAAATCCCTCCGAAAGAACAGACTAACCATCGCCGACCGGCTTGATATAATTAGTGGCTAGTTAGACAATCATCTCATAAAGTTAGATTCCATTTAACCGCAAGACGCCACGCCAGAGGCGGGCGCGGCGCAGAGTCGCAGCGATCCATAGATAAATTTTTAATTGGTTAATGTCAATGATGCGAAATTGGATTTAAAATTAAATCTTTATTTTCAAAGATTATAAATAATTATTTCTCTGCGACTCTGCGGCTCTGCGAGAAAAATCTTTGCAATCTTTGCGTTAAATGAGTATATCCATTTTGTAATACTTTGCTAATCTCCCAAGGCGATTCGCTGAAGCGAAAAAAACAAAGTTTTTGGCTATAATAGCATAACACAGCAATGCTGCAATCAAATCGCAAATTCTACTCTGTCATCCTGTAAGGATCTTCCTGCTTGTCGAAACCGAGTCAGCACGTTGGAAGATCCCTTCTGGATGACATCAAAACTTTGCTTAAAAAAAAGTTTTTGGTGGTTAAAAATCTTTGCGTGCTTTGCGCCTTCTTAGCGCCGTGCCCGCCGGCTGGAGGGTCCTTGCGGTAAAAAAAATCCGGGTTTTAGAAATAAACACCGTAGATAACCTGATCGCCGGAAATACGAATGGTCGGCATAGGGATTTTGAGAAAATTTAATTCATCCTTAAAAAAGCGGACAATTGGGAAATCGTCCAGCGGACCCAGAGGAATTTTAGTAATATCGATATCGATACTTAGTAATACCTCCCGGCGCCCGCCCAGAGAATTCCGGGCCACACCTTTGGCACTATGACCGATGGCTAGGCCAAAGGGCTTTAATATACCGGGATATCCCTTTTGCCAGGATTTTGGCAGCATATCATAGAGATTGGCGGTAAACCAGAAGGTAATTCCTTCATAATCATCAATCTTTGATATTTCAGGACGGTAATATTGATTTGTGCGATAGGCAATTGACGTATGATAGCTAACTTTAAACCTTAGTCCGCCCATTTGAGCAGGAAAATATTGCCGCAGGGCGGAGAAAGTAGCACCTGCCGTATTTCCTATCAGATCTCCATAGCTGAAACCCCAGCGGACAAAAAAGCCATCGGCAATTTCCATTTGCAGCATCCATAGCCAGCCGGTTAAAGAGCCCATCCATATGGATTTATGGGCTGAAAAACCTGACCATCGGTAGACCTTTGAAAAAAAGTCCGAGGCAAATGCGGCATGTACACAATGACCTAACTTGTCCATCTGTTGCCATCGACGGATATCGGTATCCCATGGTACTGCATGGAATTTGCCACGCGTGTCATTATACCATGTTTCTTTTAATTTCATCATTCCCATGATGTCGAGAACAATGATTCCACCAGCAGCGACCATCAGCCGGCCGGGATTTACATCGGAATGCTGACGCCAGATGGTGCCGTCATTGAGTTTAGGATATACTTCTACAGTGGAGGAATCGGCCTGGGCCATAAGCAAGGCAGGAATAAATACTAAGAGCCAGGATAAGCAAACTCGATACTCGATATTCGATACTCGATACTTGATACTGGATCCTCGATTCTATATATAAAATTGCAGTAATTCTACATCAAATTGTAATAGAGAATATAATAAAAAATTATAACAATGTCTGTGACAAATGTCAGATGCGATATTCTTTTGAAATTGTTGTCTAATGTATTTAAATTTAAAAGTTCTTTAAGTTATTCTATTATAGCCAAGAACTTTGTTATTTTAGCAAAACTTTTAGTGTCATTCAGTAGGAATCTTCCATCTTGATGGTTAAATCCGACACGGTGGAAGATCCTTTCAGGTTGACATATAAGAAGTAGCGACGCGATTAAT
>SDBT01016368.1_pt1 | contig 11736 bp, 11 predicted proteins | sample 2277101 | NCBI WGS metagenome assembly SDBT01 (sample SAMN10404973, study PRJNA504765) | marine sediment metagenome | isolation source: marine sediment core GS10_PC15, 103 cmbsf | place: Arctic Ocean: Southern Knipovich Ridge | collected 2010
CTGGAGGACCTGAATACGGTCGTCGTTCAAGCAGGACCGAATCGCATCTTCTACCTCGCCAGTGACTCGTCCCCAGAGATCAGAAGCGTCACGGAGCTCAGCCCTCCCATCGTGAATCCAAAGCCAGCAAGGAGTGTCAGCCTGTCCATGGATGACGATGCCGTCGAAGCCTGCTTTCTTCAACTCTGCCGGCCAGAAACCACCCGACTGCGAATCGCCGATCAGTTCGCTGACAGGAGACTTCGCAGTCGCGGTCACACGCGACTGCCCGGAAATCGGAACTCCCGTCACAACGCCCGTCATCAAGCTCAGTGTATTGTCAGGCCCAAGCGGGTCGCATCCTGGAGGCGAGTACTTAAGTAGATAGTAGGTACCCATCGCACTTCCACCCAGGTATGTACGGTAGAATGCCTCCGATGGCGTTTCAATCTCAATCCCCCGAGTTGTCAGGTTGACGTGAAGTATACGTCCGCAGTACCCACAGGTAGACAACGTGACCTTCCTTCCAGCCTCTCCTCTGAAGCCGAGAACCATTCACAAATCGAGCAAGATGTTTCGCCAGTGCTGTAAGGAGACGTCTCGCTACGCGACTCGTTCAATCCCCAGTCCATTCATCAATTCATCGAGGGCTGCCCTGTCTGCTTCGCTGAGCGGGAGTTTCGGGCTACTCGACTCCCCTCCATGCAACCCCATGCAATCCAGCATGTACTTCAGTGCCTTCTGCGTCTTTCCTTCGTACTCTAGATATCGAAGAAGTGGCAGCATCTTCCTGTACACTGACCATCCCTCATCCAAGTCCCGTTCGTTGACGACGGCCTCGAAGAGCCGTACGGCTAGCTTTGGTACGACGTTGCCGATAACACACACCCATCCGACGGCACCCATGAGAAACGACTCGTAAGCCATATCCTCCCAGCCGCAGAAGATGGCAAGTTTCCCTTCGGTCAGTTCTCGAATCTTGGCTAATCTTCGAATGTCGCCGGAACTCTCTTTCACGTATTCAATATTCGGAGCGCTCGCTATTCTCGCGAGTGTCTCGGGGGTAATGTCTACTTTGGACGTAAAGGGGTTGTTATAAATCATTACAGGAACTGTTGATGCGTCTCCGATTCTGCGGTAGTGCTCCACCAGCTCATCTGGATCTGGAGTGTAGTACCAAGGAGGGATTACCAACACACCTGACGCACCGGCCGCTTCGGCGCGGACTACGTTTGAGATCGTCTTCTCCGTGGTCTCAGATCCAGCCCCAACCACGATGGGCACGCGCTCGTCCACCGCTTCCGCGGTTGCTTCAAGGATTTCAGTGGCCTGTGCGTCATTGAGGCTGGCAAACTCTCCTGTGCTGCCAAGAGGAATCACACCATGAACGCCCTGCTCAACAAGCCACGCCACATTCTCCTTCAGGCCGGCCGTATCCACTTGTCCGTGGTTCTTGAACGGAGTTGTTAGCACGACAAACACACCACGCAAATCAGTCATCCGTTTCCCTTCTCGTCTTGATCTCTGCCTGCTAAACTTCCATGAAAGCTTCCACTTTCGCCATATCTACGTCGACTCCCCAGCCAGCTCTGCGAGCTTCCTCAGGCCAGCCTCGTCGCGCAGCACGTCGGATGGTGCGGCTTCTCAACTGCGCCTCGTTGCCCGTCGCTTACCCTCTGCAGCGAATCTTACCGTGAGTTCGGAAACGGCCTTGTAGAATAGCTCGCTGTCAACCGTGATTAGCCTCTTCTTCTTTTGCACCTCTTCGGCGATTTCCGACAGGAAGGGGTCCTGATTCGCTTGTCCTCCGAAGGCGGCAATACGTCCAAGGACTTCTAGAAGCCGCAGAGGTCCGTAGGTCTTGGGCTCATCTTTGAGACTCTCGGCGCTAGCTGCCAGGTACATGCACAGCTGGAATCTGTCTTCATTGTCCATTCATGCCTCCTGATACCACTCCTTGTATGATATGTCCTGGAGTGGTTTTCGCTCCGGTGGAACTGGCTGCGACGATGGCGTCCCCAGCGCGACGATTAGCACAGGAATGATGTGTGCAGGGAGCTCCAGAGCCAATCCCACAGCTGCCGCCGAGAAAGAAGCCACTACGCAGGAACCGTACCCCATTGCATGCGCCATCAGGAGTATGTTCTGTGCGGCCATGGCCGCTTCCTGTCCCACTAGTACTGATCTGTTTAATCCTGAGAATACATCTGTTTCTCGCTCATTGGAGCATAGCACGATAGCAGCGGTAGCCTGTTTGGGGAAACCAGGGGAAAGGTTTCTGACGACTATGAGATTCGCTTGTTCCAAGACAGTAACAAACCGCCACGATTGGATGTTGCTTGGCGTAGGCGCCCACCGGCCGACATCGACAAGTATGTCGAGACAGCTCTGGGGTGGGCGACTTCCGGTGAAGGTGCGAACACTCCGGCGTTGCTTGATAACGTCCTTCAACATCTCGCTGCATGCATCTCTCATGTGGCTTCCTCCAGGACCTGGCGTCCCGTATCGTTCCGGACCTCCGCACTCCCAGAGTCTACAAACAGTTTGTTCGTATCGGGAAGCGCAGGGATGGAGCGATACTTCCGTTTCCTTAGTGTGCAGCTACAATGTGACCCAAGATCACTCAAGTCCACTCCTCGTCAAGACACCAGTTATCGCGGCAGTCCTCTCGGACACACCATTTCCACTCCCTGGACCGTATTCTCCCGTCTGGAACCACTTAACATCCTCCCAGGGAATCGAGCCGTTGAGGCCGCTAACCCTCTGAAATTCATGTAATACACCACCTGACTTACCACACCCTGCGACAAATTCGCTGTTGCGTGCCTCAGAACACTCTGGTTTCGTGCTGGGTTGCCCTGGCTGATCTCTGAGGAGACTGGTGTAGGTGCCAAAGCACATGCGTGAGAAAGTCAACAGTCACCTCGGGCTAGTCCCCAAACCTCCTCGTGGTAGCTTGCGTCGTCTACCCAATCGATACACTCATCTGGTGCTGGGCTTGCGTAGACTCCGATCTTGCTATGATGCCAGTCGTGCCTCTCGCGAAGCCTGATCATGTGCTCGGTGTACGATAGCGCGGCTAGAAGCCCATCAATAACCGGTACGCCAAGCTTGTCCTGCAGTACACGATAGAACCCGAACTCTCTTGTACACCCAAGGATGAGGACCTCTGCGTTCGCTTGCCGGATGGCGCGCTGAGCAGCGAGAGTAAGTCGTTCCTCAGTAAGAACCCTATCTTCCTGAAGTTGAACAACAGTCATGTCCAATGCTTCAAAGGAAGCAACGCGACCTGCAAGGCCGTATTTCTCTGCATTGTCTCGCATCTGCGGGATGCTCTTTCTAGAGGGAACAAGAACGGAGAAACGATCTCCGTAGCTAGCTGCAAGAAGCATGCTTGATTCCGCGGGCGCAGCGATCACCATACCCTGGCTGATCTCTCTAGCTTCCCGCAAACCCGGATCGTAGAAGCATCCAATGATGACACCATCGTAACCCTCAGCTTCCGCCTTTCGTACGCGTCGTATGATGTCGGCTACCACAAGTGCTTCCACAGAGTAGTACGTCAAATGTCTAGGTCCTCGCTTCAGATAAGCCACGTCCACACACGTGCCATCTTCCTTTGCGGCGTTGATATAGTCACGAAGTGGCTCGTGCGGCGACACGGTCGCGCTGATATACAGAATACGGCCCATGCGTCCTCCTGTTGTGCCAAACGTTGAAACTCCGCTATATGTGTGCTACGAATCATCACATTGATGACATCGCACCCAGTGTTCCTTGCTGATCTCATGCAGGCCAGTGATTGCTGTTGAGCACCCATCTGCATAATCGGGACATCTAGTATGAAATCGACAGCCCGATGGTAGATTGACAGGGCTTGGGATTTCACCTTTCGGAGTACTTTTGGCTGGTTTAGCAGCTTCTTCCTCGTGAGAGACCACCGGAACGGACGACAGCAGCATTCTCGTATACGGATGCATAGGATTACCTATAAAATCTTCAGTTCGTGCGATTTCACAGATCTCTCCGAGGTACATGATGGCAGCGCGTGTGGCAACGTTTCGCATGAGACTCACGTCGTGTGTGATGAATAGATACGAAAGCGTCAACTCCTGTTGGAGCCGCAGAAGCATGTTGATGATCTTCGCTTGGATTGAGACGTCCAGCGCCGAAGTCGGCTCATCGAGAATTATAACAGAAGGTTCCGTGGCCAGAGCACGCGCCACGCCAACTCGGGCCTTCTCACCTCCAGAGAGTGTAGAGGAAACTTTTGAGAGGTATTCCGGGGATAGCTCCACCTTCTCTAGGAGCTCTGACATTCTACGCTCCCGTTCCACCTTAGTGAAGGAGTTCTGATGGATCCTTATTGGTAGTGCCAGGGTTTGCCTGATCGTGCGCCGTGGGTTGAGAGACGAACCGGGGTCCTGGAAGACCATCTGAAGTTTCTGCTTTACCGTCTTCGATCTCTTGGAGAGTGGCTTCGCAATGTCTTCCCCGTCAAGTACGATCTGTCCTTCAGTTGGCATATACTTGCCGAGCACTGTAAGTGCCACGGTGCTCTTACCAGACCCAGATTCGCCAATCAACGCTAAGGTCTCGCCGCGGTGTATGGAGAAGGTAACACCGTCTACGGCTCGCACGGTTCCCCTCCTACCGGCGAAGAACTTCTTCAGCTCAACGATGTCGAGAACATCATTGCTCATAATGCTCCTTTCCATACAACACACAGGCAACGCTGTGGAGCATGCCCACAGAAGTTATCGCGGGGCGGTGCTCGAAACATACAGGTACTGCCTCAGCACATCGAGTGCAGAACCGACACCCGGTGGGCGGGTTGAAATAGCTGGGAACATGTCCAGGGATACCTTCGGTAATCCCTCCACCCGTCAGCTTCGGAACAGCGGCAATCAACCCGCGAGTATATGGATGTCTTGGACTCGTGAAGAGGGCCTCAGTAAGCGCAGAGTCAACAACGTGTCCCGCGTACATCACACAGACTCTATCAGCGATTTCACGCACAACGCCCAGGCTGTGGGTGATGAATAGCACTGCGGTTCCGTGATGCCTCACAAGACCGTTTAGAAGCTGGAGGATCTGTTCCTGAATCGTCACATCCAACGCTGTGGTTGGCTCGTCAGCAATGAGCAGGCTAGGGCTGGTTCCAAGCGCCATGGCTATGCAAATGCGTTGCTGCATTCCCCCAGACAGCTGGAACGGATAATTCCGCATGAGTCGCTCAGGATCAGGGAGTTGAACTTCGTGGAGGGACTCAATCGCGCGGCGTCTGACTTGATGTCTTCCGAGGCGCGCGCGCGCGCTGCACCGGATCGCGGCCTGGAGCTGATCCCCTACAGTGAACACTGGATTGAGTGCTGCTCCAGGTTCTTGGAAGATCATCTGTATCTCTTTTCGCAACTTCTTCCACGCCGCATTTCCAATCCGAGTAATGTCTACGTCAGCACCGAATTCGGGCAAAGAGAGTACGATCGTGCCTCTGACGGGTCGCACGCGCCGTACCACACACTTGCCCAATGTGGACTTGCCGCATCCAGACTCTCCAACCAAGCCCAGTTTCTCTCCGCGACGAAGCGCGAGATCGATGCCGTCAAGCACATGGAGACGGCCTTCGTAGACCTGAAATTCTACTTCGAGCTCGCGAATAGTGAGCAGATGGGGTGTGGATGTCATTGTTCGTCAAGTCCTTGCTCTTCAATTGCGAAATAGTCCCGCAATCCGTCCCCAAAGAGATTGAATCCCAAGACGATGAAGACTATCGCCACAGCAGGGAAAATGGCGATCCACCAGAAATCTGGCAGGTAATGCGATCCGAGGGAAACCATGGTCCCCAGGTCCGGAGTCGGTGGCTGTGCTCCCAACCCGACGAAACTGAGCGATGCGCCAACGAGGATCGCAATCGCCATGTCTAGAGTCATCTTAGTCAGGATGCTTGAGATGCAGTTGGGAAGGATCTCCTTGACTACTAGATGAAGCCGCTTCGCCCCCGCCATTTCAGCAGCAAGCACATAGGGTTCGTTGCGGAGGACAGCAGCTTGCCCGTATACCAATCGAACGTACCAAGGCCACCACATGATGGTCATCGCCAGCATCGCGTTGATGAGGCTCGGCCCGAGAACGGCACTGATCACCAAGGCCATGATCAGAGGGGGAAGCGCAAGGAAGACGTCAGTAACACGCATGATGAGTGACTCGATCCAGCGGCCCTTCATGTATCCGGAAACGAGACCAAGCATGACTCCTAGGGGCACGGCAATGCACAAAACGACACCCCCCATCATCAAAGAGTACCGAAAGCCAAAAATCGTCCGACTCAATACATCACGGCCAACATCATCGGTTCCGAACAGGTGCGTCAAACTGGGAGGCTCATTGGCGTTTCGAAAATCCACCACGGCCTTCGAATGTTGCGGGAACGGGGCGATGTACGGGGCGAAGATCGCCAACAGCACGACGATCCCGACGATCCCGAGACCAACGAGGGAAAGACGGTTCTTGGCGAAGCGACGCCATCCTCGTCGGCACTCATCAAACTGCTGAAACAAGCGCGGAACAACTCCTTGCCTTGTCACGTCACGTGCTCCTCTCCCCCAACCGTGTACGTGGATCGAGTGCGCCAACTCCGAGGTCTACCAGCAGGTTCATCGCGATGTAGATTGTGCCGATGACTAGTGCAACCGCAGAAATGGCATTCAGATCCTTTCGCAGCATGACATTCACCCCGTATCGGGAGAAGCCCGGCCAGTTATAGATCAGTTCGACAAGAAATGCGTTCGAGAACAAGGCACCGATTTGCATCCCCAACAGCGATACCGTCGGGATGAGGGACGGTCTCAACAGGTACTTGAAGGCAATCTGCCATTCAGGAACTCCATGACCGCGGGCAGAGAAGATGTACTCCTTACGCACGTTCTCGGCAATCGCGGTCCGAGTGATTCGGGTTAGCTGTGCCATCCCGGCCAAGCTAATACTGATTGCGGGGAGAATGATGTGTTTCAAGCAGTCGAAGAACGCTGCGAAGTTCCCCGCAATGAGCGCGTCAAACAAGAGCATGTTCGTGATCACGGGCGGCCGGGCGATCCCAGAACTGAGTTGTCCAGAAACTGGAAGCCAATCGAGCCAGAAACCAAATAGCAGCAGGAGGAGAATACCGACTGCGAATGCTGGAGTCGCTACGCCCATGTACGCAAACAAACGGGTGCCGCCGTCGATCCATGTATCTCGATTACGCCCAGCAAGTATTCCTAGAGTAACACCGAAGAAGATTTGGAAGCATGCAGCAACAAACACTAGCTGCGCTGTCGCTGGCAGGAATTCTCTGATATCCTCCCGAACAGGGCGTCGGGTATACAGAGACTCTCCGAAGTCTCCACGCAACGCACTACTCAGCCAGAAGTAGTACTGCTTGGGGAGCGAATCGTCCAAATGCAGTCGTTCTCTAAGTTGCTCAACGGCCCACTCAGGGGCGCGTGGTCCGAGAGACGCTCTTGCGGGATCTCCGGGCAAAATCCTAGAAACCATGAAAACAAACAGAGACAAGCCCAGAATGCCCAGCACGGCATAGACTAGTCGCTTGGCGAGAAAGCTCACCATCGAAGAGTTGAACATGAGAGAACTACCTCCTCTCTCTTCCCTTTCCCATTGCTCTCAATTCCGTGTCTTCCCATACAGTCTCGGTGTGCTTTCGTGCGGGCTCCTCTATCGAGGAACCGCGGCAGGGAGGGGATCCTGCTTCCTCTCGCATGACCCCTCCCTGCCCGCTGTCTCAAAGTGGTTGATCAACCACCCAGCAAGGCCGCGCGTTTCTCCGGGAAAACCTTGAAGAAACGACCCGCAAACGTGTAGCTGAAGAGCGGTTGTGGTAACTCATCAAGCGGCCACTCTACGTACCCGGCTTGGTATGCATAGGAGCGGATGTTCTCGCACAAGTTGATTGTTGGAACTCGATCGGTGATGTACTCCTGAATCGTCCCGTACTGAGCGAATCGGCTCGCCACCTCACCTGTTGCCAAGGCGACCTCAATCATCCTGTCGAGCACCGGATCGAGAAGCCACTCATTCTGGGTATAGGTCTTCGCCCCGGAGGAGTGGTTGCGCCCAAGGAAGGCAATGCCAGCTTCGGGTAGAGCCGGTGTGACAAAAGTTATTTGGATATCTGCCGCAGCATCTATGTCCGCCGTCATCTCGAGGATCGTCATCCACGGTGTTACCGTCGGTTGGATGTTGATTCCAATCTCGGCAGCATTTGCCTGCAGAAGAAGCGCTGCATGTTGCTGGGTCATGACCCCCTGTGAGAAGATCGCAGTCAGCTCATACTTGTCCAACTCACCGTAGTACCGCGACTGCTCAAGCTCCTGCATGGCAAGTTCGACGTTGCGCTCATGCGGATACCGATCGATCTGGATCGCTCCTGGAGTACTCAACGGAACCGGTCCGATCATGGCCGGACCACCTGGGACAATCTCCTCGCGAACCACATCGTAGTCCATCACGTAGCACAGAGCACGTCGGACATGTATGTCGTCAAGCGGAGGGCGACGCGTGTGCAACATGGCAACAAATGGCGCGCCTGTAACGGTCCCCACTATCTCGACACCTTCCTGTTTCGCCATGTTCAGGAGCGCATCGTAGGCCTGCCATGCGTCGCTGATCTCCAGTTCCCGTTGAGCTATCAACGTTCGCACGACCGCTGGTTCGGTGATTCCGACAAGACGGAATTCATCCGGCGCTTCCTCGGGGATGGGAATGAAGTAGTCCGCGTTCTTCCCCATCACCAGTTCTTCCTCAAGACGGAATTCCTTAACGTAGTACGCTCCACTTCCGCCGTCGTTCACTTGCAGAAACGAACGCCCGTAGTCTCCATTCTCTCCGTATGCTCCCTCTGCTTTGGTATTCGCCTTGACCAGCTCTGAGTTCACGATATAGAGCCGGATTAGACTGAGAAGGAATGGTCCGTATTTCGAGTAAAGATTGAAGCGGATAGTGTATTCATCAAGCACTTCGGAGCTGTCCACCTTGTCGATGAACAGAAACGCAAATCCTTCTCCCATCGTGAGCAGTCGATCCATGGAGTACTTGATATCCTTGGCGGTAACCGGAGTTCCGTCATGAAATCTCACATCCTCTCTCAAGTGGAAAGTGTACGTGAGGCCATCTTCGGACATCTCCCAATTAGTCGCCAGATGCGGCTGAGGCTGCGAGTCTTTGTCTGGATAGACGAGCGAGTCATAGAGATTAACGTATGCAGTTCGACTTGAGCCATCGTTTCCTACGTGCGGATCGATGCGAGTGGGCCATGATTGACTCATGCGCAGGACCCGCAATTCCTCGCCCCAGGAAACGACCGCAAGAGCCGTTACCAAAGCGCAACACAATACTACCGTGATGAATCTTTTCATTACAATCCTCCTTGTTGCCATCTTCAAACAACAAATGCTACTTCCAACCGTGTGCGCAGCTGTGATCGTCTTATCACCTCCATTGTTCTTCCACCAGCAGACACATTCGAGTCCAACTGTTAGGGAGTTTCACCCTCCCTGTCGCAGAGGATCTGAAGAATAGCTCGGATATTTCCCGTGGCCGCCTCCATATCCTTCACGGCAATGTGCTCACTCTTGGAGTGTTCGTCATGCATTCCAACGCCGATAACCACTGTTGGAATTCCCTGCGTGTTGTAGAAGGAGGCATCAGTTCCACCACCAATAACGCGAACTTGCGGAATGACACCGATCGATTCCATCGCCTTCTTGGCAACCTCCACCGGTCGGCTGTCCTCAGACAAGCGCGTTGCCTCGTATGAAAGATCCATCGAGACATCCGCCCTCGCACCGGCCATCTCGGCCGCTGTTTCGAAGGCTTTCCGGATCTTCTCGCATTGGTGCAAGCATTTCTCGTGGGAAAGGCTGCGACACTCGATGGCAAGAGACGCTTTCTCTGGAACACCATTTCGAATCTCTCCGCCATGGAACATCCCCACATTGACCGTTGTCTCAGGATCGATCCGCCCTTCGTGCAATAGAACCACAGCATGGCTTGCAGCACGGATTGCTGAGATGCCTTTTTCTGGTTCCATCCCGGCGTGAGCTGCCCTTCCTGTGACTGTCACATCAACTGACATCTTTGATGGCCCGCCGATAACCACGGCATCAATGGCATCCATATCAATAATAAATCCAATCTTCGCATCCAATAATGCCATGTCGAGATGCCGGGCTCCCTGCAAACCCACTTCCTCCTCCCGAGTGACGACGATTTCCAACGGTGGGTGGCAATCTGCCGTACGGATCGCCTCCACGAGCTCCGCGATCCCTGCCTTGTCATCTGCTCCCAGGATGGTGTCACCGCTGGATCGAATCACCCCGTTCTCGACAACAGGTTCAATGCCCTGCCCCGGCTTGACGGTGTCAGCGTGAACGCCGAAGAGGACAGGGGCTTCGACCGATGAGGCTTTCGATGGAAGCTTTGCCACGAGGTTCCCGTAGCTGTCGAGAGTACAATCCGCGCTAAACTCTCGCGCCAAGAGATCTTTGAGATATGCAATGAACTCCGTTTCGAATCCGGATTCGCTGCTGATTCGGACCATGTCACAGAACGTATCAACAAGGCGTGTCATTGAGCCTCCTCATGGTATCCAGGGTGGACGATTGGCTGGTCATTGCCGGCTACCGTCCCACTTGCTTGGCAAGCTCAACAAGTTGCGGCTCGATGAACTCGCCCTCGGACATAACGAGCTTGCCGTCCAGCCATACCGACGAGTTGAGGCAGATGCCGTCGGTATGCGATGGGCCAGGGAACCCATCCGGGGGAACAATCGTTCCCGGGACACTTCCGATCCCCCACTCCGTGGACCCCCATACGCGCTCGTCTTCTACGATATCCCCGGTCAGCTTGGCGCCCGGATTGACGCCGTACGATAGGTGCGCCAATCGTCTCATCTGAGGGTGATTGAAGCCATTCACCCAGGCTTCAAACTCACGTGCCTGAACGCCTCCATCGATCTCAACAATCGTCCCAGCCTCAATCGTGAGGCGTATTGGCTCCTCTAGCTTCCCGCAAGGAGGCACAAGAGAGCCATCGAACACAAGTGTGCCGTTGATGGTATCGAAGTCTGGCGTTGAGCTAATCTGACCCGCGAGCATCTCGGAACCGGGCTGGTGAGCGTATCCCATGCGGCAGCGGATGGGAATGCCAGGCTTGTGATGAAATTCGAGATCCTCTCCGGCCGGTGTGGTGATGCGCACGTGTTCGGTCTCGTTCAGCATCGTAGAGAATGCCTCCTGGAACTGCTGAAGAGAAGGGAAATCAATCCGTCCAATGCATCGAACCATCATGTCAGGATTCATACCGACGAGATTCAAGTGGCGGAGCCGTTTGTTCTCCCGCATTGCCACATTGTACGGCGTTGAATAGAGAAGCCATTGGTTGTTGAATTCGACCCAAGCGTCCGCCCCGATGAGGGCACCAGTGAGTGATTCAACCGGCAGCATCGGATCCGCAGCTTCCCCGACTCCTAGTGGGGAAGCAGTCCAAATGACCATCGGTTTCGCACCAATGGAGAAAGCAGCCCGCGCCGTCGCATTGACAACCGCTGCAGAGCACTCAGTGTCAGCAGTGATGACGAAGGTTTCCCCTGGTTCTAATGCGAACAGATCGCGGACAATAATGTCCGCCGCTTTCCCCAGCTCGTACTCATAGCGTTGCACATCCATTTCCTATCCCTTTCCCTTTCCAAGCTTCTTAGCC
>SDBT01016370.1_pt1 | contig 11735 bp, 19 predicted proteins | sample 2277101 | NCBI WGS metagenome assembly SDBT01 (sample SAMN10404973, study PRJNA504765) | marine sediment metagenome | isolation source: marine sediment core GS10_PC15, 103 cmbsf | place: Arctic Ocean: Southern Knipovich Ridge | collected 2010
TGAGCTCGGGGATGGCCGGAGGATGCCACGTAACGCACTCAGGGAGTAGGCCAGCCTCTTTGGCTTCCGCTCGCTCCTTGCGGGCGCGTAGCTCCTCGCGGACTGCCTGGACCGCCCCGGTCTTGGAACCGAAGCGCTCGCCGGCCGTCATATCCCCCGGCTGCTCGGACGCCTTGCGCTCCCGCCAGCACCAGCCGCGCCCGCGGTGTCGGTCGTACCAAACCGAGAAGCCGAAGGGCGGATAGGGCGGGAGGTGGACAGCCATAAAAAAGCGCGCCGGGATTCCCCAGAGGGAGAAGAAGGTTGTCTGCTTCTCGCTTTTTGCCCAAGCTCTGAGCCCGAAGGTGCAGACTCTCCGGTTCTCCCGGCGCGCGCACATCGTACCAATGCTTTGGCCCGAGTGGTAAGGTGCCTCCGATGCCCCGCGGCAACCCACTTCCCAGTTTTCACGCGAAGGACAACGCGCCCTACGTGGAACTGATCAAGCGGGTGTGTGGTTGCGCTGACCGAACGGCGAACCAGATAGTCGCGGCTTACCTGGACGGGTACGGGATCGAGACGGCGAGCAAGGCCGATTTCAGGAGACACGGAGCTACGGACAAGCAGGCAGAGCGGTTGCACGCCGCCTTCGATCTCGCTCGTTTCGCCGCGCGCAGTCGGCTCGGCTGGCGCCAGCAGATCAAGACGCCGCAGGACGTCGAGGGCTACCTTCGGGCCAACCTCCCGCACCTGGAGGAGGAGTCGTTTGTAGCGATCCTCCTCGACTCACGGCAGCGGGTGATAGACGCGAAGGTCGTGGCGATGGGTTCGCTCTCCCAGGTCGACGTCCATCCACGCGAGTTGTTCCGCGATGCCGTGCGACTCCGCGCCCACTCGATGATCCTGGCCCACAACCACCCGAGTTCGGACGCGTCTCCGAGCGAAGCCGACGTGCAATTGACCAAAAGAATGTCGGAGGCCGGGCGCCTGGTTGGGATCCCCGTGCTCGACCATCTGGTGGTGGGCGGCGACGAGGCGACCTCCCTGGCGGCCCTGGGTCTGATGCCCGCCGCCGCTGACACGGGGCGACGTGGTCGCTAGCGGCATGTTTGGTGTTTTGCCCCGTTGCTCTGTTATGCTCGCGGCAGAGGCAACCGCATGGAAAACCCACAACACGCTCTCGACTACCGTAGCCACTACGGCAATCCCTACCACAACCCCTACGGCCAGAACCCTCTGAGCGTCGGACAGTGGGCGATGATCGGAGCCGGTGCACTCGCCGTCGGCGGTCTTGGCTACTGGATCTACGCGAAGATGAAAACCAACGGCAACGGAGCAGCTGCCAACGGCGCCAACGGAAACGGAAACGGAAACGGAACCGAGGGCAACCCCTACAACTGGCATCGCGCGGCCTAGCGCCGAGGAGTTTCTGCGTGCCCCTCTACGTTTACGTGTGCTCGAAGTGTGGCCTGGCACAGGAGCACCTCCACGGTGTCGACAGCGCCGTTCCATCCTGTGGTGACCCCGAGTCCGTCATGGAGACGGGCGTGGGGAAAGCCTGCGGCTCCGCGACTCTGGAGAAGCAGGTCACCTCCGCCTCCTTTCGCTTTGAACGGAGCACCGGATGGGACGGTTGGGATCGGGTCGGCCCGGGTACGATTGGGCGCGTCGTAGATAAATCGCAGCACATGACGGACCAGGCTGAATCAAAGAACCCAGGGAGCCGCAAGGCCCTGGTGGACAAGCGGAAGGCAGGCTGACGGTGGAGAGTCCCCAAGGTCTCGATCTGAGCGGCCTGGTCCTGTTCGGGACTCAGGGCTGCGGCCAGTGCATCCAGTCGGCGCAGTGGCTCACCGACCAGGGGCTCGTGTTCCGCAAGTACGACGTCACGACGAGCCAGGCCGTGATCCTGTGGCTACAGCAGGCCACCGGCCAGCGCACCGTCCCTCAGTTTTTCTACAACGGACACTGGCTCGCCGAGGGCTTCGCCAGGGTCCAGCACATGGCGTCGCTCGGCGAGCTCCAGAGGCCCGGCGTGACGCAACTCGGCGGCTGACCCCCGGTGGCCTTCCCCGAACTCGACCTCGACAACCTGTTCACTCACCATCCGCCGGTGGGCGACCAGGTCGAACGCTACGAAACGATCCGGGCGGCCGGCAAAATGTTCGCCGGGGTCCTGGTGGACCTCGTGCCCAACTCGGCCGAGCGCACCACCGCGATCCGAAAGATCCAAGAGACGGTCATGTGGGCCAACGCCGGCATCGCCTGCAACGAGAGCGCCGAGGATCCCGAGCCGTCGCCATGAGTGACGACCGGATCAACAAGGACGCAATCGACCGGTACACGAGCGCCCACTTCGGCGTCGGCGTCACCGCAGCTGCCCTCGGCGTTCCGTGGTGGGGAGCGCTCGCGGGGTCCATCGCCTGGGAGATCGCGGAGGACGTACTCAAGGACAAGATCCCGACGGCGTTCCCGTACTCCAGCCACGACACGCTCCTCAACGCGAGCACCGACACGCTCGCCGTCATGGCGGGGTGGGGGATGGGAGCTCTGGCGCTACGTCAACCGACTCTCGCCGACCGGGCGGGACTCGAGGCCGCCGTCGGGGCGACCATCGGTGCCATCGCCCTTCCGGTGGCGAGCTTCCTCGGACACGTCGTCGGATCCCCCTCCTCAACGCAGCGAGCTCGGCTCGCCTACGGCCTGGGCACTGGGGTCGGCGCCATGTTGGGCGAGATCTACGCGATCCGGCGCCGCGCGGCCTACACGCCGGTTCCGGTGGCCGTCGGCCAGGCGGCTGTGACCGGCATGGGCGGCGCGTTGGGCGGGCCAGCGGGGGCGGCAGTAGCGGCCTACCTGGCCTCCGCGGGCGTCAAGACCGCTATGGGCCGGTGATAACCTCCCGCGGATGCCCGCCATCCTGCTGACGATCCTGGCGTTCCTGGTCCTGGCGCCACCGCCGTCGCCGTCGCCGTCGCCATCGCCGTCGCCATCGCCATCGCCGTCGCCGTCGCCATCGCCATCGCCGTCGCCATCGCCGTCGCCGTCGCCATCGCCATCGCCGTCGCCATCGCCCCTGACGCGCGGCCAGGCGGCCCGAGAGAGGGTCCGGGAGGTCCATGCCGCCATCGACGCAGCCACCGACGTCCCGGAGTGGCGGGAGGAACTGCGGCGCCTGTGCAAGCGGGAGTCGTGGTGCAACCGCTTCGGGATCGTGGGCCTCCACGAGTGCGATGCCCAACCGCGCCGTGGCCGCAACTTTTGGAAGGGCTCCGTCAGTCGCGGGAAGCTGCGGCCGGAGACGTGCGCCGCCCACGAAATGGGCGACCCGGTTCGATGGAACACGACAGGGGCCTTCGGGCAGTCCGCTACCGGGGTGTGGATGCTGGACGAGTGCGTGGCCCCGGAGGCCATGTACGAGCCCACGGTCGCCGCGGAGGTCGCCGTTCGGACCTGGGAGCGCATGTGCGGACGCGGCTGGTGCACTTGCGTCGACCACGCTCGCGTCTGGGCAGGGGTGGGGCGCTGGCGCTACTGGCCCGAGCTCCGAAAACTCAAGAGCACCCGGGGCCTCTGCGGAGCGCGGCCGGCATGGCTCTGGCTCGGCGCCGCGGTGTACGACTCCTTGGTCTGGGCTCCCATGCGATTCGCCCGGGGGGTTGGGCGCTTCGGTCAGAGCCTCACCTGGCTGCCGCCGGATCCCAAGCCGGCGTAGACCCTCGCTGGTAGGCTACATCGCGTGGCGCTTCGTTTTCACTTCACGCCCTTCGCCCTGCGCGAGGGGAACCCAGGCGCCGACGTGCAGGCGGCCGCCGAGGGAGCCACGGGGAAGATGCGGGAGACGCTGCGGAGCGAGCTCGGGGCCGAGACCTGGGAGTTCGATGCCCACGTCGTCCCTCGGCAGCAACGAGGGGGGAGCGAGAAACTCGCGCCCTTCTACGCAGTGGTCGTCTCGGTAGACCACTGCCCGACCGAGAAACGTGATTTTGACCGCTGCGCGGACACGGTGCTCGCGGCGTTTCACTCGTCGGGTCTCGACCGCTACCTGATCTACGACGGCACCGATTTTGGCCCGATGAATGCTGACGATGGGGAGTGCGCGCAACGGGGCTACCACTTCTACGAGCGAAAGCCCGGCGAGGAGCAGACCCAACCGCCCCAGTCGGCCGTCGACTGGGAGCGCGGGGAGATCGAGCGTTCCCTCGCCAGCACGAAGGCCCGGTTGCTCGCGTACTAGGAGTGCGGCTCGGCCTGGGACGGGTCGGAGAGGATCTCTGCGAGACGGCGACCGTCTTGGCGACGTCTGTCGTCGTAAGGATCGAGCGAGGCTTCGGCTCGGTGGCGGGACCACTGTTTCACGATCCGCTTGTTGCCATTCTCGTGGTCGAGCGCCGTAGTGGTCGCGGTGTGGCGAAGGCCGTGCGGCGTGAAGATCACGCCGGCGACCTCGCCCCAGTGCGCGACTCTGCGGTTCACGGTCGCGCGATTCATCTTTCCAGCTGCGCGGGCCCCGGTTCCCGTGACCAGATAGCCAGCGCGCCGACCTCTGACGACCAGGTACTCCCGGATCTGGTCGCGGCATGGCGTTGAGATCGCAACCCACCGGTGGCGGCGCCTGCCCTTCCCCAACACGAGCACGCTCGGCTCGTTGTCCAGGCGGACCCCGCGGGGCCACTCGATCCCGATGCACTCGGCGCGCCGCAGGCCAGAGTCGTGAAGCAGGCGAACGATCACTCGGTCGCGCAGGGCTATCTCCAGTTGGCGGGAGTCGTCGGCTTCGCGGGCGGCAGCGATGGCTGCATCGAGCGCGGCGAGGACATTGCCGTACTGCGCCGGGCCAGGGCCGCGGGTGTCGATCATGGGTTCGACCGAGGGAAGCTCGAGGTCGACCTCCCACGAGACCAGGTTGTAGCGCCGGGCTCGTTTTACGACGGCTCGGATCGCGGAGATCCTTCGGCGCACGGTGGCCGGGGCGAAGCCGATCTGCTGCTCGTCGCCTTCCCCGATGCGTACACTGAGAAGGTAGGCGTAGTAGCCGTGGATCGCCTGGTTGCCCTGCATGCCGTCGAGGGAGAACAGCCACGCCAGCGCCGTCTGCCCGTCGGGCTGGCCTACGAACTCGGCGAAGGCCTGGAGGTCCCGCCCGTAGTTCTCGCGGGTGAGCTCCGCCTTGTCGGCGAGGTAGTTGCGCCAGGCGTCATGCGCCGCCTTGAGGTCCAGGTCGCCGCTCGGTGCGACGGCCTGGACCGGAAGGCGGACAACGTCGGTGGGGTCCTCCGACACTCACACTCCCGCGAGCAGAGCGTCGAGGTCCCCTGAGCCGCGGCCCTCGGGACTGTCGTCGCGCATCGCCCTGGCCCAGTTCTCGTAGCCGGGGATCGAAAGGAGGCAGTGCAACGTGAGCAGTTCCTCCTCCGCGGGAATGTCGTAGTCGTGGACGCAATACGACCTGTTCTCGTCCAGGTCGAACACGCAGCGAGCCCCGAAGTTCTTGAGCTCGTCGGGCGCGTTGCGGGACGTGAGCATGTACCGATGGCCGGTGTCGGCCCCGACGCTCACGAACCTCTGGTGCTGGTTGAAATCGCCAACCTGCTTCGGGGTGAGGAATGCGCGGAGCACCCGGGTGGCGCGCAGCTTGACCTGCTCAAAGTTCGGCGCCGGGCAGCCCTTCTGCGGTTTCTTGACGGTGACCGCCTTGACGGGGGCCGCGTCGTCGGTCCCGGTCTTGGCCAGGGCCGTTTCTTCCTCGTTGGCCGACTCCTCCTTGGGGTCGACCGCGTCGCTTGCGACGGTCGCGTCCGGCTTCGCCTCGGCCTCCTCGTCGGCGACGTCGTGCTCGGAGTCCCGCATTTCCTCGATCTTGCCGTCGCCGATCCGAATGACGGTGACCATTTCTCGGTCTGGGCGCAGTTGCTTTTTGAGGAACCGACCGACGGCGCTGATCGACCCGTCGAGGGTAATCACCCGCTCGGCCGCTTCGCCGGTCTGGAAATCCCGCTCCTGGATCTTCTCCCAGTCCTCGGGCTTGGCCCACCGTCGCCGGATGCTCACGGATGCCTCACGGAGGGCCTTCATGGCGACGACCTCGGACGGGTTCAGTTTGAAGTAGATCAGCTTGGTGCGCTTGTCGGCGGCGCGCTCCAGGCGAATGTCGCCGTAGTTGGCGGGGAAGTACCAGACGTGGGGTGTGTGGGGTGTGTGGATCATGTTCTTCTCTCTCCTCGGTGATTGTACACGGCGGAATGCCAGGATCGGACTAGAGGGCGGTGGCCGGTGCTGATGGGAGCGCGGCCTGTGGTGGGACGTACCCAGGTGGGTAGATCCACATCGAGTCGTCGTCGCCCGGTCGGTGGGGCATCGCCCACCGGTCGCCGGAGCCGCAGCGGCCGGCGTCCATCGCCTCCACGAGTGTGAGGCGCTCGCCCTGGCACCACTTGAGGTTGCCGAGGCAGTGGGCGAGTTGGGCGTCTACGTCGGTGGGCCAGAGCGACTCGTCAAGGGGGATTTTCCACTCCATGAGGATGGTCTCGCGCACGCAGTCGCGGGGCGTTCGCAGCGGCCCCCACTGCATGAACTCGTGGTGGAGGTCGTAGAGCTCGCGGTGGTCTGAGAGCAGGTCCCGGTAGTCGTCACAACACGGGCCTTGGTACTCGGCTTCGTATTCGTCGAACTCAAGGTGGCACCTCTCGACGGACTCCTGGAGCACCAGCTTCTCCCGTTTCAGCGCGGCGATCTGGGCATGGAGTCCGGGGAGGACGCTCCACGCAAAGGCTCCGAACGCGACCAAGGAAAGCAAGGAGAGGGACGCGGCCACGCGGGCCGTGGGAAAGGGAGCGGGGCGGGTCATACTGCCTCCGGTACGGGCTCGGGCTCGGGGTTGCCGGGGTCGTCGGCCTCGGCCGCGGCTTCACCCGCGGCGTAGCCCGCGGCCATGCCAGCTGCAGCGAGGTCGGCCCCCATGTTCGCGGTGCGGGCCGGCGCGAACATCATGGGGCCGTTGCAAATGTCGCAGCGTCTAGGCTCGCCCGCCCCCGTGACCCAGTCGGCGTCGTGGGCGTTGCCGCACTGGGGGTCGAGACAGCGAATGATGTCCGCGGCCCGGGGCTCCTCGGCGTCGGCCTGCTCGGGAGCGTCTGGCTCGACGGCCTCCTTGAGCTCCTCGGTGACCTTCACCAGCAGGTCCTCCAGGATCTTGCGCTCGTCGTCGTCCAGGTCGGTGCCGGCCAGGAGCTTTTTCAGCTTGCGCAACTCATCCAGACTGTCGAGTCGCGCGCGCGAATCGTTCTTGTCCTCGTTCATCGCCTGGATCCGGTCGAACACTTCGCGGAACATACCCATGGGGTTGCCGTCGTCGCCCGCGGGAACGCCGGGGTTAGCCAGGATCGCACCGCCGTACTGGCCGCGCGGCCCAACCCCACCGATGATGGGCGGGTCGATCTCGTCCAGCGGGTCGACCCCGCCGAGCCCTCCGACGTTGTGTCCGAAGCCTTGGTAGTAGTTGCGGCCGATGCCGCCGCCGTCTGGGACGTTGCAGGCGAACTGGGCTCGCCGTTCGGGCGAGACGTAGCCCTCGACGCCGAGGTCGGCGCGCGCCCTCTGGCGCCCGATGGCTTCTCCGATCTTGGCGAGGCGACCTACCTCCTGAAAGCGGAAGTGGTCGTCCCGATCCTGCAGCTTGGCGTTGACGGCGAGGGAGATTGCCTCCATCGCGGCCGAGAGGGCCTGGCCGTAACTGTTGGGGGGAGCCGCAGGGAGTGCGAGTCGTGGATGTGGGTTTGAAGATGCCATGTGTCAGTGCTCCGAAGATGCGGCCTCGTGGATTAGTTCAAGCGCAGCGAACTCGGCTACCTCCGCGTCGGCAGCGAACTCGAGGAGGGAGGACCGCAGGTCTCGGTCGTCGCCGTCGGCGAGCTCCACGAGCTTCCGCAGGAGGGTGGCGACGGCCCTGGCTTCCGCGTGGTGGCCCGCGGTTGCGCGCTTGAGATACCAGAGCGCCAGGTGGAGCTCTCGGTTGGACTGGCCTCGGCATGAGGCCCAGAGGTGCTGGAACGCGACGGCGCTCCAGCGGTTGAGGTCGAGCGCATCGATCAGGTCGTCACACCTGACCTTGGCCAGGCACTGGATCTCGGCGTCGCCGGTTTTGTCGACGGAGGGAACCCGAACCGAGCACTCCACCCACTGGTGCTTGGGCTCGGTCCCCCCCGCGTCGTAGCCGATTTTCTCCTCGGTCACCGAGGTTGGCCGCCGCCCGGTGGCATGCCGTGGCCCTGCGGTGCTTGGGGTTGCTGCGGTTGCTGCGGTTGTTGCGGCTGGCCCTGGGCACCGGCCTGCTCCTGCGCCTGGTGCTGTTCAAACTCGGCCTGCATTTCGGCCAAGAAGGCCTCCATGCCTATCGCCTCGATCCCGAGCTTCTGCTCGATGTCGTGGAGACGCCGGTCGAGCCATCCGATCTGCGCGTCGCGTGTCGAGAGCGCGTAGGAAACCTCCACCCAGGTGAAGGCCACCGCAAGCGGCAACTGGCCCCCTAGCATCTGGGCGAGCTCGTGCGGGTTCATGGTCGGCACGGGGATCGCCACGCCGTCCGGGTTGAGTTTCAGCGGGATCATTTCCGGCTGGATCGGTCGGCCCCCCGCATCGAGGAGGCCAGCGCCGGCGCCGGGTGGTTGCGCGCCGAAATCCTGCGGGACGGCGCCCGCGGGTTGGCCTGTAGGCGGCGCCGGTTGCTGCGGAGGGGCGACGCCCTGGGGAATGCCGACCTGGGCTGCGCCGGGCTGTGGTTGGGGTCCGCCGCCGACAGGGCGGTGAAGGGCGGGGTTGGGTTGCTTGGGCTGGTTCACGGTTCGATCTTTCCTTCGGTGTTACTGCTCGGTGTTGGTGGGTCGGGTGCGGGGTCGGTGACCTCGTAGATCCCGTTCAGTTGGTCCGGGTCGGCATCGGGGTCGACCCAGAGGCGGCGGTCGCCGAGTTCCAGGGTCACGCCGTCGGTGGTAGGCGGCTCCCGGGACTGGATCTCCCGGGCGGCCTCCTCGGCAAGGGTCTTGAGCAGCGTCGGGTGGATGGCCCCGTCGTTGCTGAGAACGTCGTCGCACTTGGCGACGACCAGGGTGATCAGTTCGCGCAGCTGGCCAAGGGGCACCAGGTCAATCGGGATCTGACTCAGAAGTTTCGGAGGTAGGTATCGGTGTGCCATGTGAAAGGTGCGGTGCTACCAGGATGCCGAAACGTCGAGCCGAGAGCCTGCGCAGTGCGATGCAGAGGGCGACGAAGTGAAGGGAAACGCGCTCGCCCAGAGGGCCGCGGTGTCGCACGACGCGACGTGCGGCGAGAAGCAGTCGGCCCTCGACGAGCCTCGCGCTCCCGCTGCACTCCGCGACCATCCGTTTGGCGAGCGTCCCAACACGGTCAGTCCTCCTGCCCCGGCGTCGCCTCCCCATCGTCTTCGTCCTCCTCCTCGGCAGGAGCGAGGGCCGCAGATTGGTTGTAGGCGGCCTGGTCAGCGGAGACCAAGGCCAGGAACTGGTGGCACAGGCGAGCAAACTCGGGGACGGACACGGTGACCTCGCTCGAGGTTACGTCGTCGCCCTCACCGCGAATCACCTCGATGATGAGTTCTCCGCCGTCAAAGGGCGAGTCGTCGTAGTCGTACTCGGGACGCACCGACATGCTCTGGGAAAGCACGTCGTCTTCGTAGGTGCAGGACAGGTGCCAGTCGACCGTGCCGTTGGCCTCGACCGCGTGAAGGAGGCGTTCTTCGATTGTTTGGGGATCAGCCATGGTTCTTCTTCTTCTCCGGTTGGACGCGTTGTACTTCGATGCGGAATACCCAGGGGTCCATTTCCCAGGAAGCTCCGCCTTTCCTACTGTCGTTGATCTCGTTCCAAGAGCGGCCAAAGTGGTCACGAAGGAGCCCGCGGTCAACGCCTCGGACGCCCTCTCTGAGCACGTCTTGGGCCGTGATGGCCTGGAGTCTCTCGGGCCGGACTGTCGCCACGCTCAGCAGCTGGCGTGAGGCGTTCTCCGGCATGAAGCGACTGGTGGCCCAGGTGCACTCGCGCTCGGGATGGTCGGCCCGGTAGAGGACCTCACCGTCCGTGAGCAGCCACTGCTCACGCAGGTAGACCGTCTCGCCCGGGTAGTACCGACACTTACACGTTGCGAGGAACACCCCCTCCGCATCGAACGCCGACCAGAGCTTGCGCTCCGAGTGGGCGATTCGCACCGTGCCGTCGGGGACGCCCTTGATCATGCGGCGCGTGACGTCCTTGTCGCCCGAGAGCACGAGCGGGACATTGTGCGTGGTGAAACCGAGCCCCTGCACTTCAGGTCACCGGCTCCTCGGTGAGGGCGGCGCACTGGTCGTCGGTGAGTTGGAGAACCTTGTAGGCGCCCTCCTCCGAGTAGGCGGTGCGCGCGTGGCCGTGCGCAGCTTCCTCGCTGTCGAATGGGCCGACGGCGCCCTCGTCGGGGCAGGCCGTGTCGTAGTACCCGAACCTGGGCTTGCGCAATGCAAACAGGAAAAGGCTGGCCTGGCCGGGGTGCGTGAGCTCAACGGTCTTGGGGCCGTCGTCCGAGGCGAAGGGCATGATGCCGTAGGTGCGTCGGTTCCCGTCGTTCTCGTACACGTACAGCGCCAGGCCGAGGAGCTCGTCACCGCCGCTGGTTTCGATACGGAAGGTGCTGCGCACCATCCAGGTAGGGCCGACGAAGCTCGCCGTCTTCTCCCCGGTGTCCGGGTCCTCTCCTTCGATCCACTGGCTCTCGTGCGTGAACAGTTCAGCGAACGCCGGAGGACCCACCGGGGATAGCATTTCGATGCCGTCGACCTGGATGCTGGCGACGATCCAACCCTCGGGTAGGGAGTCGTCGGCGCCGTCGGGGCTCTTGGTTTCGTCGGTCATTGGTTCCCCCCAAAGCCGCCAATGGTGATCCATCCGCGAAAATCGGACTCGCAGATGGCGACGAAGGCGTGGTCCGCATACTTGCCCTCCCTGATGAAGTAGGCGTCGCCTTCTTCCGGCGACTCCGGGAGGTCCTCGTGGCTCTCCAGCGACTCGCGCCAGTAGAGAAGGAGATCGCCGGTGCCGTCCCAGGGCCGGACGGCCGCCGGGATCCTCGGAGGCGTCGGGGGCGGCGGCGGAGGCGGAGGCGGAGGCTCGGGCGTCGGGGGTTGCGGTGCCGCAGCGGCCTGCCGGGTGACAACGGCCGCGCCGGCGCCGGCCAGCAGCGAACTCAGGAATCCGCGGCGGCGAAGGGATGGCTTTTTGGGTTCGGTCATTCTGCTGTCTCCTGGCGGTTGTCGACCCAGAGCATGAGGGCCACCTCGATGGAGTGATCTAGTTGGGAGCATCGACGCCCCAGGGGCATCGGGGGTTCGACACCGTAGCCGTCGCGGACCAGTTCGACCATCGCGGTGCGAAAGCTGTCGGCGCTGTGCTTGGCGCCCGGCACGGAGAAGTGCGCGAGTTCGTGGACAAGGCCGGCGAGGACGATCCCCAGGTGGCAGTCGGCCCAGATGATCAGTTCGATCTCGCGCTCCATGAAGCGCGCCCATCCCATGGTGGTCGGGACCTTGCGTGTGTACTTGACCAGCAAGCGGAGGGGATTCGCGCGCACCGCCGGCGGACAGAACTCCGTGAGGCGCGTGAGCTCGGCCTGGAGGTCCATGCCTTCCCAGGTGCACGCGGGCACGGGCTTGGCCTTGCGTCGTCGGGACGGCCCGGCCAGGTCGCGGTAGACGAAGCGGCAGAGTCCGAGTG
>SDBT01016371.1_pt1 | contig 11735 bp, 11 predicted proteins | sample 2277101 | NCBI WGS metagenome assembly SDBT01 (sample SAMN10404973, study PRJNA504765) | marine sediment metagenome | isolation source: marine sediment core GS10_PC15, 103 cmbsf | place: Arctic Ocean: Southern Knipovich Ridge | collected 2010
TGCTGGTCATCGAAGACTGCCGTGTAGCCTTCATGGAAACCAACCGGACTAATCCCCGCACCACACTCCGCGCAACGGATACAGGCAGGGCCAATCCCTTCGACCACGCTTTTCGGAGATGTGCATGCGATTCAGGGCGGTGGAGAACTGGCTGGTCATACGCTGGACGTATCAGCCGAGGTGGAAATCGAGGTACTTAGGGTGATCAGCGGATTGGGGCTTGAAGGACCGATTCTGCTGCCGCCGGAGGAGTTCCTTGCACCGGTAATGTCTCCGTATACGGCTGAGGAACTCGCGGCTGGGCGGAAACTGGCACAGCAATACAACGTCGAATTGGAGGCAATGGGACCCATCGAATTCATTGGGACCGGAGCAACCACAAACGCAGCGTCCGAGAATGCCCTCGACCGCGCGCAAGACCTGCTAGGACTTCCAAGAGCGGAGTTGCAGAACCGGTGCACCGTGACAGGCGGTGTCCAAATCGGACGACTGGGGACCGTGAGGCTTGGCCTTCTTGCTCCTTTCCGGATCCTAGACGCGCTCGACCTAGGAGCGCTTGTTAGAGACCAGTACAGGCTGTCTGAGAGCTGAGGTGCTTCGCCGCTTGGAGAGCGGCGAAGCCCGGCGAGGCAACAACCAAATTGACAGCATCTCAGAACTTGCCGAGTCCGGAAGACAGGAATCAACTTCTTGCGGCTCACTTCAAAGCGCCATTCGACAGGATCATGCTGGATCCCGCGGGCTTCTTAGCAAGCAATGGCAAGGACTCGTGTTCCAGGGACAGACTCGCAGGCGCCGGAAAACCTGTTCTGACCTGAGCCTTCTCTAGCTCCGCTCTCGGCTGCTTTGACATGTACATAGCGGGCGTCTAGGCTAGAAGTGATAGATTGATTCCTTGGGCAGGTCGGGGATTCCCCACCATCCAAACATAGGAGCAAGGAGAACTTGATGGAGCTAACGATTCAGGATGTGGCCACGCTGGCTCGAGTCGCGAACCTGGAGATGAGTGATGAAGACATGAAGGAGGTTGCGCTCAGACTCGAGGTAATACTCCGGAAGATGGAGAGGATCTCGCATCCAGACCTGGATGCAGTAGCTCCGCTACCGTTCCTTCCGTTTGAGGACATCCACAATGGACTGTGAGCAGCTTGTGGAAGTGTCAGGCAGCGAGCTGGCGCAGCTTATCGCTGCAAAGGAACTCTCCCCTGTCGAGGCGACTCGATGGTATCTTGATCGGATCGACCGCCTTGATCCGCAGCTTGGCTCCTATATCACTGTGTGCCGACAGGAGGCGCTTCAGTCTGCTGAGAAAGCTGAAGAGGCGGTTGTTCGAGGCGATGCTCTGGGACCACTTCACGGTGTCCCTCTGGGAGTGAAGGATCAGTTTGAAACCAGGGGTGTTCTTACGACTGCTGGATCGCGAATCTTAGCGAATAACGTCCCTGATGAAGATGCAACCGTTGTGGCCCGATTGAAAGAGGCTGGGGCGATTTTGCTCGGCAAGCAGAACATGACTGCATTTGCCTCTGGACTGGGAGATCTTTTTCAGTATGGCGATCCCAGGAATCCCTGGGATCTGAGACGCACGGCGTCGGGTTCTAGTACAGGATCAGCCATTGCAGTCGCCTCGTCTCTTTGTGCAATCTCCTTGGGAGAAGACACGGGGGGGTCGATACGCCTTCCTGCAGCACTGACTGGGATTGTTGGAGTCAGGCCCTCCTGGGGTCTCGTGAGTCGTCACGGCATGCTTCCCGTTTGCTGGTCGATGGACACTGCGGGGCCAATGACTCGTACTGTTGCGGATGCGGCGTTGGTCATGGAGGTGATCGCAGGACATGATCGCAAGGACCATCTGACAGCAAGACTGCAGGTTCCGAAGTACACGGAAGAGCTTGGCGGAAGCCTCGATGGGCTGCATTTCGGAGTCATCCACGAACTCATGGAGAAACGGTTCGTTGACGCAGAGATTCTTCAGGCAGTGGAAATGGCGGTGAAGGTAATTGAGGACCTAGGTGCCACTGTGGAGGAAGTATCCCTGCCACTCCTGGTGGAGATAGAGCCGGTTATGGAGATCATCTCCGGCAGTAGCGCTGCATTTCTTCATCGGGACTCGCTTCGAACTCGCCCTGCGGATTTGGGGCCAAGTCGAAGACGGCGGCTGTTGACGGGAAGCTTGATTCCCGCTCAAACCCTCGAGAAGGCTACGCGGGCACGAGCCGTTCTTCGACAGGAGTGGCAGCAGCTATTCCAACGCTTCGACTGTCTTCTGAGTCCAACGACGATGTCCTCGGCCGTATTTGCTGAAGTTGAACAGATTGGCGACATCACCAGTCTGGACGAAGCGGAGGGTCGGTTCATTTGGCATCGAAGTCCGACGATGGCTGCCGCGCTCGCAGGGACCCCGGCAATCACCGTCCCGTGCGGGTTCAATTCAGAGAACCTCCCAATCGGACTGCAGATCATGACGGATCGTTTCCAGGAGGCGTTGATGTTCAGAGTTGCACATGCTTACGAACTGACGACACCTTGGCATGAGAGGAGGCCAGATGTTTAGACGATGGAAGGTCGCAGAGCGATAGGCCTTCCCGATCGCACCGTCTACCCTTGGAGCTGGATCACACGACCACTTGGCAGTCGCCAGTTTCGTGTACCGCGACTCTGATCATTGTGGGGAGAACAGTCACACCGTTTCGCGAATGAGAGGCACCTTACGGTCGTAGTCCGCAGAGCGGCTGGACTCCGTTGGATTCGATGAGGCCATTGGCCGACAGCTCTATACATGATCGCGCACGGGGACCTCCAATGGCTTCGTTGGCCCACCTTCCAACCTTCTGACCTGTTCCCGCTGTTCAGTCAACTTCAAGAGCTGTTCTGGCTTCAAGTTGGATGCTGTATGCGAATCCTGCTGTTCTCCTTCTCCACCTCCTTAAGCCGCTTCATCTGATTACTCTCTATGCCGTGGTATTTCTTCCGCCAGCGATAGTAGGTCGCCTCGTGAATGCCTAGTTTCCCAACGATCTCTGGCAGGCGCATCCCTTGAATTAGTAGGATCTCAGCCTCTCGAAGCTTGGCGATGATCTCCTCGAACTTGTACCCTCCTCGCGCCACGTGACCTCCTATCGATCCGAAACACCAGCATGATAACTCGGGTTGATCTCGGAGTCACTTCATTTGGGGATAGAAACGCATCCGACTCCGCCAACTGAATCCTATCTTCCCCCTTCGGATCGAGAGATTGATCTCGCAACTACGCAGAGGCTGCGATGTGTTAGTGCGCTCACGCCGTAGTGCTCCATCGGTCTGGCGTTGGATGTCCGGACTCCCCTTTCCCTCTCAGTCTTTCGCAGAGCCGCAATCGGCCGCATTGTCACGGCAACATCCTTGACCCGTGAGAAGACGGGGAGTACAGTACTGCATCATGAAACAATCTTTCCGCATCGTGCAATAGACGCGACCCAGCGGATCAATCACGAAGCGAACCGGAGGGCGCAAAAGTGGGAACACCGCAAGAAAACATGCCTTGCTTGCTGGAGCCCTCATCGATCGCTGTAGTCGGTGCCTCTGAACGGTCGGGCGCTGGACGTCGGGTTATCGAGAATCTCGAGCAGATCGGGTTCACAGGCAACATTATCCCGATCAACCCGAGATACGACACGGTCCTGGGCCGACGTTGTTTCCCAACGCTTGGTAAGGCGTGTACCTCGGTTGGCCGCATCGACTCGGTTGCCATTCTTCTCGGACGCGATCAGGTGCTGCCCGTTCTGGAGGAAGCGGCCAACGTAAGAATCGGTGGCGCGTGGGCGTTCGCCAGCGGATTCTCTGAGAGCGGTCCCGAGGGCACAGCACTTCAAGCGCGCCTCTCGGCGCTCTGCGTCGATCGCGGAATCGCGTTCTGCGGTCCAAATTGCGTCGGATTTGTCAACCCGGCGGCTGCAACGGCAGCTTTCAGCGCCCCGATCTCCCCTACCCTCAATAGTGGCACGGTTGCGGCGGTGGCGCAGAGCGGCTCGATCGCCATGGCGTTGATCAACAGCGCACGCGGTATCGGGTTTCGGGCCGTCGTCTCCAGTGGAAACGAGGCCGTGCTCGATTGCACTGACTACATGGACTACTTCGTCGACGATTCGCAGAGCCGCGTCATCCTGGCGTTCATCGAGCAGCTTCGTTGTCCAGACCGCTTCATTGAGGTAGCCGAGAAGGCCCGTGCGGCTGGGAAACCACTGATCGTCCTCAAGGTTGGTCGCTCGGAGATTGCACACCGCGCGACCGTGGCGCACACTGGGGCGCTCGCAGGAACGGACGCTGTGTACGACGCGGTCTTCAAGAAGCATGGTGTTCTTCGGGTACACAACCTGGACGAGATGCTGGAAACGGCCGAGGCATTTGTAAGGCTCGGCGACGACCTTCCGGCGGGCCCCCGCGTCGGCATGTTAACCGTCTCCGGTGGGGAGATCAGTCTGATCGCGGACATTGCCGAAGAGGTCGACCTCACGTTCCCACCGTGGTCGGAGCAAACCCGCCAGGCATTCTCGGAACAGCTCCCTGACTATGCCGATATCGCAAATCCACTTGACGCGTGGGGATCTGGTCGAATCGAGGAGACGTATGCGAAATGCGTCGATGCAGCTGTCGACGACGCCGTCGATCTGGTGATGATCTCGCAGGATGGTCCCACTGGACTTGCCCCGTCGCAGATCGAGCAGTTCGCGGCAGTGGCTCGTGCGGCAACGATGGCACGGCGGCGCACAGGGAAACCTATCGTTGCATTCAGTCACCTCTCAGGGGGGCTCGACCCCACGTTACGAGAGCTGTTTGCTGAAGGGAACATCCCGTTCCTTCAGGGGACCCGCCATGGGCTGCTTGCCGCTCAACACCTGGTTGAATTCGCCGTCGCTCGCCGAGAGCCACCCGGGGCGTGCGCCATCCCAGATCCGACTCATGTAGCGCATCTCCTGCGTCATGCGAAGGGACGTCTTGACGAAGTTGCGAGTAAGGAGATCTTTCGGCATTACGAGATCCCCTGCGTAGAGGAAACCCTCTGCGTGACCGTCGACGAGGCAATCCGCGCGGCCCAAACGATTGGCGGACCTGTAGTGCTCAAGGTCATCTCGTTGGATCTCCCACACAAGACCGACGCGGGTGCGGTCGCGCTTGGAATCGCAGGTGAAGACAACGTTCGGAACGCGTTCACCGAGATCACAAGCCGTACCGCAATGCAGATTGGCTACCCGGCAATTCGTGGCGTCGCAGTTCAGAAGATGATCACTGACGCCGTGGCTGAGGTGATCGTTGGTGTCGCTACCGATCCGTCCTTCGGGCCGGTCGTCGTATTCGGCCTCGGGGGGATTACCGTCGAGCTATTCAAGGACCGAGCGCTCGGAATCCCTCCGCTCTCGTTAGAAGAAGCGCGTAGTATGATTGCTCGGACGAAGACGGCCCAGCTGCTCCAAGGATTCCGAGGCGCCGAGCCGGGGGATGTCGAGGCTCTCGCGTCCGTCCTCGTCCGCGTCGGCCAGCTGGCGATCGACTTGCGAGACCAGTTGCTATCGGTCGACATCAACCCAATTCTCGTCCGTCCACAAGGATACGGTGTCGTCGCCGTCGATGGACTGATAGAACTGGTTCCTCATGGGAGGGACAATGTCGCACTGCAAGTCGCGGGCGGCCTACGATGATGGGAGACGTTCATGGGGCGTCCACAGCCGTCACGAACACCCTGCAACTGAAGTCATACGGGGACCGTCCATGTCCGAGGTCGCTTCCCAACAATATCGCTTGGACTTCTTTCCGTCACTTGAGACGAGAGGCTTCCTTCGACTCTGGAGATTCGATTCGGTATGTGGAACGAGAAGAAGCTGGGCACGCTCGGGTGGCGATTCCTTCCCCCGAGGAGTTCTATGACGTGCGAGTTTGGAGCGCAGATCGCCTAGACAACCTGTAAAGGAGGTAGCATGGCGAAGATCATCATCCGTAACGGCCGAGTGGTGACAGCACAGGGCTCATCTATTGCGGACATAGCAATCTCGAACGAACAGGTCACGCAGATCGGGCCCGATTTGCAGGTCGATTCGGACAGGGAGATCGATGCGAGCGGTTTGCTGGTTCTTCCGGGGATCATCGACGCACATACGCATCCTGTTTATCTCGACGACCTCACTAGTCTTCCGGTGACCGCGGCGCATGGTGGGGTAACCACGGTGATCCACTACGCGTACGCCAAGCCAGGTGATGGCCTGATGGAAACCCTTCATCGCTTCCACGACGAGTCGCTGGGGGCATCGGTTCTCGACTTTGCGCTGCACGGCGGGCTCTTCGATCCGACCCACCAATCGCACGAAATCGCTCAGGCATTCGAGTTTGGGGTCACGTCGCACAAGATGTTCATGACATATGCCAAGCTCGGATGGATGACCGACGACTACCAGCTGATGCGAACCCTCGATATCATCGGCCGAGTTGGCGGCATGGGAATGGTCCACGCTGAGAACGGCCTTGCCACCGACTACTTGCAGGACAGGACAAACGAGGCTGGCGAAGACCCAGTAGAAGCTTTCCTCGTCACCCGGCCTGCGATTCTTGAGGCCGAGGCAATCCACCGGGCCATAGCCATGGCTCAAGTCGCTGGCTGTGCGCTCTACATCCCACATATGACTGCGCGGCTCGGCATCGACGAGGTCGCTCGTGCCCGGACCTCAGGATGCAGAGTCTATGCCGAGACATGTCCTCAGTACTTGACCCTGACAGAAGACGAGCTGAAGCGGCAAGGCCCGTTAGTCAAAATAGGACCACCTCTTCGCAGTGAGGATGATCGCATTGCCTTGTGGCATGCACTGGCCTCGGGATCGCTTGACACGGTGGCGAGCGACCACGCCGCCAAGCCGAAGGCGCGTGACGATGACTTCTTCGCCGCGCCATACGGATCTCCGCAGGTGGAGACAATGCTCGCCCTCGTGTATGACGGCGGAATCAACTGCGGCCAGTTATCAGTTTCGCGCCTGGTTCAGGTGATGTGCGAGAATCCGGCAAAGATCTTCGGGCTGTATCCGAAGAAGGGAACAATCGCCGAGGGATCCGACGCCGATCTGGTTCTGTTTGACCCGAACACAAGACAGACGATTGCACACGCGACCCAACATTCGCAAGCGTCTTACACCGCATACGAAGGCCGCGATGTACTAGGCCGTCCTGTCCTGACGATGCAACGAGGTGAGATTCTGGTCGAGGATGGGCGTCTGTTGGCGAAGCCTGGCCGAGCGCAGTTCCTCAAGACTAATAGCGGCCACGTTGCACCACACAAGCTATTCCGAAAGGGCTGAGAACATGGCGTTAGACGGGATGGACATCGCGGCCCTCGGAGGGCTGCAGGAACGCCCGAGGCGAGCCTGGTCTACCTTGCATCCGATTTCCAGACCCACCGGAGGTAACCATGAGCGCCAAGAAGCGATGCACGGGGGTAGATCTCGCGAAGTGGGGGTTGAACCGTATCGACCCACTCGATGCGCACGAGCGATGCATCGTGGAAGAACCCCGAGAGGGATTCTTCTACGCACCCAGGTTGCCCAAAGCTGACTGCTCGGCAGATGCGAAGGGTTAGCCTGAAGAATGGGCCAAAGCTGATTGATGGAGAAGGGTTCTATGCCGACGGCGATGGATCTAGATTCGTGAAGTTGCCGTTCTGCGCGTTGACCGAGATACAGATCGACGATGCGGTGGAATGCCTGGTACGGACTGCAAGCCGCGTACAGGTCGCCGCCTAGGGAGGAGTATATGACCAAGCTACGAAGTGGGGATGTCCTACGTTCGGACCAGTTCACCAAGGAAGAGATCGACTTGATCATCGAAACGGCGCGTCAATACGAGGCAACGCTAGACGCAGGAGAGGTCCTCGACACGATGCGAGGGCTGGTGCTCGTAACACTCTTCTACGAGCCGAGTACCCGAACGCGCCTCTCATTCGAGGCCGCAATGCTCCGCCTCGGAGGAGGCGTAATAACGGTCGCCGAGGCGAAGTCCTCGTCGGCGGCCAAGGGCGAGTCGCTTCACGACACGATCAAGACAGTCGAGGGATATGCAGACGTCATTGTTCTGCGGCACCCCCAGATAGGCGCCGCCAAGGAAGCCGCTGACGCAACCAATCTCCCGGTCCTTAATGCGGGTGACGGCGCAGGCCAACACCCAACACAGTCCTTGCTAGATTTGTACACGATCCTCAAGGAGCACGAGAACGTCGACGGGCTAACGCTCGCGCTGACCGGAGATATTAAGAACGCCAGTACAGTGCATTCCTTGGCGCTCCTTCTGTCGAATTACGATGTCGAATTCGTGTTTGCCGCACCGGACGCGCTGCGTATGCCGACTGAGATCGTCGACCGCGTAAGAGCTGCCGGAATCAAGGTCACCGAGTCCACGGATCTCGCCACCGCAATCCGTAAGGCCGACGTGCTGTACATGACCCGTATCCAGCGGGAGCGCTTCGAGGATCCAGATGAGTACGAAAGCCTAAAAGACGCGTTCATCCTTCGACGAGAGATGCTCTTCGACGCAAAATCGAACCTGACGCTCATGCACCCGTTGCCACGGGTGAACGAGATCGTCACCGATGTCGACGACTACCCCGGCGCTGCCTACTTTCGCCAGTCGGCGAACGGTGTGCCGATTCGTATGGCGCTTCTCGCACTCGTCACCGACCGCGCCTAGCTCAGAAGCCAAATGTCCTGCTCGGAAGTTCGAGCGGGGCGTTTCTGCTTGTCTATTCCAGAGCGGAGGGCGACCGCTACACCATACGGAACTTGCTGCTACATCGCGGCATGCTGACTGTAGAGGACGAAAGGAACCGTCAGTTACAGGATGACAATCGGGCAACACGTAGCAAGCGACGATTCGATTTGGCTCTCTCTCTGGGTTCTCAGTGTCCCTCGACTTTGCAGCCAGCTGGACTGCAAAGCCGTTAATCCTCCCCCAGGAGGCGGAGACGTTCGCATACGCCACGATCATGCGGCTCGTTCCAGGCAATTCGATGAAGTAGCCAGGGAGGATCAACGCACGTCAACTCAACACCGGGGCGAGCTTCGGAGGTTGGTGAAGGAGATCGTTAGACAGCCGACTCAGAGGATGGCGATCGGCAGCTTCCTGATGCCCCCCGTTCTTAACGCTGCTCATAGGGCCAAGACATTGTCGAGGTACCCAAGAGCATAAACGGACATACGGAAAGTGGACCGGCAACTGCTTCTTGCCGATCCGCAGGACATCTGGCTCTGTTCGAGAAGCTCCAAGGCACAGACTGGGCCGTCACACGGCTTGCGGACAACGCGGTCTGCTTGCCGAAGATCGATTCAACGAGTACGGATCCTACCACGAGAAGCCGATGGTCGATGCTCGGGCCTGCCGCTGTCGGCATCCGCCTGTCGGTGATGTTCGCGAATCTTCGATTGTCCGCACATCCCCGGGTAGGCTAATGGCCAGCTCACACTGGCGTTCCGCTACGTCGGAAAGGAAAGAGAGGGTGGGTGCCTTGTGTCGGGGTGACTCGCTCTGCTGGATGGCTGTTCAAGACATGGACATTCATGCCAATTGCCTTGTTGGAGACGGTCGATCTGGTTCGGTCTCACTTCGGATGCATGGCAGCTCGGTCGAAGAGTGTTCAAGCAGCAGCCTGCCCGAACCGCATCGCTGGCAACCAGCTGACCTCGGGTGTCTGCGAGATTTCCAATGAAGGGTGGGAGCCATCTTCAATACAGCCGCGTCGGCAACTCCTTCATGCCGAGGTACGGAGTCCCAGTCGAGAAGCCGTCCGGTTTTCGGTCTCCCTGTGCCGCCTTCCTGCCGTGTCTGTGGCATGCAACTATTGTGGTCGTCGACTGTTAGCGAGCAAACGGATGTTTGCTTGACCCGCTGGAGGCAACAGAGTAGACTGGCTATGTGGAACGGGGATTCCGTATAACGAAACTCCTGTCGCCGTATCGTACGCTCTGGACTTGTGAAGGGAAGGCGTGAAAGATGAGCAAGGTTTTGCTGTCGGGGAACGAAGCGATTGCACGCGGAGCGTTCGAAGCGGGCATCCAAGTGGCGACTGGCTATCCCGGAACCCCAAGTTCGGAGATTCTCGAGAGGATCGCAGTGCATTACGCCGATTCGATCTATGCTGAATGGTCGACCAATGAGAAAATCGCAATGGATGTGGCGGCCGGTGCGGCCTACTCGGGCCGGCGCTCGTTGGTGACGACGAAGCAGGTCGGGATGAACGTCCTCTCCGACGCTCTCTTCTATACAGTCTATACAGGAATCGAAGCGGGTCTGGTCATCGTCACCGCCGATGACCCAGGTATGTTCAGTTCTCAGAACGAGCAGGACAACCGATGGTACAGTCGACTGGCGAAGATACCGATCCTCGAACCAAGCGACAGCCAGGAGGCGAAGGACTTCATTGTCGCGGCGATCGAGCTGTCCGAGGCGTTCGATACCCCTGTACTGGTTCGGACGACGATGCGGGTGTCGCATTCCAAGAGCGTGGTCGAGCTGGGCGAGCGCCCTGACATGCCGAAGGATGTTCCGACATTTGTTCGGAATCAGCATAAATACGTGTGTACAGCGATGTGGGCGAAGCTCCGGCATCCTATCGTCGAAGAGCGAATCATCAATCTGGCGAAGCACGCCGAGTCGTCACCGCTCAACCGGATCGAGTGGCGCGATCGGCGCTTCGGGATCGTCACTAGCGGCGTCACCGCGATGTACGTAGCCGAAGTCTTTCCGGATGCGTCTGTCCTTAAACTGGGCATGACTTATCCGTTGCCGAAAGGACTCATCTGCGAGTTCGCGGAAAAGGTCAATCAGCTCGTAGTGATCGAAGAGCTTGACCCATTCCTCGAAGAGCAGATACGTTCCTTCGGAATAGCCGTCACAGGCAAGAAGCTCTTCCCGCCCTGCGGCGAACTCCTCCCTGATACCCTTCACCGGATCGGATTGGAGGCCGGGCTCCTCGACGGTGAAACGTTCCCCACAGCCAACGCAGCAATAGAGGGTCTGCCCCCGAGGACGCCAGTGCTCTGCGCCGGGTGTCCTCATCGATCAACCTACTACTGGTTGGCGAGAATGGAGATGCCGGTCGCGGGCGATATCGGCTGCTACAACCTCGGGTGCCTTCCTCCATTCAACGCTCAGCACACGATGGGCTGCATGGGGGCCAGTATCGGAGTGCTGCACGGCATGTCGATCGCCGGCGTCCCCGAGCGCGGCGTTGCGACGATCGGTGACTCGACGTTCTTCCACTCGGGGATTCCCGCACTGGCGAATATGGTGCACAACCGGGGCGTCGGCGTAACGATCATCATGGACAATGGCACCACTGCGATGACGGGCCATCAGGACCATCCGGGAACGGATTGGTCACTTCATGAGAGGGCAGCCCCCCGGATCCCGATCGAACCGCTCGTCCGAGCTCTCGGAGTCGAAATGATCCGGACAGTTGATGCGTTCAACATGGCCGCCCTCAAAGAGGGCCTCGATGCGTGTCTTGCTTTCGACGACGGGCCGGCCGTGCTGATCACTGAGGGCCCCTGCGTGCAGATCTCGAAGCCTTCTCTGTCCGCCTACGTGGTCGAAGCAGAGACGTGCATCGCTTGCGGAACCTGCTTTCGCCTCGGTTGCCCGGCAATCGTGCAGTCTGACGAGATCCACGAGCCGAACAGCAAGAAGAAGGCGGCGATCGACACAGCGCTTTGCGGCGGATGCGGTCCGGG
>SDBT01016372.1_pt1 | contig 11734 bp, 10 predicted proteins | sample 2277101 | NCBI WGS metagenome assembly SDBT01 (sample SAMN10404973, study PRJNA504765) | marine sediment metagenome | isolation source: marine sediment core GS10_PC15, 103 cmbsf | place: Arctic Ocean: Southern Knipovich Ridge | collected 2010
TTTCGGGAGCACGTACAACGCGGCGCGATCGACCCACTGGACCGGCAATGATATCTCCTTTCAGTAATTGCACGCCCTCACCACATTGAAGATGCTGGTCCACTTCTCCGACCGAAGTACCTAATCCGCGGGCTATGTTGAGCACGATGTGTTTGGGATTGAGAATCCCTTCAGCAATTGGGTCCATCGCGTTTACTCTTTGCCCCCTGCGTACTAGTATCTTTCCTGGGATTGGTAATGTGCGCTCGCGGCGAATATTGACAATTGGGGAGATATATCTTGAAGCTGCAAACATTGAAGTCATCCTGCCAGTGCTCTACGCCATTTGGTCAATAATTCAGACCTCTCACCACGGTCATCAGGCAGCTTGAGCGGTCTTCCACGGGCATCAATAATTACCCCAAGTTCTCCACCCATCACTCGCAAAGCCCCACCTCTTCCTGGGGCACCCATCCCAACGTCAAATAAATGCAGTGGGTGCAATTGCAAGCGAGCTTTTTGCCCCACAGGTAAGGAGATCATTTCCAAATCGCCATAATTAATCTCTAGATTTACATCCTGTCCAACATCGCGGATCATCTGAAGCCTCAGCACTGGCGTTCCGATCGGTGCTTCCCCGACCGGGGTGATGACCGTACCTAAATGCATAAATGCATCTGTGTCTAAGACATGCACTACCATAAGCTGATTAATGGAAGCAGCTGCACCGAGAGCAGGCAATAAATTGTTATGGTCCAATACCAGCGTAGTAGCGCCTGTAGGTTGTAAACTATCAATAAGCATTAGAGCCGTTTGATCCACAGTCGGAGATTGAGTTAAAACACTCCCCGCAGCGATAATGGGTTCGAACCAGGGGAGAAAATGCTTTGTGTATTTAAATTCTCTATCCGGGAATCGTTCGAATGCCTTTTTTATAGCGCTTCGTATCACTTGGCGGGTGACTGCCTGTTCAATTGCTAAATCCTTCTCCTCAACTGGCAAACTCGAAGGATAGAGTGATTTATTGAATAAATAATTGCGTACATCGTCATCAGCAATGTCAAGTGATATCCAGCGAGTAAGATCCGAAAGAGGCATATTAGTGAGCAACTCATCCAGATTACTCCCCAAGCCGAATTCCGGGCAAACGTTTAACACAAGATTCCCACAAAACGATGCTGCGATTGTTGTCGCTGAAGCTCCGACATCAATCCCCAAAACGCCTTTGTTTGATTCAAGCGACATACTCAGGAAACGAATGATACGGCTGAAAGCCTCTGATGTTGGTATGATGTCAGCGCCTGCCCAACTGGCTAGCTCGGCAACTCCAGGTATCTGGCGCTTACGAATATTGACAAATATTTTTTCGACTTCAGCCTGAGCTGAGTATAATTGTTCCACATCAATAGAAGGGCGCAGATTAGGAGCTAGATGTAAATTCACACTTTTCCCTAACAAAGACCTGATATCGTCTTGAATTGACTTGTTTCCAGCAAATAGAACCTCGGGCTTATGTTCATTGGTCAACAAAGAACAGGCTAAACCCACCGGCTCTGCTAATCTTTGCACAGTTGACACACCGCCATTATCAAAGCCGCCAACAATCAATATTAAATCCGGTCGAATGCGTAAAATTGAATCAAGACGAGCTTCTCTGGTTCGCCTGTCATTCAGGCTCATAACATCCATTACACGGCTGTATGTTGTCTTCACCAGACGTCGGGCGCTTTCTATATCAATTTTCTCAATTAAGCCAACGATCACGACTTCAACAGGTGGTCCAGCAGATAATGTAACAGCAAATGCGTCTATCCCTACTCCATCTGGCGTACTCGGCAAAACGAGCTGCCCATCTTCTCCGAAAAATGCACGCCCAGATATGGCGACTAATTGATCGATTGCGGCGCGCACGCCATCTTGAATGTTATATTGATGAGCACCAAAAGAAGTGGGCGAAATTCCAGACGCAATAAATCGATAATGCCCTTCTACGACGTCGAACAACAATGCCCTAGTTGAAATTTCTCCTACGTCTACGATCAAAATTGAATTGGCGTCCATGATCTCAGTTAGCGGTTAGACAGCCACTATGGCTGGAAGAACAACAGAATAAAATTTGCCGAGAACGTCATCCGCTCTACAAAAGCGGTCATAGAGGCGATATAAACACCGGCAAATAACACACCAAATGTGATTGCAATGAAGATCTGACCGATCCGGGCAACTGCACTTATCCAGGCTGCCCTTTCTGGGTGGCGGTCGTGGCTGTTTCGAGCTCCAAAATGAAAAAAGATTAGTGCAGAAATTGTGCCTACCAGAATAACTAATGCATTGGATATTTGCACCCAAACTGGGCTGGGGTTCCCAAATAAAGCGGGGAAATCAAACAAGTTGATTGAAGCCAGCACCTGGGGGAACAACGTACCCTTTACGGCTCCACCAATTACGGTAGCCGCTCCGACGCCTACCAAATACGCCACTACAGGGCTGCCCCACCCCGATAAACGCGGGAAAGCTTTCATAAAAAGTAAGGTACTCAAAATGAGGGCCAATAATGCAAAAATTCTTTCCGCCTGAGAGCCGCTAATTATTGGGACCACAATTTCAGGCAGCAGAACGTTATACCAGGTCAAAACTGTTGCATACCCTGCCGCTACACCCACGAACACATGTATCGCAAACCGGAACAGCAGATTATCGCTAAAGATAAAACTGAAGACAATCAGTGTTAAACCGAAACTCAATATGGCACCGAGAAGGTCAAGATTATTTAGATCAAATACACTCATTACAATCCATCTCCACCAGCTTACTCAGGTTTGCGAGTGTTCAATGACTTTCCTGTGTATATCACTGCACCGATTAGCATTAACAGCCCACCTACAATTAAAGCCAGATTTAATGAACTCCAATACATACTGGAAAAACCAGCTCGAGCGTTTGAACTTAAATAAAAAGCACCCACCCCAAATCCGGATACAAGCCCCTGGATTTGACTGGGTTCAGAACCATAATACGGTCGCACGAGCGGCTCGGCCTGTCTGCTTACAACCAGAATAATGGGGGTATTTCCCAACTTCGGCTGAACTTGTTCAACCCAGGAACGGGCTCTATCGGGGTTCTCTGTCGCAACGACAACGAGGTCAAAATCGGATAGAGAAGAAATTTCTTGAAGGGGGGGGCTGTACCAGGCGGCGTTACCGTCCAAATCATACGGCATGACCTGGCGTGGCGCTTCCGCAAAGTTGAGCAGCCCTACAGGACCACCGGGTATGTACCCTAAATTAGTGTAGTTTTCGGAAGATTCATATTGGTAGCCGCCCCATTGATTTAAGAACGCCAATAATCGCTCCGCCTGGATAGGGCCAGTGGGCACAGTGGAAACCAGGACAAGATAGAACTCCTTCATCATCATGCGATCAACAACCGACCCTAATGCAGCATCCATCTCGGCGGATAAGCCTGGTTCATAATCAACACTTAGCAATACCGTTGCCCCATCAGGTATACTCTCGATTAACTGGTTGGCGGAAACTGAATCACGTGAGACCGGGGGTGTTATGCTAGCTGGCACTCTCGTTGATAAAGGCAAAAGAATGGATACCAGCAAAAAAATCGCGATCCCAATTCTCAGGATGTTGTTAGAAGCTGACTTGGAAATTTTTACTTCGGGCTGCGGCTCAATTTCTCCTTTTATCATTTGATCAAGCAGCAAGGATTGTGTTTCCTGTGCCTCCGTCACCTGCAGCTTGATCGATCGTCTCACTGGCTCGTGGATAAAAAATGGGTCTAATTCTGCTGGCAGAACACCTTCAACACCAACCAGGGGTCCGGCTTGCTCCTCTCTGGTATCCTCTTCTTGCTCTTCCTGGCCGCGTTTGGGTTGATCCTTATCTTCCACCTCCCGATCGATTTGGTCGTCTGCCGGTTCCTCTCCATCTTCTTGAGAATCCTGCACGAGGGACTTTTCTGCCGCATCGTCAGAGGTTTTATCATCTGGAACCGCATCAGCCAACCTGTCGGGGTTTTTTCCCTCTTGCCCCGGTTCATTATCTGAGCTGCTGTCTTGGAATGATTGTTCCGCATTGCTTTTCTGCACTTCCTCGCTCTTATCGAACTCCACACCATCATCAGGCGAAGTTTCGGCATTGGGTTTAATATCATCAGACATAATTACCTTCCATACGGTCGGTCAGATCCCATTAAGATTCGCATCCCGGTAGCAATTGTCCCCAAGGCCACTCCCAGGAGTATTCCACGGGCTCCTCCCACAGCCGGTACTTGCGTAATCCAGGTACGAAGTTCACTCAACCCAGGAATCCTAAATCCTTGAAAAGACACTGTTCCAAGAATCACAATTAAAACTGTTGCCATAAATAGAAGTGAAAATAAATTAAGCCCTCGCTTCAGTAAACGTATGCCAGTGTAAGTTAAAACGACCGTCAGGACCGCAATAAGACTACTGGCAACAGGTATTTGGATATTGCTGAAAATCCAGAGGGAGGGTGTTGAGGTTGGGCCGAAATAACCCACAACAATAATTGTAACAAAAAGTGAAATTATTAAGATAAGACTGTAAACACCGCCTGGCTGCTTGGTATGAAATTTTTTCCAATGCACTTGCACAAGGTTCACAACACCCACAATCAGCGCAACCGCGATAAAGATAACAGCGTAATTAAGTAATATAATTCGCAAATTTTTCAAGACCGGCAGCTCAATGAAATATCCAACCAGGACGATAATCCCGGTAATCACCGCAATGGCAACGACGATTGAAGTCCTTAACTGCCTCACAAAACACCTGCCAATTTTAAAGCTCCTGCGACCAATATGAATGACACGATTGCCCAGCGCAAGAAATCCTGGGCATGCAGGCTGGCAACATGCATCGTGCTCGCTTGAATATATGCGCCACTAGCGTACAATTCTTCTCCTACCAACAAATCTTCAGTAGATGCATACCCAATCGCCTGAGCTGTGATGTTATCGCTTCCAGCGACCGTAAGACACCCCTGACGATCACTAGCATCAACCAGGAGAGCAATTTCACTGTTAAAATGCCCCATCAGAATATTTGTCGAAACTTGTTGGTCTAAGATAACTGGCAAGGTTCCGGCAATATAGGACCCAGGCGTCAATCCGCTCACCTGTCCAGAAGTTGGTTCATATTCTTCCCTTACGCCAACTTCATCGTATACACTCCTGATGCTATCGCGAGAAAGGACCCCTACAATTCCATCTCCACTGGTCGCGACTGGTGGTCGATCACTGAGACCCGCCATACGATAAAGGCGTTTTAACAAGCTCAAACCCGCCAACGCTGACCCGCCTTGGATGTAATTGATACCACCGCTGCCTAGCGACAGATGCAATCTCTGACCGGATTCTACCGACAGATTGATCGACCGTTTCAGTCTAGAATAAGAAGGTATTTCCCGTAATAACGGCTCGTCGCGTCGACGAACGATTATCGCGCTGATGATTATCACAAAAAAGAATATCAACACAACACCAAGCCCCAGTATGCCGCTATCCACAATATATAATAAATATATATAATTCACTATGGGGTTACCTCTCTAAGAAAAATAAGGAAAGCCCGCGTTTGCTTTTTATCCTCTAATAAACGAGCCAAAGCTTCAACATGATATTCAGGCATTGCTATATTGAGAAGTGGTTGTCCGAAATAAACAACCTGGGCGCCTACGATGGTGAGTGGACCGGCTGCCTCCAGAAAGGAAGCAACCAAATCTTTAACCCCCCACACATGCAAGATGCGTGCCCACACTCGCCATATATCCTGGTCTGGATACATGCTCACAGTATAGCATAATTGAGAATATGACAGGTAGCGTTGATTTTCGTGCCATAAATAACTAACAAGGTGCGTGAATGAGGAATAAACTTGTAAATGGTGAAAAGGATCACCGTTGTGATCTTTTCTTTTTTCGATTAAAATCACCTACTAGCTAGATGAAATAAAAAGATATTTGGAGTAATTAAAATGAAACGAAAAATAAGAACAATAGATGGTAACGAAGCAACTGCTTACGTCGCCCATAAACTCAGCGAAGTGATCGCTATTTACCCCATCACACCTTCTTCGTCGATGGGAGAATTGGCTGATGAGTGGTCAGCGAAAGGAAGGACGAATATTTGGGATACGGTACCGCTTGTCATGGAAATGCAGGCGGAAGGCGGCGCGGCGGGAGCTGTTCACGGAGCACTCCAAACGGGTTCCTTAACGACAACCTTCACGGCTTCACAAGGTTTGCTCTTAATGATACCCAATATGTACAAGATCGCCGGGGAGCTGACGTCCACTGTGTTTCACGTTTCCGCCCGTTCAGTTGCAGCACAAGCGCTATCGATCTTTGGCGACCATTCTGACGTGATGGCTACACGCGCCACAGGTTTTGCTTTGTTAGCTTCAGGTTCAGTTCAGGAAGCCCACGATATGTCTTTGATCGCCCATGCTGCCACTTTAGAATCAAGAGTTCCTTTCATTCAATTCTTTGATGGCTTCCGTACTTCTCATGAAATAAACAAAATTGAACAATTGTCAGATGAAGACATGCGGGCGATGATCGATGATAGCTTTGTTCATGCTCACAGGTCACGTGCGCTATCCCCTGACCACCCCGTTATCCGAGGTACAGCCCAAAACCCTGACGTCTTCTTCCAGGCACGTGAAACAGTAAATCCATACTACTCTGCCTGTCCAGACATCGTCGAGAGGACCATGAATAAATTCTCTGACATTGTAGGCAGGGAATACCATCTCTTCAACTATGTCGGTGCACCGGACGCTGAGCGTGTCATCATCATCATGGGGACCGGAGCTGAAACTGCTGGAGAAACAGCAGAGTACCTGGCAGACAAAGGTGAAAAAGTTGGCGTCCTCATAGTACACCTCTACCGTCCCTTCTCGATAAACCATTTCTTGCAAGCTCTACCATCCACTGTAAAAATAATCGCTGCTCTCGACCGCACAAAGGAACCCGGTGCAGTTGGAGAACCTTTATATATGGATATCGTCACGGCAATTGTTGAAGGTGATTTTGAGGGTGACAAACCAGATATAATCGGTGGTCGTTATGGCTTATCCTCAAAAGAGTTCACGCCAGCAATGGTCAAGGGCGTCTTCGACGAGATGCTCAAATCCGAGCCGAAGAATCACTTCACCATTGGTATCATAGACGATGTCACACACACTAGTCTGGAATACGACCCAACCTTTCACATCGAAATGCCCGAGACCATCCGGTGTGTGTTTTGGGGTTTAGGCGCAGATGGAACGGTTGGCGCAAATAAAAACTCGATAAAAATTATTGGGGAAGAAACCGATAACTACGCTCAGGGCTACTTCGTATACGACTCACGTAAATCAGGAGCGAGAACGATTTCACACCTTCGTTTTGGACCAAACCCGATCCACGCTCCTTATCTGGTTAGTCAGGCAAATTTCGTCGCCTGCCATCAATTTTCCTTCCTGGAAAGATATGATGTGCTTAAGTACGCCATGCCTGGAGCAGTGTTCCTACTCAATAGTATTTATGGACCGGATGATGTCTGGGATAATCTCCCGCGCGAGACACAAGAAGCGCTTATTGAAAAGAATCTGCGTTTTTATGTAATCGACGCTTATGATGTGGCCAACAAAACCGGCATGGGTACTCGCATTAACACAATTATGCAAACATGCTTCTTCGCGATCAGCGGTGTGCTGCCGCGTGAGCAAGCTATTATCGAAATCAAACGCGCCATCAAAAAAACCTATGGTAAGCGCGGTGAGGCCGTCGTTCAACGCAATTACGATGCTGTTGACAACGCTTTAGAGAACCTCCATGAAGTTAATGTGCCATCAGAAGCGACAAGCACACTGACACGCCGCCCTCCGATAGCTGAAGAGGCACCCGAGTTTGTGCGTGAAGTGCTGGGTACGATAATCGCCGGCGATGGGGATAGTCTTCCGGTTAGTTTGCTGCCCGTAGACGGCACTTTCCCCACCGGGACTACTCAATGGGAGAAAAGGAACATCACCCTGGAAATCCCAGTATGGGAGCCAGACCTATGCATTCAATGTGGCAAATGTGTCTTTGTCTGTCCACATGCTGTCATCCGTGAAAAAGTGTACGACCCATCTTTATTGGAAGATGCACCCGACAATTGGCTGGCTGTGGATGCACGTTGGAAAGAATTCTCAGACAAGAAATACACCCTTGCTATTGCGCCTGAAGACTGCACTGGATGCGGTTTGTGCATTGAGGTTTGTCCAGCGAAAGATAAAAGCCAAGTTGGGCGTAAAGCCATTAACATGGCTCCCCAACCACCCATTCGCGAGCGTGAAAGAGAGAATTGGGAATACTTCCTCACTCTTCCCGAGGTCGACCGTACTCAAATCAGCTTGAAAACGATTAAGAATTCACAGCTCTTACAACCTCTGTTCGAGTTCTCAGGCGCCTGCGCTGGATGTGGAGAAACCCCCTACGTCAAATTGCTCAGCCAATTATTCGGTGATCGAATTGTCGTAGCAAACGCTACCGGTTGTTCTTCAATATATGGAGGCAACCTGCCGACAACACCTTGGTCGCAGAACGAGGATGGACGTGGACCGGCATGGTCAAACTCGCTGTTTGAAGACAACGCCGAATTTGGATTAGGTATGCGCCTAACCATTGATAAGCAAACAGAATACGCCCACGAGCTTCTCCCAAAACTCGCCGATGTGATAGGTGAAAGTCTTGTGGATGAATTGCTTAACGCTGACCAAACCACCGAAGCTGGCATCCAACGGCAGCGCAGGCGGGTCTCAATACTCAAAGATAAGCTTAGTGCTGTGGATGATCCCCGCGCCCGAGACTTACTCAGCTTAGCGGACATTCTGGCACGAAAGAGTGTCTGGATCCTCGGCGGGGATGGCTGGGCATATGACATCGGTTATGGGGGTCTGGATCATGTCCTTGCTTCAGGACGCAACGTAAATGTGCTTGTATTGGACACTGAAGTATATTCAAATACAGGAGGGCAAGCATCAAAAGCCACTCCGCGTGCCGCAGTTGCCAAATTTGCAGCTCAGGGTAAGAGTATCCCCAAGAAAGACCTTGGGATGATCGCGATGGCTTACGGTTACGTCTACGTCGCCCAGATAGCTTTCGGCGCCAGTGACCAACAAACATTGAATGCCTTCCTGGAAGCAGATGCCTACGATGGACCCTCCTTGATCATAGCTTACAGCACCTGCATCGCTCATGGATTCGATCTACGCAACGGTCTGGAGCAGCAAAAACTGGCAGTGAAATCAGGTGCATGGCCTTTGTATCGATTCAATCCTGCCCTGATTAAACAGGGAAAGCATCCTTTGCACATCGACTCCAAGAAACCGACTATCCCAGTAAGTCAGTATGCATACAACGAAACGCGCTATAGAATGCTCTTACAGAGCAACGAACAGCGCGCCGAAGCTTTGATGAAACTGGCACAGCAAGACGCCGAAAAGCGCTGGGATCTGTACCGCCAAATGGCAGCCATGCATTACAGCGAACCGAAAGAAGACGAAAGCTGAGAAGAACCATATTGGATGAAGGGATAAGGGCGCCAGTGATTGCCCTCATCCCTCACAAAAAATAAACCAGTTATTACAAAGGGAATGAAAAATGGGTGACCTTACAACAACTTATCTCGGATTGGAGCTCAAGAACCCGCTTGTAGCTTCTTCTTCACCATTGTCGCAGAATATCGAAACCATCCAGCAATTAGAAGATGCTGGTGTTTCAGCGATTGTTATGTACTCCCTGTTCGAGGAACAGATTATACGGGAAAGGATGAGGCTCGACGAGGACTTAATGCGCGGCACCGATTCCTTCGCTGAAGCGCTAGATTACCTGCCTTCGTTTGGTCAATACACAATAGGACCTGATGCCTATGTCGATCATTTACGCAATGTCAAACAGGTTGTTAATATTCCCGTGCTTGGCAGTTTGAACGGTGTTTCAACAGGCGGTTGGATTGATTACGCCAAAAAAATCGAGGATGCTGGCGCAGACGCTTTAGAGCTCAATCTGTATTACCTGGCAACGGACATCGAATTGTCCAGTATCGAGTTGGAAGACAAATATATCACCCTTGTACGCGATGTGCGTGATCGTATCAGCATCCCAATAGCAGCAAAACTGAGTCCTTTTTATACTGCTCTACCAAACTTCGCTCTTAAGTTGACCGAGTCTGGTGTCAATGGACTTGTATTGTTCAATCGCTTCTACCAACCGGATTTCGATTTGGAAGAATTAGAGGTTGTGCCCAATCTCATATTAAGCACCTCTCACGAATTGCGTATGCCCCTGCGCTGGATCGCGATCCTTTATGGGCGTATTGCTGCTGACCTCGCCCTGACAAGCGGCGTGCACACTGCTGAGGATGTATTAAAAGCCGTTATGGCAGGTGCATGTGTGACCACAATTGCGTCCGAGTTCTTAAAAAATGGTATTGGCAGAGCTGCAGAAATACTTACAAAATTGAAAAACTGGATGGAGGAACACGAATACGAATCTATCACTCAGATGAAAGGCAGCATGAGCCAACAAGCTGTAGCCGAACCGAGCACATTTGAACGCGCAAATTACATGAAAGTACTGAGCTCGTATTAGAATATTGACGCTTTTTAACTGTACTGCCTTCAATTTAAAAGAGCCTCCCGAAAAATACAATTCGGGAGGCTCTATCGTTTTATATAAGTGAATTCCGGAGTAAATAGCTTAGCGTCCAGGTACTATTATCATAACGATATCGAAGAAACCGGTATTTTTATTGCTCTAAATTCTAACCCTTTTTTTCGGGAACCCTAAACTGCTTTTTGTATCGGTACGTAATTCGCCCGCGAGACAAGTCATAGGGTGAAATTTCAACCTGCACTCTATCTCCCAGCAGAATCCGGATGTAATATTTTCGCATTTTTCCCGAAGGATACGCCAAAACCTCATGATCGTTATCCATATCCAAACGGACTTTAAACTGCGTTCCCGGTAAAGCTTCAATAACCGTACCCTCAACCTGGATTTTTTCCTCCTTAGCCATCTTCTCCTCCAAATCCCTGAATAAAATTACAGAAGGATATTCTTACTTCCATTAGCATTTGATTGTACTTTAATAGCGCCTGGGTATATTACGACGCTTCATGCGCCGAATTGCTTTCTTCTTGTTGATGCGACGTAATTCGCTTTTTGAAATAAACCATCGCTTACGGCGCACGGTGCTTAATATGCCGCTCTTAGCGACTTTTTTACGGAAGCGCCGTAAAAGCTGTTCCTGCGATTCATTGGATCTCAGTGTAACTGTTGCCAAACCTCTCACCTCCTTTTAATTAGTACAATGAATGTGATTATTGAGCTAAATGATTACAATTTGAGCATGTACCTTTAGATAAATCAGGTGAAATAACAAACTCGACTGGCAGTCGCGGCTCAGCCGAGCAAAATAAAGCCCAATTAAAATCCTTCTTTTAAACAATCGACTATACGCTCTCTCCTTGTCGCTATTCACCTATAGCATCGGTATAAGAGCAAGCCCGCGACTCTTAACCATTATAGTCGAATATAAAATATCCGTCAATTGTTTAAGAACCAATTAAATAAAAAATCTCTTGGCAATGACCTACTCTCCCAGGGGGCTGCCCCCCAAGTACCATCGGCGCTAACGGTCTTAACTTCCGGGTTCGGGATGTGTCCGGGTGTACCTCCGTCGCTCCAATCACCAA